>WNGK01008570.1_pt1 | contig 20802 bp, 7 predicted proteins | sample 5400601 | NCBI WGS metagenome assembly WNGK01 (sample SAMN13153376, study PRJNA577476) | soil metagenome | isolation source: 60 cm soil or saprolite under Garry oak tree replicate 1 | place: USA:California | collected 2016-06-15
CGAGGTGGCGCATCTGAAGCGGAGGGCATGCCCCCATATCTGCCATTCGTGGAGGCTCTTGGCCGCTACATTCAGACGAGCCCTCTCGACCTGTTGCGGGCGCAAGTAGCCGCAGCACCGCAGGTGCTTGCCACGCTCTTGCCAGAACTGATCACCCGTCTGGGTGAGCTTCCCGCGTCTGCTCCCTTGCCTCCTGAACAGGTCCGCTTCCGGCTGTATGAAGCGATTGGGATGTTCCTCGAAGCTATTAGTGCACCACATGCACTGGTCCTGACCCTTGACGATTTGCAGTGGGCAGACACCGCAAGCCTCGACCTGCTCTGTCACGTTGCACGCCATCAGCAGGGTGCCCATCTCCTCGTGGTGGGTGCCTACAGAGAAAGCGAAGTGGCCCCCCGTTCCGCGCTTGCCCGTACCCTCACCGAACTCTCTCGTCAGCGAGTGCTCACGACCGTGACCATTGGTCCACTCTCGGCCGGAGAGACCGGTATGCTGGCTGAGAGCAAACTGTGTGGGGCTCTCCAGCCAGGAGTGAACGCCCTGCTGCATACCCACAGCGAGGGCAATCCATTCTTTGCCGAGGAACTCTTAGAGGGGTGGATTGAGGAGGGTGCCCTGGTGCATGAGCAAAACCAGTGGATGGCCGTTACCCCACTCGATCATGCCTTGCCTCCAAGCATTGTTGGTGCCTTGCGGCAACGCTTTGCACGCCTCTCTGCAGAGAGTATTGATCACCTGCGGGTGGTGGCCATCATCGGACGCACCTTTGATCTCGCGCTGCTTGCCGCGGTGCAGGAACAGGAGATGGAAGCTGTCGAGGCGGGTCTGCTTGAGGCTGTACAGGCGGGGCTCGTCCGAGCCGAGCAGACGGGAACCTTCGCGTTCAATCATGACAAAATTCGTGAGTGCCTCTACGCGGAAGTCAGCACCTCGCGGCGTCAACGCCTGCATGGGCTCATTGGTGGCCTCCTTGAGGCCCGCTATGGGCAAGAGCAGAGCATGAATGTGCACCAACTCGCTGCGCTGGCCTTCCATTTTGCACACGGTAACGACCAACCGCGAGGAATCCATTACTCGCTCTGTGCTGCAACACAGGCACTGCAAACGGCAGCGGCTGAAGAGGCCATGGCCCATTATCGGACGGCCCTGGACCTGCTGAGTGAAGAGGACAGACGACGTGGTGATGTGCTGCTCAGGCTGGGCGAAGCGGCCCTGTTGGCAGGCCAGGAGGAGGAGGCCGAGCGCGCCTATACCACCGCACAGGACTGGCTGCGACCTGAGGGTGACCGGGAAGCCCTTGCGAAGGCTGTTCACGGATTGGGACAAGCCTACTGGCGACAGGATAAACGAGCGGCAGCGCGGGCAGCGTTCGAACAGGGACTGGTGCTGCTAGGTGATCGTCCGTGTGCGCAGGCCGTGGATATCCTGACCGACCTCTCCCTTCTGCTCACGATCTACATGGGGCGGCAAGAGGAAGGGATGGCCTGTGCCCAGCAGGCATTAGAGATAGCGAAGCTTCTGGGAGACACGCGATTGGAGGAGCGAGCGCGTCGCATCATGGCAGAGAACCTCTCCCTGCATGGAGAGGATCTCGTGGCAGCCGTGCAGTTTCTCGAGCAGGTCCTTATGCACACGGAGGCGCATGGCGATCTGTCGGAGGCCGCGGAGTGCTGTCTGAACCTGGCGGTGGCCTCCTACTGGATGGCTGATCTGAGGCGTTCGCATGAAGCCAGCGCTCAGCGCCTCGCGCTCATTGAGCGCTGTCGGCAATTGCACCACCTACGCACCACCTACACCTGGCTGGCCCTGCTCCACGCTTCGCAGGGCAGATGGAGCGATGCAGAGCAGATGATCGAGCGAGCGCATCCCATTGTCGATCACCTGCCCAGCCCCATGCTTGCTGCCTTCCTCCACCAAATCCACGGCTTTCTGGCCTACCAGCAGGAAGCGTACCCACTCGCCGAGCGCGAGTTGCAGACCGCGCTGGCTATGGCAGAGCAGGATCGGCACATGGGCCTGGGTATGCTCATGTTCTATCCCGGTCTGCTTGGCCTCGTACAGACGACGATAGGCAAGCGGGAGGAGGCATGGGCCTCCATGGCAAGCGTGGAGACCCACCTGGATCGGCTGCCAGAGGGAATCCTGCCGACGGCGCCGCTCCTAGGCTGCCTCGCTTTGACAGCACTCGCCCTGGGAGATCAGGAACGAGCGGTCCTCCTCTACCCCCGTCTCCTGGCATTTCGCGGCCAGCACTACTGGTTTCTCGTTGATCGCATCCTGGGACTGCTTGCCGGAGCGTGTGACGATTGGGAGACGGCAAGGATGCACCTGAGCGCTGCCCAGACGATCGCTGGGCGCGAAGGCCTGCGCCCTGAATTGGCGCGTACGCTACTCGCAAGAGCCACGGTTGAGCTCGCACAAGACAGTCAAGAAAGCACCATGCATGCTGAGGAGCTGTTGCGGGAAGCGCTTGCCCTGTTTGAGGAACTGGGGATGTCCCATTCAGCCCAGTATACCCTCAGTCGGTTACGCGCGCTTTCCTCTTGTCAAGGACATCGGGCACACGCAGCGCTTCCAGCTCATCTGACCGAGCGCGAGGTGGCAGTGCTCAAGCTCGTCGCCGAGGGAAGAAGCAATGGCCAGATCGCCCAGGCATTAGGCCTGAGCGAGAAAACCGTGACCAATCACCTCACCCATATCTTCAACAAGACGGCCTGCGACAACCGGGCAGCTGCAACCGCCTTTGCCATCCGTCACGGTCTGGCGTAATCTCCTCACCGCTGCACTTACACTCGCGACATATAGGGCGTTTCTCCCACATCGGGGCACCTGATCTCCTCATTGCCGCACCAGCACTCGCGACATATAGGGCATTTCTCCCATATCGGGTACCTCTTCCATCATTTGATAACGCTTTTCAAAAATGGGAGGTTTCTCCGATGTCAGGGTGACTGAGAGTGGGTATACTTTCCGCTAGAAAGGATGGGCGATATGCGCTCAGGTGTCCTCAGAATTCAATTGTGAGCAGTTAGCGTTCCTGGCAGAGCAAAGGAGAGCGGAGATGTTCGTGACCATGTCCACCTACAAGGCGAAGGCGGGTGAAGAGGATGCGATTATTGCCCTGCATGAGGACTGGCAACGTCATCAGCAATCCCGGGCGAAGGGCTACCTTTCGGGGGAGCTACTCAGGAACGTCAGGACACGCCCATCCGCACCGAGTACACAAGCGAATGGCAAGCATCTTGACGGAGTGCTCATGGTGCTTCTATTAGGATGATCCGAAGGGAAGGCAGATGCTCTGGCCTCACTACGAGGCGTTCGTCTAAAGCGCGATGACTTTGCGAGTCAGAGAAGAGCATGCAAATGGGTTGACTGTCGACTCCGGCGAATTTATCTCAGCCTTCTACCCATTTTCGTAGGAACGTCAATTTGTAACCGAAAAGGAGAAAACGATGGCCTCGCTCACCAACTATAAAATCAGTGACTTGAACTCCTTCAACGCGGTGACAGGAGATCCCCACGAAGTCGCAGGGCTGTACTTCTACTCATTGCTGGACTGCCTTATTGACCTGGCATACAAAGTCTCCTACGACTTTTTTAAACGGCCTTACCTCTACATCGATCTCGGGCCAACTCATCCTAATCCCACAGATCTCGGGCCAACTCAGTCCAATGCTAGTACCAGCCCGACTCTTTCTTTCATCCTTGCTAAGCTGCATGCACAGTATGCGAGTAATGAATTTCTCCCATCCAAGGCACAGCGCGATGAAATTGATCTCCCAATTTTTGGCAGGGTTGCGGGCTATTCGACCGATGAAGCGGGCGATTTTCCACGATTGCGCGATGAGCTTATCAACGCTTGCGCGGCTTTTGCGGAACGCGTCTTTGATACTGGGGTGGAGATGTTAAGGGAGAGAGTGCGAACAACTCACCGGCCTTTCCAACAGTATCTCATTGGGTTGCAAGGAGACTCGGTAAAATGGAGCAGAGGATTTGCCTTGCCACAGCTAACGGAAGACGTGAGCTATACCATCCTTCGCAACAAAGGGGTGGCCGGTGTATTTGGGATCGATAAGCCTCCCAGTGGAAGTTGGCCGTACACCGAAGATTCGAACGGGGACAAACTGATAGAGGCGATTTCCAAACAGCTCATGTGGACGAACCAACCTAAAGATATGTGCATCACGAGAGAACAGTTTAGCAACCTTCAGAGAGTCGCGTTACGAGGGGCCGAGGCAATTGCTACCATCATTGATTTCCAGGAGACACAGGGGAACAGTGACCTCGACCTGCTGATTACGAAGTGCTACACATGGGGCGCCGCTTTACTGAGCTTAAGTTCTCATCCGAAAACTGCGCAGCCGACATCCGCTGAGAAAGCACCAGGTCTCGTCGAGGGGTATACAACGTTACAGAAAGTATGGTAGGCGTTGCTGAAAAGACGGAGATTACACAACTGAACACTGGGGGCGACTTTTTCCCCGCGTCGTCTGGCGTGGTATACGCCGATGAGAGCGTGCGGCAAGCCCTCAAACGACTCAAAACCAACTGGAAACGGGCCAAACAATGGATTACCAGCCCCGATCCCCAATACCTCCTAAAAAAACATGCGACCGGTTGATCGCTTGGTAGAGTCAGCAACCCACCTGGGCGATTGAGTTTATGGATGAGGTGTGGCGGAGTCGCTTTGCACGGTCTGGCATGCATGCCTGGCAAGTGGAGGAGCAGGAAGTCGCGTCTGGCGGAACAGGCGTCGCAAAAAGGAGAACCTGATCCCAAAGCCTTGGCCTGTTATGGGGTCCTGTGGCAGCTGGGACCGCAGAGCGATCCCGTTGGTAGCTAGATGTTGCTTCGCTTCGTCACGGGTCGTTCGGTGAGTGCTCTGATCACCCAATTTCTGCAGTGGTGTCGCACACGGCTGCAAGCCCAGGGCAAGACCGCCTGGCTGCTGATCCGGGATAACGCCTCCTGGCATGTCACTAGCTAGCCTTCTTGAACATCTGCCGGTATCTGTTGCATGTACGAGCGAATGGTCACAAACAACGTACGGTTGTTGGCGAGTAACGATTTCAGGGTAGAGCAGGAACGCAAATGAGCAATGCATCGGGTACATCAGAGCAGATCATCTCGCTTCCCAAAGGGGGAGGTGCTCTGCACGGTATTGGAGAGAAGTTTTCACCCGACTTATTCACGGGGACGGGAAACTTCACGGTGCCCATTGCTCTTCCTCCTGGTCGCAACGGCTTTCAACCGCAATTGAATCTCGTCTATAGTACCGGTAATGGCAATGGGCCGTTCGGTCTTGGCTGGAGTCTGAGCGTCCCAGGGGTAAGTCGCAAGACCTCTAAGGGAGTTCCCATTTACGACGACACAAAAGATACCTTTCTCCTTTCGGGTGCCGAGGACCTCGTACCTGTGCCGGGAGGTTCGCCGGGTACCACCTGCTATCGCCCGCGCACCGAGGGGCTCTTTGCCCGCATCCAGCATCTCCGTAACACTGACTGCACCTACTGGGACGTACCCGAGGACTACTGGGAGGTTCGTAGCAAGGACGGGCTTGTGAGTCAGTATGGCACGCTTCGGCCTGCCAGCGTGCCACCCGTACAGCCGGGCGAACCAAAGCAGGTATGGCGCGATCCGGCGATCATCGCTGACCCCGACCATCCCGACCACGTGTTTGCCTGGAAGCTGACTTCTACCACCGACCCCTTCGGGAATCGCATTGTCTATGAGTATCTGCGTGACTCCGAGCAGATCGGACCCCATGACTGGGATCAACTCTACCTGAAACGCATTCAGTATGCCGATTATTCGGACGAGAGCGGGGCAGAGCATTTTCTTGTCTCGGTGACATTCGACTATGGCATCCCCCCTAAGGGAGGTTCCCCTGACACTTTAGAGCGCCCAGATGCTTTCTCTGATTATCGCGCCGGGTTTGAAATTCGCACCAGGAGGCGGTGCAAGCAGATCGTGATCGAAACGCACGCAGAGGTTGATCAGCTCGTCCGCACCTATGACCTGTCCTATCAGAACGACGCACTGAACGGTGTTTCGCTCCTCAATCAGATCGAGGTCATCGGCCATGATGGTGACCGTACGGAAGAGCTCCCGCCGCTGGATTTTGGTTACACGCAATTCGAACCTAACAAACAAGACTTCTTCCCCGTCACAGGCCCCGACATGCCTGCTGGTTCGCTTGCCCGGGGTGACCAGGAGCTTGCCGATCTCTTCGGCAACGGGCTTCCCGATATCCTCCAGATGAATGGGACGGTGCGTTACTGGCGCAATATGGGTGGAGGCAAGTTCAACCTGCCGCGCGAGATGCGAACTGCGCCCGCTGGAGTGAGCCTGACGGACAAGGGGGTACAACTGATTGACGCCAACGGCGATGGCCAGATTGATCTCTTGGTCACGACCGAGGAAATCGCGGGCTATTATCCACAGCGCTTTGGCGGCCTGTGGGATCGTCGCTCATTTCAACGCTACCGCGTGGCTCCCAGTTTTGACCTCAAAGATCCCGAGGTCAAAATGGTTGATCTGGACGGCGATGGCGTCACCGATGCTATTCGCTCGGGAAGTCGCCTGGAATGCTTCTTTAACGATGCTCATGAAGGATGGAAGAAAACCCGCTGGGTTGAGCGCCATGCACTGGAAATCTTCCCCAACGTCAACTTCTCCGATCCACGCGTTAAGTGGGGCGATATGACGGGCGACGGGCTGCAAGACATTGTGCTCGTCTACAACGGTATCGTGCAATACTGGCCCTCCCTTGGTCACGGAGAGTGGGGCGAGCGGATCACGATGCAGAACAGTCCCCACTTTCCCTATAACTACGATCCCAAGCGTATCCTGGTTGGCGATGTGGATGGCGATGGCCTGGCCGATATCGTCTACGTCGACGACACAAAGGTCACCCTCTGGATCAACCGGAGCGGGAACAGCTGGAGCAAGCCTATCGTCATCGAGGGCACGCCACCGGTGTCTGACATGGATGCGGTACGCCTGGACGACATGCTTGGCACCGGCATTCGGGGTATCTTGTGGAGTTCCGATGCCAATGGGCTGTCCCGTGCGAATATGTTCTTTCTCGATTTTACCGGTGGGACCAAACCCTGTGTACTGAACCAGATGGACAACCACATGGGCGCCGTGACTCGTGTAGGTTATGCTCCTTCCACTCACTTCTACCTGGAAGATGAGAAGTATTGCGCGACCCGTTGGAAAACAACACTGCCGTTCCCCGTACAGGTGGTAGCACGTGTCGAAGTGATCGATGCCATCTCCGGCGGCAAGCTCACAACCGAATACAGCTATCATCATGGCTACTGGGACGGGGCAGAACGGGAGTTTCGCGGGTTCGGGCGGGTGGATCAGCGGGATACCGAAGTGTTTGAAGATTTCCACGCCGCTAGATTGCATCCAACGGAGAAGCTCTTTAACGCCGTAGTGATGAGTTCTGGCCAGGCGATACGCTGGTACTCACACGCCCGCCGTCTGTTGTGAATTTTCTAAACGCGTTGCCACGCCGTGTAAGGCGTGATGCGCTACGGGCCATGCGTGGTCGTATCCTGCGTACAGAACTGTATGCCCTTGATGGCACAGAACGCCAGGACCGCCCCTATACCGTCACAGAATACCTGCATAGCGTACGTGAAGAGAGCCCCCCCGGCTCCGGGGAAGCGCCGGATCGATTGCATATCTTCTTCCCCCACACGCTGGCAGAACGAACGACGCAGTGGGAGCGTGGCGATGACCCAATGCACCAGTTCAAGTTCACGAGTGATTACGATGAGTACGGCCAACTCCTCTCACAGAGCAATATTGCCGTCCCTCGTGGAAGAGATTTTCGTGTATCTGCTTTCTCAAGTGAGCCATACCTCGTAACTCATACATTGACGGCCTATGCAAAGCCTGATGATATAGAGCTCTATATCGTTGATCGCGTCGCCCGCACGACAACATATGAAATATTGAATGATGGCAGTTCTGCACTGTTCGATTTGCAAACGGCTATTGAGGCAGGCACGGTGACGCAACGAATTAGCGCACAGACCCTGAACTTCTACGATGGCCTGGCCTTCCAGGGTTTGCCCTACGGACAGATCGGCAACTACGGCGCGCTGATGCGTACAGAGCGCCTGGTGCTCACTCAGGACATTTTGCACGAAGCATACAAGAGTGGTAGCACAGCACTCACTCCACCCGAGGAACCACCTTACCTGGTGCCAGATGGCCCTCTACTCTGGACTGCTGAGTATCCACAGGAATTTCGCGATCTACTCCCTCCCCTGACAGGCTACACCTATCAATTAGGCAGTACTAGTTCCGAATACGAAACAGGGTACTTTGCAGCAACCGAGCGGCGGAGCTATGACTTCCATGATGACCCTAGAGGGAAAGGGCGCGGACTGGTCAAGATCAAGCGCGACCCACTAGGTCACGATACTTGCATTGACTATGATTCTTACAAACTTCTGCCAACTAAGGTCACTGATGCGGTTGGCCTCGAAACGCAAGCCAGCTACGATTACCGTGTCCTTCAGCCGAAGGAAGTTACTGACTCCAATGGCAATCTCACCAATGACGCTTTCACCCCTTTAGGACTTCTAGAAAGCACTGCTGTGACAGGCAAGAACGGCGAGGGCGATACGCCATCCGCGCCTGGTACTCGCTTTGAATACAATTTCCTGGACTTCATCGGCAAGGGACAACCCATCTTTGTACGCACCATCCGGCGTGTCCATCACGTCACCGATACTTCTATCCCCTTGCCAGAACGAGATGAAACCATAGAGACCGTCGAGTTCTCCGATGGCTTCGGGCGAATGCTCCAGACACGAACCCAGGCTGAGGATGTAATCTTCGGTGATCCAAACTTTGGCGATGTCGGATTACCTGCTGATCAATCACTCCCTGTAGGTGATGCGGTCGGGCAGCAGCTAGCAGCCGGGGAGCCGCCAAATGTCGTCGTGAGTGGCTGGCAAATCTACGACAACAAGGGGCAAGTGGTAGAAAAGTATGAGCCTTTTTTCTCCAGGGGCTGGGACTACGCGCCTCCAACAGAGGTCCAGTTCGGCCAGAAGATAACGATGTACTATGACCCACGTGGACAACTCATTCGCACGGTCAACCCGGACGGCTCGGAACAATTAGTGATCTATGGGATACCTACCGATCTGACCAAACCTGATCAGTTCATCCCAACGGTGTGGGAGATTTACACCTACGATCCCAACGATAATGCTGGCCGCACCCATCCCGCTGAATCGACCAGCTATCAGAATCACTGGAATACACCGTTCAATGTGGTAGTGGACGCACTTGGTCGCAAGGTTCTCTCAGTAGAGCGCAACGGAGCGAACCCGGCCACCGATTGGTACATTACTCGCTTCACTTACGATATTCGTGGCAACCTGCTTACTGTCATAGATGCCCTGAACCGGGTAGCTTTTCGACACGTCTACGATCTTGCAAACCGCGCACTGCGGGTCGAACAACTTGATGCTGGCATCCACCGCGTGATCGCGGATGCCGCTGGAAATACCATCGAGCAGAGGGATCGCAAAGGGGCTCTCATCCTGCATGCCTATGATATCTTGCGGCGCCCAGTTCGGCTGTGGGCAAGGGATGATGACAACAATCCTGTTTCCTTACGAGAGCAACTGGAGTATGGTGATGGCAGCGATCCAAAACAGCCAGGTACTGAACGCGCTGCAAGTCAGGCAGCCAATCGACTAGGGAAACTCTACAAGCACTACGATGAAGCTGGACTGCTGACTTTCGAGATATACGACTTCAAAGCGAACATCCTGGAGAAGATACGGCAGGTCATCAGCGATGCGACTATTCTAGCCGTGTTCACTCCTCCACCATCAAATTGGCAGGTGCAAGCCTACCGGGTGGATTGGCAGCCTTCTGCTGGGACCACGCTGGATGATCTCGCCAACGAACTACTGGACGCGACTGAATACCGAGTGTCGCTCACCTACGATGCACTGAATCGCGCCCAGTCTATGCTCTTCCCGCAGGATGTCAGTGGTACGCGCAAAGCCTTGCTTCCGCATTACAATCAGGCGGGAGCACTGGAGAGCGTAAAATTGGACGGTACTGTTTATGTGGAGCATATCGCTTACAATGCCAAAGGGCAAAGGATGCTCACAGCGCTTGGTAATGGAATCATGACACGCCAGACCCATGATCCCAAGACCTTCCGCCTGCTGCGGATGTGTACCGAACAATATACCAAGCCTAGTGCGTTCACCTACCATCCTACAAGGCAACCTCTACAAGACTTTGCCTATGCCTACGACCTCGTCGGTAATATGCTGACTCTGCACGACCGGACGTCTGAAAGCGGCATTCCCAACACCCCTCTAGGGATAGATGCGCTCGACCGGGCTTTTACTTATGAGCCAATTTACCGCCTGTTCTCCGCTACAGGGCGCGAGTGCGATGTGCCACCGCTCCTACCGTGGGACGATACACCTCGTTGTACAGATCTAACCCGCACTCGCGGCTACACAGAACAGTATCGATACGACCCCGTCGGTAACATTAAGCGGTTAGAGCACCAGGCGAACGGAGGCTTTACCCGTGTCTTCGCACTTGCTCCTCAGAGCAATCGGCTGGCGACCATGACTGTAGGCACAACGGTTTACGATTATGCCTACGATCCCAATGGCAATCTCGTACAGGAAACGACCTCACGCCACTTCGAGTGGGATCATGGCGATAGGATGCGGGTGTATCGCACACAAACTGGCAATGAAGAGCCGCCGATTCATGCCCACTACCTCTATGATGCGAATGGCGAGCGCGTGAAGAAGTTGGTTCGCAACCAGGGTGGCCAGTTCGAAGTGACTGTCTATATCGATGGCGTGTTCGAATATCACCGCCTCACACAAGGCAGCACGACACAGGAGAACAACACGCTGCATGTGATGGATCACGAGAAACGGATTGCTCTCGTTCGTGTCGGTAATCCATTCCCACACGATATGGCTCCTTCAGTGAAGTTCCACCTGGGCGATCACCTGGGCAGTAGCAATATAGTGCTTGCCGATACAGGTGGACTGATAAACCGAGAAGAATATACCCCTTACGGAGAGACGAGTTTTGGCAGCTTCGCGAGGAAGCGCTACCGGTTTACGGCGAAGGAGCGAGATGAGGAGAGCCAGTTGTATTATCATGGGGCGAGGTATTATGCGCCATGGTTGGGTAGGTGGGTGAGCTGTGACCCGGCGGCAATTACCGGTAATCGAAGTACGACTCATCCTGGGTTCAAAGGTGATAGCCCAGGTGGCGCACAACACACAGCGGATCAACAGTTTTTAGTGAATCTGTTTCTGTACGCACTGAATAATCCCCTACACTATCGCGATGTAGAGGGACTTGCCCCTACTGTACCTGAGCAACTAGCTCAGCAGATTGCAAATGCGTACACGAAGCTCACAAATGTTCTGACTAGCCATGCGTTTACACGAGGTACTTTTGAGGCCACTTTGGCTGAAGCGCAAGGCGCACGGTTAGTAGGAGAGAAGATAGGGCAGTCTCACTTAACCGAGCTTACTGAATCTTTAAAAGGTAGCAGGGATGCTATCAAAGTTATTGCCGAGACCTTAACTGAAATCCGTAAAGTTTCGCCGGAGAGTGCCAAAGACCTAGGAAGAACGCTAGACCCGCTCTTAGATTTCGCAAAAGGGAAAAACCAAATAGCACAGCAAACGATAGAACTAGCTAGAAAATTAGAAACACAGTATGGTACAGAGCTTGAAGGTGTACCTCTTGCAACTGGTCCTAGAGGTGTGGCCAGTCTGGTGTCAAACCAGCTTGGAAAACTGGGGCGCAATCTTGTGCCCTCCACGGTTGCTAACCAGTACAGGTATCTGCTGAATAGTATTAGACAACTACCAACTACAGTGGAGGAATTAAAGGAGGAAATTAGACCTATCATTGGTCCACTCAGCGCAGCCCTTTCAGGTCTTGCCGCAGCAGGTAGATCAGCAGCAGCCAGGTTCTTTGGACCAGCATTGGAGGTGTTGGCAGCGGCAGCATCAGTTCTGAGTACCATTTTAATCCTTCCTTTTGGTCCGCATGGAACATGGAATGTGTCTGTCCACTCCGGAACACAAGGTTAGTGACTGGCATCAGCGAATTGTAAGCGTAGCCGAGTCACACACAGCACATGGCGAAAATAAAAGGAGAAACCAATGAACTACGGTAAAAGGACCAACGCTACCATGACCAGTGGGAGTATGACCAACCGTACCATGCTTCGTGTCAAGACAGATCAGGAGCAAGTGAGGAAGATTCGCGTTCCGGGACCAAAGTCTGCCCCACTCGCTTTGAGTGAACTGGCGACGATCTTGAAGTTGAACCTCCCGCAACAACTGCTGCCGACGTTGGCGAAACAGGGTATTCACTCTCTAGAGGATATCCGTATGGCGGGCGGCATACGACAGCTCGCGGGGCTACCGGTTGCGGCAGACGACCCTGCGGTGCGGATGTTGGAAGCGCATGCCAATTTGAGCGTACTGTCATCCGATGCCCAGTTCAACACCACCCTCATTGCGAATGGCTTTACCAGCCCTGCCGCCATTGCCGCCACTTCGCTTAAGGACTTCGTCTCTGCTGTTGGTGACCAGGTAGGGGATTTGCGGGCTGCACAGGCACATGTGATGGCCCGCGCGCAGACAGACTTTCTCAATAATGTGCTGACGGGTATCAGGACGAACGCAGCCAATGGGTATACAGCGACAAGTGACCTCGCCGTGCTCTCAAAAGACGTAGTGCAAACAGGGTGTGACTGTAAAGATTGCGAATCGGCGGTGAGCCCGCTGGCGTACCTGTATGACCTGCTCACCTATGCACAGGTACATTTGCAGCACCTCAATGCAGGGATCACCCCGCAATACCTCACTGATACCTTTCACCAGCCCTTTTGGGATCTGGCAGTGTCGTGCTCAGCTGAGGAAAAACAGGTGCGACAGGTGCGCATCTGTATTGAGGTGTTGCGTAGTTACTTGAACAGTCACGTGCCTGATCCGGACCAGCAAGCTGCTTTGAACGTGGCGGTAAGCGCCTATCTGCTTGCAGCATATTCGGCGTTGCTCATCAGGATCGGCACTTCCTACGACGAAATCCGGCTGGCCCGTTCGGATAAACCCGCTAAGCGTCAGGCCCTGGCAGATCGACTCGGCATCGAACTTGGCTCATCGCAGCCCGACCATCTGGATGCGCTTTTCCTCGATCCCAAAACGATCACCGAGCAGAGCCTGGAGGAATTGTTCGGCCTGGCGGATACGACACGTAATCCGCTCTCCGATGGCGCTAAGCGAAGCGATTCCACCAACATCATTACCCGTTGGAATCTTGATGGCGTGAAGTGGGGCCGCAACACGGATCAGGATGGGGTGATCTATGTCAGTGTAAATGTACCTCTACGTGGAGGGGGAGGCACTTCATTGCAGGTGAGCCTTTTCAGGGATGCCCAGCAGCAACAGCTTGTCGCATACGGTGAACTCGCCACGGGAAGCAGCGCGGGAACAGTGACAGTACTTGAAGAAAACAATAGCGGCCTTTCAGGGCGTATCGTCTCCGCGGGAAGTGCGTCCGCTACTGTGTTGACGGGGATAGAATTGCAAGCCGTTCCACGCTTCCTGAGCTGGCGATTGCAGCACTTGCGCACGCTCTGGGAGGAACAGGACCGACCGAGCGATGCCTACTCCGAGGGAACTCCTTCCTCGGGGACAGATGGTCGTCTCTCCCTGCTGAAGGTGAAGGCTCCGTTGCCCTCGTGAGGTAGCATGCCTTTTGCCGCCACTTGAGTCATCTGCTGGTCGATGGTTTCGACATTACCATACTATTGATGCACAAGGGAACATATGTGAAAGAAAAGTAGAGCATCATGCTCAACATCAAAGGGGATAAAAATGAGTACGTTCTCCATCCAGATTGATGCCACCCAACTCGTGTACCGGGACTTCATTATCCCTGGGAAAACCGACTGGATCAGCAGCAGAACCATCCAGACCCTGAATCTGGAACCAGCAGGATACAACTTCCAGGTTGGGTCAGGTTACTACACCGATTTCACCTTTTCCGTGACCCCGGCGGGGACGGTGGATTATGACGCGAGTTTTAATGCCTTTCTCTCTGGAAGGGGCAGTACCACACTCACCATTGCAGGCTTCCCGGTGACCCTCGACGCGCGGAACCTCTCGGGAGCGGGTGTGTTGCTGGTCATCCCGGCTACCAACGAAGACTGGATTTCTTACAAGACGTGCCGCATGGTTCCAGCCTCTTATTACTCAGTCCAGCAGGGGTCGGGTGAGGTGACCAGCTTCGATTTTAAGCTCGGGCTCGACGGAACCTTCTCGTACGACCCCTCCTATGATAGCAGTCGTGGTGGTTTCCTTGCCGGAAGCGGCACATCCACACTAAAGTTCCTCGGCTATCCCATCCTCGTCGATGCGCGTGCTGCGGGGGGAACCAGTCTTACCATCCTACCGATCTGGGGTATGCCCTCCTCTCCCACTTCTGTCCAGCTCGCGACCCTCCTGCCCGCGCCGAGTTTTGTGCTCTATATCTCAGGAGCAGCCACCAAAGCCGTGTTCTCGCTCGACGTGCATGGGAATTTTAGCTTCGATAGTTCTCTGTCTCCCTACCTGGAGCTGCAGACGTTCCAAGGTCTCCCCATTATTGATCCAGATGTGATTGGTCCACCGGACTTTCGTCAGCCCGTGGCGGGGCAGGCACCCTATGAGCTCTGGCAACAACGCCGCTCCTGGGTAGATTCCACCCTGGCGACCCTCAAGAGCGACCGTGAAGCGCACGACTTCACGTTCATCCTGAAAGAGGTGCTGGGCGATCCTCTCCCTGACCTGGCGACCCTGAAATGGAACCTGGAACAGGGCGTAGACATCGACAATACGCTCAGCCAGATCAAGGCGCTGCATTTCACTGTAGGCAGTTTTCTCCGCCTCATGACCATTAAGGCGAAAGATGATGCAAAGCAACCAGTGCAGGAGACAGAATGGGAAGAAATCTACGCCATCCTGACCCAGGTGATGAAAGTCGGCCAATTCACCGCCTGGCGGGCCGAGGAGCTGGCAAAAGGCATCATCCTGGGTCCCCAAGATTTCTGGATCGCCCTCAAGGAACCCAAATTGACGCTCTGGCTGGCAACGACCCAGGATCGTTCTACCTGGCAACAAGCATTGATCGCGCGCAGCCAGCCTCCTATCATCGATCCTGACCTGATCGGCCCCGGCGATATGAACAATCCAGGAGGCGATCCTGCCTATCACCTCTGGCGGGCCAGAAGCGCCTGGGTTGATACGCAACTGTCGCCGCTCCAAGCCAGCCCGCAAACAGCTGACGGACTCGATGCCATCATTCAGAGCACACTAGGAGTGCCAGCCACCGAGCTGGTAGCGCTGGCCACCGAGCGAGACAAAGGTAACAACATCAACGCACGGCTTGCCCAGCTGACGCTGAGCAATGAGGCATTCGTGACCCTGCTGCGTATGCGCGACCTGGTTGCTAGCGGCGTACCTGTGCTCGATTCCGAGTGGGCTGATGTTTACTCCATCCTGGTGCAGGTGCAAAAACAGCGCACCTTTGCCGTGTGGCGGCAAGAGGAGCACGATCAGCATATTGTGCTTGGCCCAGATCTCTTCCAGGTACAGGCACCACCCTCAGCAGATAGTCCTCCAGCACAGCCTCTTCCCGCGTGGCGCGCGACACAGGAAGCGCGCAACAACTGGCAGGATACACTACAATCACGTATCGACCAGGAGCAAACCGTCATCACAGAGTTACAAAACGCGGTGAGCGCCACCGAGGAAGTCACATTACCATTGCTGCGAAATGCGCTCATTCTGGCGACCGATGTGGTGGGGACCGGTCTCGAAAAGTCCAGATGGATCACCGAACACTTGCTGATCGACGCCGAGGCTGATAGCTGCCAGGTGACGACTCGCATCGCCCAGGCTATCGAAACGGTACAGGGCATTCTGTTCTCCGTAAGGACGGATCAGTTCAAGCAGAACTTCATCGAACCCGGATCGCAACTGGCGGCTTTTTCCAGCACACGCAATTTCTTTGATGTGTTCGTACAAGGGACCGACAACGGACTCGATGTCATAGAATTTAACAACGGTCAAGCATTTTCGAATTCCTTCGGAGGTACCTGGACTTCGGGTCCAGCTGTTACTATCGATAGGGCTTCCGGTGGGCTATTTCCGGAAATGCATTTCTTGATCCGAGGAACCGACCAGGCCATCTGGCACAAGTGGTTTGACGGGGGGAAGTGGAACGACTGGGAGTCTCTTGGAGGCGTCTGGACATCCGGCCCGGCAGCGGCTTTCTGGAGAACAGGGAGTACGAGGCAGAGGCATCTTGATGTGTTTGCGCGAGGGGCCGATAGCGCGCTCTGGCATAATTGGTTCGATGGCAGCTGGCATAGCTGGGAGTCACTGGGAGGAACGTTGACATCCGGCCCGGCAGCGGCTTCCTGGGGCGCAGGACATCTTGATGTGTTTGCCCGTGGCAGCTACAATACCCTTCTGCATCGAGCATTTGACAATAACCAGTGGGGAAATTGGGAATCACTTGGTGGAGCACTGGCCTCTGCTCCGTCGGCCGTCTCCTGGGCAAGCAATCGGATTGATGTGTTCGCTCAGGGCAACGACGATACGCTCCAACACATGTGGTTTGACGGCAGTTGGCACGATTGGGAGTCGCTGGGAGGCACGTTGACATCTGGTCCAGCGGCATCCTCATGGGACGTGAGTCAACTCGATGTGTTTGTCCAGGGGACCGACAACACGCTCCAACATAAGCAGTTTGACGGCAGTTGGCACGACTGGGAAACATTGCCATTGCCACCATTGTTGACCGTTGACGACGACAATTTCGACGATGAGTGGAAGTGGCTCGGCTCCTATGCGACCTGGCGTGCGAGGGCATTGACGGTACTGTATCCAGAAAATATCCTCCTGCCTAGCCTTCGCCCGGACAAGCAACAGACGCGGCACTTCTCGACGCTGGTCGACCAGGCGCGCATGAATCCAAGCTTCACGCCGCTGCAAGCGTGCGAACTGGCAAACCAGTATTCGGATTATCTGCACGACGTCTGCAACCTCGACATCGAGGCCTCCTGCCTCGTATCGACCCCAACGGACCAAGGCGACTGTCTCCACAAGCGCACACCTCCGTCTGAGCGTCCCCTGCTCTATCTCTTCGCACGAACCCCGTGGGGCCGGGCCTACTACTCGACCTATGATCGACACGGTGTTCCTTATGATGGAAAGGACGTCCCGGACTACGGCCAAAGCGCTTGGGACACCATCCCGGGATTTGACACTGTCGTTGTTGAGGAACTCCTCGGCGCAGTACCCTACCTACCCAACGAAGAGCAACAGCAGATCCTTCTTTTTGCCCGTGTGCAGGAAAAAGGCGTCACCCAACTCGTGTTCACCACTTACGATCTGCTCACACAGCGCTGGACAGGGAATATCTATCCCCTGGAGCTGCCTAGTGACGCCTCCTACTTCTCTGTTGCGGTCGAGCAACGAGACTTTGATACGAATATTCCACCGCTCTTGCCACCGCTCGTCGCCATCGCTACGTTCCCTCGCGACAGCGCTAAGGGCCCCGATGGCCAGCCACTCGGCTCGTGGAACTACATTTTTGTACGCCGTCTCAACGCCGATGCGACTGGCTGGGATTCTCACGACTTCTACCCTGTGGCAGGCAATCCGTATGTGGATAAAGAAAAGGTATCGTCGGTTCTAGCGCTGGTTTCAGGAGGCGATAGATTTTACACTGTCTTCTTTAAGGGCAGGACCGACGAGGGAGGGCAAGACCTTCGATACGGAAGTCTAGAGTACGTGATACTTGCTACCCCTCCGTTCTATATTTGGACATCTTCGGTCGACTTCCCCATTAACATTACCTACGCATACGTTGGTAGCCCAGCTAGTGGTGTGACTGCAAAGATGCTAGGGCACCCCATCCTGGACTATCCGGGACAGCCCGCGACACTCGGTCACTTCGCTGTGCATTGTGGCGTTGATCAGACGCAAGTTGGTAAACTGGTCGCCTACCAGGACACCAAAACGGGAGCGTCACGTGCCGTTTTCAAGCTTGCCCCTAACTTTAGTGCAAGTCCTGCACCATCGGATATTGCATCTGTCGCCCCCTCCTCCACCAACGTGCCCTTCGACCTGACCGAGCACCTCTCCGAGGCCGAGCTCCAAGCACGCGCTGACGCTCTCATGCAGGTTTTCACCGCTGCTCAAAACGACCCGCCCACTAACCTGATCTACTTCGAGGAGGCGTTCTTTTTCATCCCCATACTCTTTGCGCTGCAACTGCAGCAGTCCGGCGAGTACACGGCGGCTCTCGATTGGTTCCGTACTGTCTACGATTACACCACTTTACAAGGAAAGCGGTTAATCTATTATGGCTTCCTGACCCAGCAACCACCTGACCCGCTCGAAGATCAACTCAACCCACATATTATCGCGCAAGGCCGCCCAGGAAGCTACCTGCGCTTCACTCTCATATCGCTGGTGCGCTGCAGCATACGGATGTGTGTGCAAAGCAGATCAGGAAACTCGGTAGTGAGGTTGGAGATTCTCAATGGATGCCTGCATGGAATGGGATTCAGCAGGACCTTGCCAGCATTAACGATCCGCCGCTGCTCACAGCTGCGATCGGCGAGATCAGGAATGCACTGGCGACTGGTGAACGGCAGGCGATAGACCTTACCAAGGTAAAAGCGGCAGTCAAGAAGGCACGTGCAGCTCTGCCTGCTCCGCTCACCCTGGCAACAATGCTCCAGGAGCACGTCCAAAGGCTTTCCCAGGCCCACGAGACGCTTCTTCGAAAGCCAGCCGCGTTCGAGGTCGTACAGAAGATAGGAATGACAGTTGGCGCAGCTTTCTTAAACGCCGTTTCCGGCGCGGCTACGATTCCTGCTGCAGAGCTGATACAGGGGAAGGGAGAGTTGCCTGTGCTGCGCAACAGGACGGTGACCCCAATGGGGAACGGTATGAACCGGTCGTTGGCAGGAACACCACCTTCTGCAACCACCATGCTGGCAACGCTGCAGCCACTCGCCTCGACGAGCGTCAACATGCCGACCGAGCCTGCGATGGCTGCGGTGTTCTCAGTGGTACAACGCATCAAAGCGTTGCTGGGCACCTCCTCTATCTCTGCTCTGCAGTCCCCCTTCTGCATACCACCGAACCCGATCATCAACTCTTTGCGCCTGCATGCAGAATTGAACCTCTACAAGCTGCACCACTGCTACAATATCGCTGGTTTGGAGCGACAGCTCGAGCCCTATACGGCTCCAACCGATACGACAAGTAACGTACCGACAATCGGTATGAGCGATACGTTGGTGCTACCGGGGACAGTGACTCTCCATCCAACACCCTATAGATACACAGTGCTCATCGAACGGGCGAAGCAACTCGTGCAACTAGCGGCTCAGACCGAGGCAGCGATGCTGTCCGCCCTGGAGAAGCGTGATTCGGTAGCGTACAACCTGCTCAAGGCTCGACAGGACGTACGCTTGACTCACGCCCAGGTGGAACTGCAAAACCTGCGCGTGGGCGAATCGCTGGATGGCATGCAATTGGCAACGTTGCAACAGAATCGCGCTCAATCCCAGGTAAATCACTATCAAACCCTCATTGATAACGGCCTCTCTACATGGGAAATAGCCGCTCTCGGATTTCAAGGTGCCGCTGTTGTACATATGCACATTGGGGCTTCAATTAGTCTGAGTGCGGCGATAGAGGATTTGAGCTTTTCAGGCATTGGCAGCGGCATCAGCCAAGTCGGCAGTGCTTTAGCAGCCACAGCCTCACTTCTCCAGACCCAGGCAAGTTTTGAAAGGAGAAACGAGGAGTGGCAGTTCCAGAAAGACCTGGCGCTGAAGGATGTCGGCATTGGTGCGCAGCAGCTTCAAATCGCTCAAGATCAGGCCCGCATTGCTGGACAGGAATATTCCATCGCAACGATTCAGGCCAACAATGCCGAATCCGTCGTCGATTTTCTCTCGAACCAGTTCACCAATGAAGAACTTTACCAGTGGATGAGTACTGTCCTAGAACGCGTGTACCGATTCTTCTTGCAGCAAGCGACTGCTATAGCCCAACTTGCTGCCAATCAACTGGCCTTTGAGCGCCAGCAAGTCCCCCCGCCATTTATCCAGGCTGACTACTGGGAGGTACCCACAGATAGCGGGAGTACCAATAGCAATACCCCTGACCGCCGAGGTCTCACCGGTTCTGCCCGGCTCTTGCAGGACATCTACCAACTCGACCAGTACGCCTTTCTCACCAATACCCGTAAACTCCAGCTGACTAAAATCATCTCGCTGGCGCAGTTCTCTCCTGCCGAGTTTCAGCGCTTCCGCGAGACGGGTGTACTCACCTTTGCCACGACTATGGCAATGTTCGATCGTGAATTTCCAGGTCATTATCTCCGTTTAATCAAACGGGTGCGTACCTCTGTCATCGCCCTTGTTCCGCCAACACTTGGTATTCGCGCAACCCTTTCGGCATCCGGTACCTCCCGTGTGGTGATCCAGAGTAATGGCTTCCAAAATGTAGTGGTAAGGCGCGATCCGCAGTCGGTTGCCCTCAGTTCACCCCGCGATGCCACTGGGCTGTTTGTTGACCTGGAGCCCCAGCAAGATATGTTACTACCATTTGAGGGATGGGGGGTAGATACCAACTGGGAGCTACGCATGCCCAAGGCGGCAAACCAGTTCGACTTTCG
>WNGK01007164.1_pt1 | contig 20796 bp, 17 predicted proteins | sample 5400601 | NCBI WGS metagenome assembly WNGK01 (sample SAMN13153376, study PRJNA577476) | soil metagenome | isolation source: 60 cm soil or saprolite under Garry oak tree replicate 1 | place: USA:California | collected 2016-06-15
GTGGGAAACTTGAGGTCTACGACCGTCAAGGCAAGAAGATGCCACTGGGATGGGCAGTTGACAAGACCGGAAGAGGGACAGAAGACGCGCACGCAGTTCTCGACGCTTTGTCCAAGAGACTGGGCGGCGGGATTCTACCCCTTGGCGGTGAGGGTGAGGAGCACTCTGGCCACAAAGGGTATGGTCTGGCTCTGATGGTGGACGTTCTAAGTGGGGTTTTGAGCGGTTCAGCCACAGGTCTAGGCGTCGATGTTAACAAGGAAAAACCGAACGTCGGCCACTTCTTCATGGCCCTCGACCCCGCAGCCTTTCGGCCATTGGACGAATTCAAGAAAGACATGGACCGGTTAGCCCAAGAGCTGAAAGACTCACCAAAGGCGGAAGGCCAATCACGAATCTACGTTCACGGCGAAAAGAGCTATGCAAGGATGGAAAAGTTCCGGAGAGAAGGTATTCCACTAGGGCCCAAAGTCGTGGAAGCCATGAAACAAGTTGGAACGGAGATAGGCGTTCCATGGCTTTGATAACTTGTCTTCCGCGGAAGAAGTGGGAACTCCTTACTCATGCGACGCAAAACCGCTGCGCAATACGCCCCTTTTTCTAGAACGCCTGCTGTCTGGGACTGACTCTGGGCGAGCCCGCCGATTCAGGGCAAATTCTACGCTTAGATGCCTGGGAGAAACCTGCCTTTTCGTCGACCATTTACGAAGAGTTTCTCGGCGGGAGGACAAACGTAGCCCGGATTTGGATTCAGGGTTGATAATGGGAGATTTCGTGAACTAGGAGGTTTCCCCTCAACCACTCTCGAATACAAGGACTCTGCAAAAGGTATACGAATTTTTTTTCATAATCCTCTTTCTGTCTGGGCGGGGTTTCGGGCTTGTTTTTTCGAGACGGGCTTGCCATCGGCTTGTCCGGCCTTTTCTGATCCCTGCGTCTTCCCCTAGGGATAAGCGTGGAGGATCATGTTTCTAGAAATCGCGGGCTTGGATTCCGAATCAGGGCTGAAAACAGGCGATTCCTCATGTCAGCGCACCTTTAATCTCAAGATAGGCAGACCGAATTTGACCGTCTCATGATCCAGGGCCATTTGCCAACGCACGACGATATTATCGCCGCCAGTAAGCGAATCGAAGGAGTAGCAACCAAAACCCCGCTCGTAGAGTCGCCCGCACTCTCGAAGAGGTTTGGCCGACGAGTCTACTTGAAGCTCGAATGCTTCCAACCAATACGCGTCTTCAAGATCCGAGGAGCCTACAACAAGATCTCGCAGCTATCAGCCAAAAACATCGTCGCGGTCTCCTCAGGCAATCACGGTATGGCTGTAGCGTATAGTTCTAGATTGCTCGGAAAGAAATGCACTGTAATATTACCGGAGACGGCCGTCCAAGAGAAAGTCAACACGATCATCGAGTATGGCGCTGAAGCCATCAAGTATGGCAAATACACAACCGATCGTGACGCGAAAGCGAAGGAAATAATCAGCAAGACCGGAGCAACACTCGTACATCCATTCAACGACCCTGACATTATCGCTGGCCAAGGAACCTGCGGGCTGGAAATCGCGAATCAACTGGACGATTTCGACTCGGTAATAGTTCCGGTTGGCGGCGGAGGCCTCATCTCAGGCATATCCACAGCGATCAAAGCACTGAAACCAGACGCGAAGGTCTATGGTGTCGAACCGCAGGGAGCGGCTAAACTCCAAGCAGCATTGAAGGCTGGGAAGATCGTCACATTCGATTCGCCGAAATCGATCGCGGACGGGCTTATTCCCTCAGCTGTTGGAGATCTGACACTCGAAGCTTGCAAAAAATACGTCGATGGCGTCTACACTGTCTCAGACGACGAGATCCTCTCCGGGATGAAACTCCTAGTTCGTGAAGCTCATATTTTCCCGGAGCCCTCAGGGGCGGCGCCTGCCGCCGTCCTACTCTCTAACAGGAATGCGGAGAAGCTTGGCGAGAAAGTCGTCTTGGTCATATCAGGCGGCAACGTATCATTGGATCTCCTTGCCAAGACAATCAATGGATGAGGATAGAACCTAGTATTCTTGCCTGTCCGTTACAAGGTATTCCGCGGGGTTGACTATGTTTCTTGGCTTGAGACCGCGAAGGAAGCGTGTCACATTCTCCACAGCGAACTTCACCGGTTTTCCGGTAGCTAATCCCGAGGGACCCGACACGTGAGGGGTCCCGATGAAATTGGGCAATTCGAAGAACTGATGCATCGTCTTGAGAGATTCCTTGCCCTCTCGATACCACCACACATCAGTCGCGTATCGAAAATCCTGATTAGCCTTCAGGTGTTCGTAGAGGGCTGTTTCGTCAACTAGCTCTCCACGGGCTATGTTCACAAGTATCGCATCCTTCTTCATCGTCGCAAGCTTCTCCGCGTCGATGATCTTGTTGGTGAGCTCTGTTAGGGGGAGCGAGACTATGACAGCATCGCTCTCTGCCAAGACTGTCAAGAGTCCCTTGTCTCCTTGAAACGATCTTACCCCCTTCTCTCGAACCAGTTTTCTCGAGAACGCGTAGATCTTCATGCGGAACCCCTTGCCGATTTGGGCAACGGTGGACCCTATCCCGCCATATCCAAGAATGCCAAGCGTTCTTTCTTCCAGAATTGTCACTTCCTTTCCGCCTAATGTTCGCCTCAAAGTCCATTGTTCCGTCTTGACCGCGTTGTGAAAGTCAACTATTCTCTTTGCAGCCGAGAGCAAGAGAGCCCAGGCGTGCTCCGCAACCTCGTCAGAATAAGCACCCGCGTTGCTACAAACTACGACCTTCTTGTCGAGCTGGGCGAAAGGGATATGATTGACGCCCGCGAGGATGCTCTGAATAAGCCTCAGCTTGGCCATCCTCGACAAGTTTTCAGGGGTAAGAAAACTAGGCCAGAAGAACACGAGAAGGACATCGATGGACGGAAGCAGTTCGATCAGCGATGCCTCCTCGAGCCCGGTCGAGCTGAAAACCTTCGCATACTTGGACAGGGTCTGAATGCTTCGTTTGTCAACGACATCGGTTGTGATCAATAGAACGGGCTTTGGCAACGTTTCACTCAGTCTTCTCTGGCATTACAGCTCTCGCCATAGTTGCGATTACAGCCAGAACTAGTTCAGCTTTAACCATAAGTGTTAGAGAAAATAGAACGCTCATAAGGCGTGAAACTCGGACCATGGAACAGACCCCGGCGCTCGCAATCCTCGAGGATCTCGTTCCCAATGGAATCAGATTCGGAGCAAGCTATCTCGTAGAGGTTGGTCCAGACTCCCCGTGGTATGAAACGTCGCTTACAATAGCGGCCAGCGCTTTGAGAAACGGCGCGCGCACAGAGTACCACACCTACATGCATCCGCCTCACGAGGTTCGAGACTCCCTAACCAAACTCGGATTGAACGTGAGAGAGCTGGAGCAGGAAGACCATCTCAGAATACTGGACACCTACGACGTGATGACCGGGTTGGCACGTCCTGAGACTCCTGAGGGTTTGCGATCGAAGGGACAGGAAGCTTACGAACATCAATCCTTCGACCTCAATCACTGGAGCAGCAGAGTCGTCAACATAATCCGGGAAGGAGTTGCTGAGGACGAGAAAAGGTGGTTGCACATTGATGACAACACCTCGGTGATGTGTCACTACACAGATGAGAAATTGATGATTGATATCTGGAGGACGAGGATCATTCCTTACGCGAAGATCCGTGGTCTCGCAATGTTTCATTCGGTTATGATGGGAATTGCGTCCGATTCTTTCTACAAACAGTTCGAATCGCTTTGCGATGGCATTATCGAATTCCGCACCGGCGACGAGGGAGGACAGGTCCAGCACTTTGCAAGAGTGAGAACTCTACGAGGAATGTCTAGTGACAACAGATGGAGACGACTTCAACTACGGAACGACGGCTCTGTTACAATCGACGCGGATAGCAAGCCTAGAGAGCTTGGAATTGGGGGATGGCTCAAAGGCCCTAAGAAGTCGCGATAGCCAAGTTAGGTTTTGGCCCGGGATGCCCAGAGAAACTTTCGCTGAAGAGTCTTGGGATAGATCCCCTTCCAGTCATATTCGGCTTTGTTTGCCCAGTTCTTGTAGACCCTTGGATCAATGTAGTTTCTGAGAGACGTGTTCAGGTTGTAATCGCGGGTCCGCTTCTGAAGATCCACATCAAGCTTCAGTTTTCGGATGCGTTCCTCCAGTCTCATCTTCTGCGTGTCCGTCTTGACCTCCTTTGTCTTCAGTTCGTCCAATCGTTGTTGCTTCTTGAGGAGGCTTCCCTCCCAGGTTTTTGGCGGAGTCCGTTTGTGGTTGCACCTGATGGCTGCTTCGAGATTCGCGACACGGGCGTGGTGAAGCTTGACGTAGGGGGACTCCTCGGGCTTGAAGCCGTTGTGTCTTCGCAGGTACGTCTGAACTGTCTCTGTGGCGTGGTGGGTTCTGAAGACTTTCGCTGTTAGGCCTCTCATCGCTTTGTTGAGGAAACGGTTCACATGCTGAGAAGTTATCCCGTCAAAGACAAGGTCCTCGGGCTTCTTTCCATGTGAAAATTCTTGGAGATTCTTACGGATAGGGGTGTTCGCTCCGTCGACCTTCAGGATTTTCTGCCAACGGACGCTGTCCTTGCCCAAGAAATCGAACTCGATCCCGTGGGGGAGGAACTTGAGGTGTTCAACTCTGAGAGTTGAAGCGCCCACAGTATCAGCCTCATCCTCGTCCTTCTCGTCACCGACCCTCATGGCGAGATTATCAATGAGGTAGGAGACGGTCGCGAGCTTGCGCATCTTCAAGTCTGGTGAGAGGAGATTCTTGTCGATGAACTGTCGAACTTCAGCTAGACGGCGTTGCAGTTTTCGAGCTGCATCGTACTTCAGCTTGTCGCGTTCTTGACGAAGATCGGAGATGTCACTTGGCCAGACATATTTGCGAACATTACTTAGCTTGTCCACCCAGTGAGCGATCCAAATTGACTCGTGATCGTGAACAATCTCCTTCCACTTTCCCGGAGGAGCTTCGACATTCTCAGAGAGGTTTAGAACAACATCCTCGGCGTGGATTCTCGGCTTCCAACGTCCCCTCATCGGATGGCTGCCCCTCCCCATAAAGAGGCTGGGAGGCTCTACCATCCAATTGGCGATCTCAGTCTTGACCCCATCAATCTCGGCGAAACCGTACTTTTCCTTGAGCGATAAGCGAAGCTCCTTTCGCTGAGTTGCAATTTTCTTCTTGAAGTCAAGATCCTGCTTCTGAAACTCCTCCTTCGCCTGATACTCGTAAACGGGAGTGAAGTCGATCTCAGGATACTTTGCATTAGCAAAGTTTCCGGGCAGAAGCTTGAGAAAATCAGAGAGAAAGTTCGTTTGGAAAATCGGGTCTTGAATGTAGGGAGTAGTTCTCTTCTTTCCCCATGCATACGCTAACTCCTCTGCTTCAGGGAAGAGTTGGACCATATTGCCATGGATGCGGATGGAGAGTCGCCTAGGCTCGTAGGGGGGCGGGAACGCCACACCATTGTGCCTCAACTCTTTCCATACCATGACAATCTCCTCTGTGCTGTTCACATGCTACCAGTATGAATAGCCGTGGCCTGGTCTTCCATCCTCAATAACCTTGTAAAGTTGTAAATGAGGATTTTTCTTAAAAGCCCTGTCAGAAATCACAAAAGACCGGGATAGACTAAAGAAGGCCAAACCGATGAGGTCTAGGCAAGATTGAGCCGGCCAAAAGGCGCACCACTACTAGGGCCAGTAGGATTTCTTTTTGCAACTATAGGTTTCACCATGGCCGTTTTTGTAGCGAGAATATTCGTCGCCGTCGAGGCGAGGTGCACTCAGTCGTGTCCAGTTATCAGAGTTCAGGGATTTCACATCCATCATATCTACTATGGAGTCCTCTTGTTGTTGGTGTCGTCAACTGTCATGGTTTTTGCGACAGACGTAAGGACGAGATGGGACACTGCCCTGGTTTTCGGGGCCGGGATCGGTCTTATCTCCGATGAAGTAGGCCTCCTAATCCTTCGCGTGCCTTACTGGGCTATTGCCTCCCTAGCAACACTAGCTATAGTTGGGCTTGCATTGTATCTCGGGACCCTCTACAAACTGTGGACAGTTGGACGAAAAGATTTTGGGCTCTTAGATCGATACCAGGCTCTGAGCATCTTCGCGGTGGTTCTGGCGATGTTGGGCTTTCTCTACTTTGGCAGACCACTAAAGACAATGTTCGTAGACGCCGCGCTGGTCGCCTGGGTCTCCGCATCCCTGCTATTGCTGACGTTTGGCAGGAAACACATCCAAGAAATCAGGCGCACACACTTAAACCCCCTCCCGGCCTCTCCCTAGAAGAGCAGGCGCAAGGGCAAACTGCAGGTCACTGAACCACTCGGCCTAGAGGCACGGGAGTATCAAAGAACTATTGCCGAGTCCGCGGCCAAGGCCAACACGCTAGTCGTTCTGCCGACTGGTCTTGGCAAGACTATAGTCGCCTTGCTGGTGGCTGTCAAACGTCTTTCAGAGCATCAGAACGGCAAGGTAGTCGTGCTCGCGCCGACAAAGCCGTTGGTTCTTCAACACGCCGAGTTTTTCAAAGAACACTTTCCCGACAACACCGTCATGTCATCAGTGTTAACGGGGGAATCCCCCCCTATTATGAGGGTCACGGATTTCGAGGGATCCCAACTAATTTTTGCAACTCCTGAAGTGATAAGGAACGATGTCCTTAGCGAACGGTATACACTGAACGAGGTCTGTCTGATCGTCTTTGACGAAGCCCATAGATGTGTCCGAGACTATGCCTACTCCGAGGTAGCTGAGAATTACAAGCGCCAGGCATCCAACCCGTTGATACTCGGGCTAACGGCCTCCCCGAGCGCTCGAAAGGAGCGGGTCCAAGAGATCTGCGACAAGCTTGCAATTACAAACGTAGAGATGAGAACCGAGGAGGATGAAGATGTAGTTCAATACGTCAACGACGTGACGATAAACTGGGAACGCGTCCCGCTTCCACCGGCTTACAAGGATATCAGCAGGATTCTTCGAGCGGCGATGGAGGAGAGGACGGAGAAGCTTAGAGCTATGCACCAGCTGCCGACTGGTGTCCGGGCGAACAAGAGGATGCTCTTGGAGCTGGGGGAGAAGCTTCGAAAGAGTCTGAGAAGAGGGGGTTCCGGGGCACTGTACGGAGCGGTCATTCTCCAGGCCCAAGCGATGTCATTGAGTCACGCGATCGATGTGTTGGAGACGCAGGGTTTGCACAATCTCACAAGATACCTTGCAAAGCTCGAAACCGCAAGCAGCAAGTCTGGGAAAAGCCTCTCCAGAGACCCGAAGATTCTCGAGGCTAGACGGCTCGCGTTCTCGATGGAGGAAAGAGAGCATCCAAAGCAGAAGAGACTCCGAGAGCTTGTCGATGGCGAGATGAAGTTGAACAAGGGTTCGAAAATCATAGTCTTCACCCAGTACAGAGATACCGTCGAAACACTGGTCGAGAGACTCAACAAGCTCGATGGAGTTTCCGCTGTCCGCTTTGTCGGTCAGGCGACTCGGGACACCGATGACGTGGGTCTGAGCCAGAATGAACAGATGAGCATACTAGAAGATTTTCGACAAGGACGTCACAACCTGCTCGTGACAACTAGCATAGGTGAAGAGGGACTCCACGTCCCAGACGTGGATCACGTCATATTCTACGAGGCCGTCCCGTCCGAGATCCGCCTGATACAACGTAGAGGCCGTACCGGCAGAACACGGCAGGGAAAGATGACAGTACTCATGTCGGAAGGAACGATCGACGAGGCCTATTACTGGACCAGCCAGAAGAGAGAGCAACAGATGCACCGTTTCCTACAAACGGTCAAGAAGAAGGGAGTGAAATCTCCGTCGAAAATCAAACGGACGCTAGACGACTGGTCTAGCTCTCAAAATAACTAGGAAGACGTAACGTAGAATGGCTTCCAAGCTGGATGATTCATCCAAGCTCTGGTTTGAACGTCTCTTCACCCGCGTCGGTCTACACTTTTGGGCGGGAGTGCTCTTTCTGGGATTTCTCCCGACTCTTGTCCTGACATTGTTAGGATACTATACTTATGGCGTAAAAACAGACTTCACTGGCGATTTACCTCTCGGTGTCCCACTGCTACTGGCTAACATCATCTACATTTTGTCCTCATCTATCTACATTCGACGTCGGGTCGAAGGGCTTGAGCAATACGCAGTGTCGATAGGAGCTGACAAATCGCGAATCCGGACGAGCTATCTCAACGACTTTCGCCCTGTTGTAGCGACCTGGGCCGTGCTCCTAGCAGCAGGTGTATTGGTGCTGGAATCCTTCTTCAATCCAGGATATTCTTTGGTTCAAGATTTGTTGAGAGAGTTGCTCTATAGTTACATGCGCTTGCTTCAGGCGACCTTTCTCTGGGTCTTCCTCGCATCAATGGTGGCTATCTACAGAATGGGGCGGCTTCCCCTCCGGTTGAAGGTCTTCACTGACGACCGGACATTGGGTCTCAAGCCTTTCGCTAGTACGTCTCTCCATCTGATAACGATCTACGTCATAGCAATACTGCTAACATTCCCGATCTTTCTCTACCCAAGTTTCGCGGTGGAGCTAAGTTTGACCATATTCCTAGTACCAGGCCTATTCTTCTTTCTCGTTCCACTCTTCGGACTTCACAAGAAGATGAGCGAGGTGAAGTCCGAGAAGTCCGCCTCAATCGGGCTTCGGCACAGCCGCGTGATGGGCGAGGTCGAGGCTGCAGGTGAGCAGCCATTGGGTGAAGGAGTTGTGAATGAACTATTGGCGGTTGACGCCATCAAACGGGAGATTCACCAAATGCATGATTGGCCATTTGACATTGGAACGGTTGCTCGCCTGACAGGGATTCTCGGTGCTCCTCTCGTCGCCACAGTCTTGGCCGCGTATCTGATACGTCTGTTCGGAGTCTAAACCCCTCCCCCACGCTGTTACGAATACAAGGGAAAGCTACTAAATACCGAGTCATCAAACATCACGTAAGACTCGAAGTTGATAGAGAAAAGAAGTCCTAGTTGGCTGCGTTTCCTAGAGATCCTTGCCGGAGCGTTGGTTCTCGTAGTCGCATTTTTCGTATTGGCTGACTCAGGGTTTGCCCTCTACATCCTCGCATATGCACTTGGAATCGGGCTCTTCATCCTCGGCTTATCACGAATCTTCGCCAGCGTATATGGACGATATTTCGCGCCCTGGTTCCGAGAAGTCAACGCGGGAGGTGGAATAATCGCTCTGGTACTCGGTTCTGTTGTGATAATAGATCCTCAACTTGCAATCGGTTTCCTCACCTTGCTGGTTGCTTTCGCAGTACTCGTTGTCGGGATTGTGGAGATCGTAGCAGCCGGCTTTGCAAAGCACCCGCCTGTTTGGGTGCGAGGTCTAATTGGCGTAGTGGGCGTCTTGACTGTGATCCTCTCAGTGTTCTTGGTCCTAGACTCGTCCTTGGGACAATTCGGCCTAGCAATCATAATGGCGATAGTGTTGGTTGCGGTTGGAGTTCGGGACATTACCCATGGAGTATCAGGACATCGGCCGGTCAGAATCGATCCCGCTGTCGTGACCAAAGTCTAATCCTATTCCGAAATGTGTAGAGGCTGCGCTAGGGTTCCTATTCCAAGATTCGAATCCGCGATCCGCAGCTAGGCATGCGGAATTCGGATCTTAGAGATTCTTGCTCCTGCCAAGGTCAGGAGAAATCCCAAGAGGATTAGGAAAAGCCCCGAGATCATGTACGCATTCGCGGAGATCGTTGCCCCATTGTAGGCGACCTTCTCGCTAGCGATATACAAGCTCTCAGCCACGATTCCAAGCAGGACGAATACCGCCCCGATGAGGACCATTAGTCTCCTCATTTTTCGCCGACCACAATTCAGGATTGGGCGAAATCCCTCTTAAGCCCTGTTTAACCGAAGACCACCTTCCTGGGGACATACTTCGACCACCCGTGGGTATCATGCTACTCGAGGTTCTCATTTTCCAGTTTCAGACTGGAAGGCGTCGAAGTAGTCGGTTCGGAGTAGGAGGCCTAGTTCTCTTCTGAGCCCTAGTCCCGATTCGCTTATTAATTGAATCATCAATATTCATCTTGAAAGCGACAAGGCATTTGGCCCTCTCGCTCTCCCTGGGCGTTGCTTGCCCAGGACATCGTCACGGTGGTTTCTCCATCAAGACCGTCTTAGGAGGGTAGCAAGCACCACGCGTTGCGCTTTCCTTTCAGGCCGACCCTTGGTCGAGCAACATGTCCGCGGAAAGAATTGTAAGTCCCAACCCGGTGAGTTACCCGATCTTCTGGGGAACGTTCAGTCGGCCGAGCTGGCCGAGCACTCTTTCGCGAATATTGTCAGCGGATGGAAGCGCTTTTGACAGTCGGCCTTTGGAAAGTAGAGGCGCAAGCATCTTCCCCATTTTCCTTCCACAGTTAGGACAATTGGGCGCGGCCGCGGTTGCGCCCGTTACCTTCTCTGCCAGACAGTCGTCGCATATCCAGACCATTTTCCTGCCGCCTAGCTTCCCTCTCTTCGCCACCGGCTTTCCGCCCGCCTCCACAATGTCCAAGGCGAAGTCGATGCTGGGCGCGTTGCTGACGGAGGTTCCAACCCCAAACCCGTCCGCTCCGGCGAGAGATAGATCAGCGACTGATTCATCGTTCAGTCCGCCCGAGACAAAGATCTTCACATGGTTGTATCCTCTAGAGTCCAGCTCCCATCGTACCTCTCGAATAATCTCGGCAAGATTTCCGCGCCTGGAGCTGGGCGTATCGAGTCGAACCCCGTAGAGGTCTTTGCCAAGGGCTTCAGCGGCCATGATGGATTCCGTCTTCTCATCATAGTAAGTATCGACTAGAGCAATTCTCGGAACTCTTTTCGGCATGTGTTTGTTGAAGCTCTTCCATGCCCTGACTTGGTCTCCCATTGCAATTATCAGCGAGTGAGGCATCGTTCCAGCTGGGTCCTTTCCGAGGAGCTTCGCGCCAACGATACTGGACACTTCGTCAAAGCCGCCAATGTAGCAGGACCGGTCGATCATAGGCGCGAGAGCTGGATGAGCCCTGCGAATCCCAAAAGAAAGGAGAGTTTTCTTCCCGGCTGCTGTTCTTACCCGCGCCGCCATGGTTGTTATCCCTGATGCGTGGCAGAGAAATCCGAGTAGTGGAGTCTCGTAGAGACAGAAATCCAGGTATTTTCCCTCTAGAACCATGACAGGCTCTCTTACACCCTGCACGTCACTTGAATGGAACAAGGTTCCTTCCGGAAAAGAGAGAACATCGATTCGTACACCTTCTAGAAGATGGGCTGCTTCCTCGACTCCAGCAAGGATGCCCCACTCCCAGTTCTTTGGAAGAGAGCCGGTCGTTATCTCGGCAGTTACTCGAAGGTCAGAGAGTCCTTCTTTTTCGAGTATCTCTTTCGTTCGAGTGAAGTAGACGTCTGTTGTTTCTGTGTTCTTGATCTCGTCGTCACTTGCGACCTGGAATCTTCTCAAATTAGTCATTGTCGCCGTCCGTTTGATCGAATTATAATGTTAGGGTGAGACGCCTCTTCCACTGATTTCTCGATAGACCATCTGACAAGTTATAACTAGGCTCAATGCGCCTCAATAGCAGAGGTCGGTCAGAACGTGAGATCGCTGGAAGAGCTTGCAAAGAGTGCGCGCGAGCTGAAAGAGAAAGGCATGTCGACTTATGAGATAGCTGTTGTTGCCGGAATCGAGAGCGGCGGCATGGCCCTAGGACTCATCGTCGCGAGATCACTGAACAAGCCAATAGCCTCAGTACGACCCCAGAGACTCGGAGAAAAGAAAGTCGCCGGCGCAGTAAACCCGAGCTTCTCCAGAGTCGAAGGCAAGAAAGTACTGATCGTCGACACAATCCTCCGCATGGGAGAAACAATCAGGGCAGCGATCGAGACCCTAACCGGAGTAAAGGCAAAGCCTGTCGGAGTTGTCGTTCTCGCTAACAAGAGCGGGAAAGAAAGCATCGAAGGAGTCCCCCTACGATCCCTAGTGGAACTATTGCCTGTGGCAAAACAGTGAGCCGACCCTCAAGCAGACAGTGTAGTAAGATGCAAGAAGATCTCATCGGAGTCAAAAGCGTGCAATTATATCCTACGGATGCGCCCGGTATACGGGAAGCGTAGAAAAAAATGCCGACCAAGTTCATGCAATCCCTCGACCCCCAAGTGTACGCGGAGCTTCGGAAGATCGCGAAAGACAGAGGCATAACGATGCAGGAACTCATCAGAGCCGTTATCGTCCCGGACTGGATGAAAAAGAACGAAGGCTCAGACGGCCGTGGGTCTCCAAGAAGATCCCGAACGGCACGCAGCGTCTCGAAAAGAGCAAGACCCAGAATTACTGCGTAGCTCGCCAAAGCCCTGGCAACGCTTATTTCTCAGCAATGCGAAGAATTCAGAGCGGAGGATTGACCGTTGTGGGCTCAGGATCGAGTTCCCGCCTACGCGATATCGCTGCTCGCAGGAATATTGACGTTCATCGGTGGATTAGCCAAGGCCTCGACTAGCGGGATTATCAAATACACCGCTTCCGGAGCCACCTTCAACAATTTGGTAGGAAATAGCGTCAGGTCAAGTAATTTCGGTTTCGCCGTAGCCAGTGCGCGAATATCCGCAGTTCTGCTAATCCTCTCTGGAGTCCTAGTGTTGGTCAGTGCGGTTGTTATGAGTTTTAGGTCCCACCAGTATCCAGCATGGGGGACGATCATTGTGGTATTCTCTGTTGTCGGCCTTTTTGCAGGTGGCAATCTGATTACGGGGATGGGGTCCGTTCTTGGAATAATAGGCGGACTGCTAGCAATCACCTACAGGACGGCTTCGCGTTCCGTGCCTGCGTGATTTTGAGGACCTCGAGGTTTCAGGCAGTACCCCTTGAGCGCGAGCTTCTCTTAGCCGTAGTCTTATCTTTAGCCGGTAATCTGCTAGCTTGTAGGAATCCCCTTGAGTCCTGAAACGAAGTTGACATATGTTACGTTGCTCGCTGACCCGAGCATTCATCCGAAATATGAATCGGCTCTGAAGCAGGTTGAAGCCGATTTTGGGAAACATCATCCGATGTTCATCAGCGGCCGAAAAGTTCTCGCGGGAGATGGAGAATTCGATGTTAGAAGTCCCCTAGACACCAAGATACTGCTCGGCTATTTCCAGAAAGGAACAGCCCAATACGCTAGGAAAGCAATCGATGCTGCCAAGGACGCGTTTGAAGAATGGAACATGAAGCCGTGGAGAGAGCGAGTTGCAATCATCCGAAAGGCGGCAGACTTGATGGAGGAGGATCGGTTCCAGCTCGCAGCGCTAATCACTTACGAGGTCGGGAAGAACCGGTACGAGGCTGTCGCAGAAGCAAGCGAGGCAATCGACATGCTCGACTACTACGCTGATCTGATGGAACAGAATGATGGATACGTAAAGCCCATGCAGCCAGGCGCTCCCGGGGAAGTCTCGAAGAGCGTTCTCCGTCCCTACGGAGTGTGGGCCGTCATTTCACCGTTCAACTTTCCGCTCGCCCTGGCAGCCGGCATGGTTGCATCTGCACTACTCACGGGTAACACAGTTGTGTTTCACCCCACCAGCGCCGCACCTCTATCAGGCCTAAAGCTCTACGAGACACTCATCAACGCTGGAGTGCCACCTGGAGCACTAAGCTATCTCACGGGTCCGGGCGAGTCCTTCGGCGACGAGATCACTGGGAACTTGGACGTTTCCGGGATCGCCTTCACTGGCTCAAAGGATGTTGGCATGAAGCTCTACCGCGACTTCGTGAACAAGCAGCCCTATCCGAAACCGTTCATCGCTGAGATGGGTAGCAAGAACCCAGCCATAATCAGTTCAAGCGCTGACCTTGAGAAGGCGGCAGAAGGCGTCGTTCGTGGAGCGTTCGGGTACAGCGGCCAAAAGTGCAGCGCGACCTCACGAGTCTACGTGGAGAGAGGCATCAAGAACGATTTTCTCAAGATTCTGAAGGACAAAGTAGACCATCTCAAAGTCGGGGACCCGAGAGACAAGGACGCATTCGTGGGACCTGTGATTAACGAGAAAATGGTGAAGAAATACCAGCGCTATCTCGAGCTTGCAAAGAAGGACGGCGGCAAGATAATCGCTGGAGGCGGCCTACCCGAAGACAAGAAACTATCCAAAGGCTACTACGTAAAACCAACAGTCGTCTCTGGACTACCCTCGAATGACCGCCTGTTGAAGGAAGAACTCTTCCTGCCTTTCGTCGTCGTTGACGAGGTCAAGAGCCTAGATGAAGCGTTGAAGAAAGCAAACGATACGGACTTCGGCTTGACCGCGGGAATATTCAGCAACGACCAGAACGAAGTTGACAGATTCTTCAAGAACATCGACTTCGGCGTAACATATGCAAACAGAAAAGGCGGCGCAACAACAGGCGCATGGCCAGGCTCCCAATCGTTTGGCGGTTGGAAGGGAAGTGGAGCGACCGGCAAAGGGGTCGGTGGACCATACTATCTTCTAGAGTTCATGCACGAACAAGCCCAGACCGTCGTCAAGGACGCCTAAGCAGCCAATCGATCTATCTCGTCCAGGAACATCTCTTCCTTTCCGATTGGAAATACGCCTGAAGCTGCAACAGAGTGTCCATCGCCGAAGCCGCCGATCTTCGAGCAAGCTTCAGGAAGAATCCTTGAGAGTGAAGGTTTTGTCCCTTTCTCGATAAGGGTCGTAAGAATCTGGGGAGCTCTTCCTGAGACCTTTACCATTGAGGACGGTAATCTTCCCCAGCCGGGAATGTCGGGTGGAACATTCATCATTCCGATCAAGTACTTGACGGGGTTAACGCCTCGTTGGTAGCGTAGGTACGAGCAAAAGCTTCCCACCACTTTTCCTCCCATGCCCTTGTAACTGTCATGAGCGTGAAACCATTGGATGTTCCTCTTCTGCGATAGCCCATCTTGCTTGATTGTCGAGAGCATTTTCCGATTGGCTAGTTTTCGTTCTTCTTCGAACGCTTTTGCCACCTGGATGGTTTGGTCATTGAAGCTGGTTGTACACGCTTCGATACCCATCTGAGGCCCGTTTCTGTAGTATCCGACTGAGCCGAGGACGTTGAGAAGGCCGGAGGCTCTTGTTCTTGTGAGATTCATTCCATTAGCCTCGATCTTGAGATCTCCTTTGCCAGAATCCCGAACCAGTCCTTGGTCCCTTGCATCTTTCATGGCGATCAGATTGAGTCCTTGTGTCTCGCCAGGTAGTTCCAGCGACCCTATTGTCGCCAAGTGAGAGTAGCTTGATAATCGTGAATTAACTGCTTTGCCGAAGAGATAGGCTACTGTTGCAGAAGAGGCGTCTTTCTCGCCTGAAAAACCGTAAAGTTCAGGGTTGAGGTTATAGAGCAATGGATCCTGGATCGTAGATGTATCATGATGGTCCAGAACGAGGATCAGATTTCTAGCTCTATTTGCTTTGATCAACCAATCAATATGACCAGAGCCCAAGTCGACGTAGGCTACGACGCGAGGACGACCTGTTTCGATATCCTCGACGACTTCGGGGTACAACTTGTCGAGACAAATTATCCTCGTCTCAAGCCCAAGGCTTGACAGGGCCAGTTTTGTCAGTGCAGCTGAGGTGAGCCCGTCTGCCTCATCGTGATGGAGAACGACAGCTTCTCGGATACCGGACTCCCGAACGGCGGAAGCTGTAGCGTGTAATCTGTCGAGGAAACCCTGAAGACCTTCCATGGGTTCTAGTCTCAGCTCTTGATGAACCGGGCTATGAAATAGCCTGTCTCATGAATGTCGGGATTGAACCTTTGCGTGAGATGTTCTGGATCAAACCCGGTTTCAGCTAGGAACGGAGTTTGTTCTTCGAGTTCAAGCCCCAATTCCTTCTCGGCAAAACCGGCAACGTCTTCGCACTCTTCCTTGCTGATCGTGCAGACACTGTACACGACTGTTCCGCCTTTCTTGGTGATACCTGAAGCAGCAGTTAGAAACTGCTTTTGATAATCTGCTGAGTTCTCCACGTTCCGCATCCTGGTCTCGATTGCAAGTTTCGGGATTACTCCGAGAGCGGTGCAAGGAGGGTCCACGAGTACTCGGTCGGCTTTGATGTTGTAATCAAGGTGGACATATCTGGAGTCGTGCGATATCAACTGGTAGTTAGCGCAGCCCATTCTGTGCATGAGTTCCTCTGCCTTCTGGATCTTGTGTTTGTTCCGGTCGAACCCGATTATTCGAGCCTGATTTCGAGTTAGCTGGCTGATGTGACTCGTCTTGCCGCCGGGGGCACAGTTGAGGTCGACAATTGTCTCTCCCAGTTTCGGATCTAGAATATGGCTTGTTAGGATTGCTGGCAGCGATTGGAGGTGGATTTGTCCATCAGCGTACCACGGGGTCTCCATGATGCTCGGCAAACCCGTTCTGCTATGTCGGATTTCTATTGCCACTCCCTGTCGGTAGGTCAAGACACTTGTCTCGCTCTGGTGGGAAATCCCAGACCCGACTGGGGTTCCAGTCCCATCGACCACAGTTACCTTCATGCCCGGTCTCAACCCATGGCATCGTTTCACGCCGGGAGCGTATAGATGGGCGCCTAGTTGAACGGCTTCTGCAGCGATCCTGTCCGCCTCAACAACGTTACCATCGGTTTCTATCCGGGAGGGACATGGGTGGAGAAACCCGGCATCCTTGAGGTGCTTGTGAGGCTCGGCCCGTAGACCATCGGCAGTCATCGATTGGATGACAAGGTCTCGTTCGGCTTTCAGCGTGTTTATCCGGAAATAGTAGCGTGAAGGCATCCTCTGCATTGCGGATAGAACCTTGTTGTTTCGTTGGCCGTAGATTTCGCGTAGACGGTGATCCAGTTCTGGGTCAAGTTGCAACTGTCTCTCGGGAAGTTCTAGAAGCAATGTGTCAACGCTTTACTGTTGGGAGACTTTCTGGTTTAATTACCCTTGACTTTCGCTCGGGAGCTAGTAAAGGTCCCGGAGATGGTTAGAGTAGTCTTGGAGCTTCGTTGCGTGAAATGCGCCGTAAAGTTTGAGCGAACATTCGAGGAGAGGAGAAGACAGCTCAACTATTCTGAGGGAGAAATGCTGCAGCTTGACGAGAAGGCCTGCCCCAACCATTGCGGCGGAGACTGGTTTTCCATCGAAAAACAACATCCAATCCGCAAGTTCAAGCGTCGGTTCGGACATGACTGAACCGCCCCGGACTCGCCTATTTTCAGCTCTGATCTTGAAAAGGAGAGGGGCTCTCTAGATTTCCTTCTAATCGTTCGGGAATGACCCGTTAAACCCTAGATTTGCCTCCCCAACCAAGCCTTGGATTACGCCCTGAATCGCGCATCTCGCCCAGAAACCCAGTCAGACAGGAAATCGATCCCTGGTGAGGGGGGTCTTGCGCAGCGCCTCTCGCGATGCAAAGAACTATTGCAGAAGAATCCAGTCAAGTGCAAAATCCCCCGTTTTCAGCCCTGATCCGGAATCTGGGACGTCGCCTCAAGATCACCGCTAGATTCACTGGGCCAAGTGCGTTTTTCGCCAAGCCATCTAAGCCCAGATTACACCTTGATCAGCCCATCTCACCCATTATCACCACCATATCGCCAAGTGTTCCAGAAAATAGGGGGTCTTAGCGACCGACCCTCGCGCCGCGAGAGTGAGACTTCCCCCAAGCTCCAGAATCGCTACGTGAGAGTTACTCAAGGCTTAAACCGGGTCTTTCGCAGGCTACAATTCGATACCCTATAGAAGACACAGAATTCTGGGATATGGATTGAAAAAGACGGCTAAGAAGAGCCCTCAGCTACTCAACGGTTTTCCTCACATTCCATTCGACGAGTTTCCCTTGAAGAAGTCAGAGGACTTGGTGGTGGTTCTAGAGAAGAACATGCCTGAGGGTGCGAAAGTGGAAGTTACACCGATGGAAGACTCACACCACTCTCCTTGCCTGCAAGAGATGGTCGCAATAATGGTCCATAACATCGAAGAAGGAAAAGAAGCCGCCTCTGACATTTTCACGATCTACCAGTTCTGCCCATCCTGCCACGTGGCAGTCAGAGTCCTCTAGAGACGACTATTCTAGAAAGATTGCAGGCCGATACGGTTCCGACAATCTCGCCCGCCCCTTAGGATCGCTCATTTTCGGATCTCCTTCTTGCCAGATGTCGATCCCGCACTTGAATTCTCGTTGGTAGAAGTCTGCTGAGTCAGCGAAAATAGCTTTCTCGGCTGTGACCCCATCTCGTAAGCGTGACTGTCTCATCTCCTCCGGCATCTGGTTTGCCTGCTGAATCGCCTTAGCAGCGTAGTCAGCGGCAGCCTTTCCCAGAGATCGTAGCTGGGGATCTCCCATGACGTCTTTGATGAAGTCACCCTGTCTCACCTTATCCTCCGCCGCCCTCAATGCTTTGAGATAGACCTGCCATTTCCAATCTGAGGCAGTGTAGTAGGCGATTCGCTTCGGAGTGATGCCTGTGGCTTTCAAGATCTCGCCAGTATCCTCTAACACCTGTCGAACGAGTGCCTCTGCTCGTTCTGCTACAGCGTCTTTCTCATTCTCGCTTTCTTCAGGCCAGTCAGCCTGGACCACGAATCCCTTGTTGCCAATGCGGCTCCAGATCTCTTCAGCCGTATGTGGGGCGAGTGGAGCCATCATTCTTGTCCGAGTCTCTAGAACCTTTCGTAGAATACGGTCGCGATTGTCGGACCTCGATTTTTTCGGCCCCAGTCTTCGCCTGTACCATGCGATGTCGTTGTCGAGTTGATAGATTATGATGTTGATTGCTTCCCTGATTCTTAGCCTGTCCAGTGCATTTGTGGCGCTCTGGACGGCGGTGCTCAGACGGCTGATCATCCACCGGTCCACCGTGGAGAGTTTCGGTTTCCCAGCTGTTTTCTTCGCGCCTAGTTTTCTAGCCTGTCCCATCAATGAGGCCAGTCTTTCCTGAATCGAGAGGGCAAGCCCTTCGCTAAAGTCCGTGTCCTGTCCTAATTCCGCCGTTGCCATGACTCCGACTCGGACGGGATCGGCTCCGAACTTGGCGATCCCCTGGCGTAGAGGTATGATGTTCTCGAGCGATTTCGACATCTTCGAGCCTTCCATGAGCACGAACCCGTTGGCCACGATTCCCTTTGGCCACTGTTTCTCGGGAAATAGGCTTGTGTGGTGAAAGATGTAGAAGGATAGGTGATTGGAGACGAGGTCTCGGGCAGAGTGGCGCATGTCGACAGGGTAGAAGTATTGAAACTCTGCTCGGATGGCGTTCAGGATTCTCTTTGGAATCCGGGTCTGCTCCGCAACAGTGTCAACGGTTCCCTCTCCCAGTAGCGTGAAGTTGAAGAAAGCGTCGGGCAATCTCGACGTGTCCTTTTCGAATTTCTTGAAGACCACCCAGTCTTTGGTGAAGTACTTGGATAGGATGTAGTAGGCCATGTAGACGACCGAATCGGATAGAGCTTCGATGATCCAGTTGTGGTCCCATGGAAGCTTCGTCCCTAGACCCACGGCGCGTGCGCAGGCCCTTTCTCTCAACCAGTCTATCGTGTAATTGAATTCCCCTCGTAGTTCTTCCGGCAGGATAGTCATCTGATCTAGGCATTTGTGCGCGAGCTTCTTCCATTCTGGAATCCCATAGTTGATGAACCACTGGTTCTCCAGAATGTGGACTAAGCACTTGGTCCCGCAGCGGCAGACTACGGGAGCGTTTCTCAGTTCCAGTAAGGTCTCAATTTTTCCCTCACTCGCGAGTTCTCGGACGATGGCTTCCCTGGCTTTAGCAACGGGCATTCCTGAGTAACTGCCGGTGTTTTCTTTCATTATGCCATCGTGGAATTCTTTCGAATACAGTTCCTGTGTTGCGTGTTCCAGATGTGGGTCGTTCTGGTCTTTGACTTTGAATTTCGCGATCAGATCTGCGGCCGGAAGATCAGAGAAGCCTTCTAGGCGGATGATCGAGATGGGCTTGGTGTCCTGCAGGACCTGTTGTGTCTCCGCTGAATTGGCATACTTTTGCTTGAGATCGGTTAGCGCTTGATAGTCGTAGGGAGCGTGTCCTGGGACAGACATGACGACGCCGGTACCGTTGTCGGGTTCCACGAAGCTTCCGGGTAGGATTGGAATTTCGTTGTTGGTGACTGGGTTCTGGACGGTCTTCCACAGCAGCTCGCTTGCCGGTATTTCACGTTCTACGGTGAGCTTGTGATTCTGGTGTTGAAGTTTCTCGACCGCTTCCTTGCTGACGGCCCAAAGCTCGCCGTCCACCTTGGCTCTAACGTAAGTGGCGTCGGGATTAATCCAGAGGTTTGTAACTCCGAAGACCGTCTCCGGCCTCAGAGTCGAGGTGGGATAGGATACACTGTCTTTCTGGAACTTGACGAGATAGGACTCTCCGATGTCAGGCTCCACATCTCCCTGAGTGTCTACGACTCCTACAGGGCTCTTGTCGTTAGGGCACCAGGCGACAGGATGCGTCCCCTTAGTGATCAGCCCTTTGTGGTTCAGGGTCTGGAAGTGCCATTCGATGTAGCGATTGTACAGAGGGTCGATGGTCGTGAATTCTCTACGCCAGTCGATCGAGAACCCGATCTGCATCATTCCTTTCTTGATATCTTCGCGGAAGTAGGAAGCCATCGACTTCGGGTCCTTCAATTTCTCCAACGTTGCCGGTGGGATGCCGTAGATCTTTGTGAAAGTCTCAATGATCTCGGGGTCACCTTCGCGTAAGCGTTTGCTCATCGCGAAGAGTGGGGTTCCTGTGTAGTGGAAGCCCATTGGGAAGAGGGTGTTGTAGCCTTTCATCCGGT
>WNGK01003885.1_pt1 | contig 20792 bp, 18 predicted proteins | sample 5400601 | NCBI WGS metagenome assembly WNGK01 (sample SAMN13153376, study PRJNA577476) | soil metagenome | isolation source: 60 cm soil or saprolite under Garry oak tree replicate 1 | place: USA:California | collected 2016-06-15
AAGAAACCTCCATCGATCGTGAATGGCACGCCACCGGTCTGGCCCAACGCGGATTCCTCAAAGTTGCCAGGAGTGGAGCCGACGATGGTAGGGCGCACCGGGACAATGTCCAGCGGGAACGGCCCGCCCGTTACAGTGACGGAAGAATTGCTGCTGGTCACTTGCACGGTGTAGTGCCCGGGGGTCTTCAAATTGTCCGCGCTTAGGCGAACGCGAGCACCGATGGACGTAGAAGTCGATCCCGCGGCAAAGACCACTTTGATCTGCGTTTGAGGATCAAGGGTAATCGCATTATTAGACGAGTCCACAAGATTAACGCCGAGCTGCGAGTTGCCGTTGGTAGCAGCGAGGAAGATGTCCTGCTGAAGAGCGCCTTGGGGCGCGATAGAAGGTGAGATACCACTGAAGGTAATGTTACCCGCCGTGACAAGGGTGACGGCCGCCTGGGCGATGCGCGCGTTATCCACTTTGGAGAACGCGAAGACCGTGACGATGCCCGCGGCATTAACAGGGGTTGTTGTTGAAGATGGCGCTGCCGTGGGAACGGCTGCAGGAGCCTTATAGAGTCCGGTAGCATCGACGGAACCGCAACTGTTGCTCCCGGTGCTGCAGTCTGCACTGCTCGTCGTGGCGGTGACTTCAAAAGTCACGCCCCAAGTAAGCTGGTCCGACGCAATGACGTTGTTGTTCAGATCCTCCGCGAGAAACAACTGCGTTGCAGAGGTCGCCAGCGTCGCGGTTGCGGGGATTAGATGAACGCGAATGCCAGAATCGAAGTTAATAGTAGCCTTTCCGGTCTTCTTCTTGTCGGCGTTGGAGGTTGCGGTGATGGTGACGATGACGTTGGGGAGCTTGGTCTGGTCCGGAAAGACCGGAGGCGCGGTGAAAGTAACGGTGGAGGCGGCCGTAGTGCTTGTATTCTGGATGTTGGAGAGCGCGCCGACGGCGCCGTTCTGGGTCGAGCACTCGGCAGAAGCAGAAGGCTTCGGGCTCGGAGTGGCCGTCGTCGGGTTCGGAGTGGTGGTGTAGGAGCAGTCGAAAGTGGAAGACACGTCGGTGGCGCCGGTGACGTTGGCCGTTAATGTGAGCGTCTGCGTCGGGACGAGGGTATCCGACGGCGGAAGGACCGAGACCGCGACCTGATTGGCCGTGCCGCTGCTGCCGCATCCGCTGCCCCAAAGGCCGGCGAACGCCGTGGCCAGCAGGATGTTCCTCGCACTCTTATGCCACTTCATACCCAGTGTCTCCCCCACAATTGCGCGCTTTCCGCGTGTTTCGCTTCCGCCGCGCTGCTGACTTCCCAAGTCTTTTCGAAAACCGAAAACATTTTCAAAACCTAGAACGTCCGGCTGACGGTGAAACGGAACGTGCGCGCCGGCTCGAAATAGTTCAGACTCCCCGGATTTTTCAAAAGCTGTTCGATCGTCGGCCTAACCTGGAACCTCCACACGTCCGGGGGCAGAGTGGCGGGGAGGCGACCGAGCGTAGTGCACTTGTCCCCCAGAGAGGGATCGCAAATCTCGCTGGCCTCAATGAAATCCGGGGGCGCCAAGAGCTGGGAGTGTAAACGATGGACGTTGTAGGCGTAGTAGACGCGGAAGGGCGCCTGAATGATCGGCAACTGCACGACGAACTCGATGCCCGTCGAACCGCGCAAGCGGAAGTTCGTTCCCGGAGCGATGCCCAGCCGGCGGTCGGCGGCGAGAGCGCCCGAGCTAAGCGCGTCTGGAAAGTTCGTGGTGAGATTGCTGAAACCCGTCGGGTCAAGCCGTAATGCGCCCTTTCGGAGGATGCCGTTGGTGCCGCCATCAAAAAACAGCACGGTCTGGAACGTGTTGCCGATGATGGGGATGCGGTACTCGACATTTCCAAAGCCCTGCGTGTCGCCCCCTGGGAAAGTGATGGTATAGGCGAGCACGGGCACGCTGACCCTTCGCAGGGTCGGCCCACCAGAGCTGTTTAGGCAGGTATTGCAATTGTAGGTAAACTGCTGCGCCGTAGCGACCGGGATAAAGGTGACCGGGGTAATGGAGCGAATGTCAAAACCGCGAATGTCCGACTCACCGCCCATGTAGAAGCGACTATAGGGAGGCGGTTCCCCGCCGCCGTACCCGGTGATGAACGCGCTGGAAGCGTGGAACCCCAAAACATTGCGCCGCTTGTTTACCGGATGGTAATACTTCCAATCGACAACATTGGCGATACTCTTGACGTTGCCGCCGAGCCCCGAAAATCCAAGCGAATAGAAGTAGCTCTTTCCGCCGGTAGGATTGATCGGATTGTTGACAGTGTTATAGGTGATCGTGGGGGTGATGGTGCTTGAAATGATCCCGTTCAGCGCGCTTGGACCGGCGATGCTGCGGAACTGCACCTGCGTAAACAGCAGTTTGGAGGCGTCGTTAAATGCCGTAATGTTCGTCCGCGTCAGACCATATTGCAGCCCCACGCGCGTGAACGAAAGCTTCCGAATGGGATAGCTGGCGAAGAGCGTGAAGCCGGTGCTGTCCTGGTTGTAATTTTGAATGAATTGCGGGTTGATGCTGACGGACTGGCCAGTCAGGAGCGCGGCCTGACGGGCCTGGTCAAACTTGTAGCGGCTGGAAAAAATCGTGAAGCCGGAGGAAATGGGCCGGTCAAATAGATACGGCTCGGTGAATCCGAAAAGGAAACTGCGCGAAAGATCGCCGAACTGCGCCGAAAAGGTCAGCGTCTCGCCAAGGCCCAGGAAATTGTTGGTCTGGTACGTGAGGCCGATGAAGCTGCCGGCCAGGCCGCTGACGCCACCCTGCAAGCCAATCGATTGTTTGCCCTTTTCCTTGAGCTTAAGGTTGATGTCTACCGTGCCTTCTTTACTGTTGCGCTTGATCTCCGCGGCCTTGTCCGCTTCGATCTTGTCGAAGTAGTCGAGCTGATTGAGGCGCAGGATGCTCAGCTCCCACAGGCGTTTGTTGAAGAGCTGGCCTTCATCGATCATCAGCTCGCGGCGAATGACTTTGTCGCGCGTGGTGGTATTGCCGCTGAAGTCGATGCGCCTGACGAAATACTGTTTCTGCTCGTCAAACCGCAGCGTCAGATTAATGATTTTGTTGACGTCGTCGACTTCGGTGTCCGGCTCGGGAGTGAAATCGATGAATCCATATTCGCCGTAAATTTTCCCGTAAGTCTCCAGGGCTTTGCGGACTTTTTCGGTGGAGAAGAGGTCGCCTTGCTTGAGCGGGAAAGCGCTCTTCAGCGCGTCCACCTTGAGGGAGAGGGCTTTGTCCGGATCGGAGCTTACGATTTTGAGAGTGCCCATGCGGAAGCGCTCGCCTTCTTCGATGGGGATGGTGATGTTGACGGCCTTGCCGTGGCTGCGCCCCATCACCAACGGAACGCCGAGGCGGTAACTTTGGGTGTCGATGTTTTCGAGAATGGGTTCGCCGACGGACACCTTGAAGTAACCGTTGTCGCGATACAGGCCACGAACGCCGACTTCCAGATCCTCGCTCAACTTTTGGCGGTCGTAGGTCTTCGTGAGCACCGGGATATACCAGAAGTAGAGAGGGATCGCGTAAGGCCGGTCGTGGCGCATGGCGCGGATCAACTTGCGGTCGCTGAAAGCGTGGTTTCCTTTAAATTTAATTTTGCCGACCTTGACCTTCGGGCCTTCCTCGATCTTGAAAACGAGTATGACGGCGTTGCTGGAAGCGATGCGCTCGTACTGCGGAGTGACTTTCGCGAACTGGCGGCCGTGTTCGCCCAGCAGTTCCTTCAGCACGACTTCCGCCTTCTTGATTTTCGTCGGATCGAACTGGCTTTCGACGCTCAGACCGACCTTGCGTTCCTTGAAGCGGTCGAGAATGTCGGATTCGGAAACGGAATGAATGCCGTCGTAGCGGATGCGCCGGATCTGCGGGCGTTCTTTCACTTCGAAGACGATGATTCTGCCATTGGCGCTGTTTGGTGAATCTTCGACGCGAAGTTTCACGTCTTCAAAAAACTGCGTATTCCACAGAGCCTGAAAATCGCGGCGCAATGTCTCTTCGTTGTAGACGTCGCCTTTGCGGCTGAAGATGCGCGCGCTCAGCGTGTCGCTGCGCACGCGGCGGTTGCCGATGAAATCGATACGGTCGATGACAAACTGCTGCGGTTGCACGGCGGACTGTGGATCCGCCGCGGAACGGTCCTCTATAACTTCCTTGCCGGTTGCGTAATCAAAGGAAGCGGAGAAAAGGTAGGAACGTGAAGACGAAGATGCGCCCGCGTCGGAATTTTCGCGCGGCGCTGCGGCTGACGCCATCGCAAAAAGAAACACAATCGCGATCAGCCAGGTCACTCGAGACGCAAAAAAACCAAACGGCGAACAAACTCTTCTTTGAGCGGCCGCTGAGGTGGTCAAGGCCGCGCCCCCAAACTCAAGTTGTTTTTCTCCCGCCGGACCCGGTATGGGCCAGCCGTGCGTTGTGTCAGATTCGCTAGTGGACGACCGGGGTTGCCTCACCCACGGGCCGGAACAACAGGCCTTCCCCTGCGACGTAAATCTGCAATGTCGCCGGCCTTTGAATTCCACCCTGGATCAGCGCCTCGGAGAGCGGGTCCTCTACATACTTCTGCAAAGCCCGGCGAAGCGGACGCGCCCCATAACTGCGGTCCGCGCACGTTTTCTCGAGTATCCACTGTCTTGCTTCCGGCGATACCACGATCTGCACCTGCCGGTGAATCAGCGTGTCGTTCAGCTGGCCCACCAGCAAATCGATGATGCGGAGCAGATCTTCGTCGCCGAGCGGATTGAAAATAATCACTTCGTCCAGCCGGTTCAAAAACTCCGGATTGAACGCCCGCTTTACTTCATTCATCACCATATCTTCCATGCTCTTTTGCCCGACTTCATCGGCGCCGGACTGGAAGCCCAACGCCGTGCGCTTTTGCAAATGACGCGCCCCGAGATTGGAGGTCATGATGATGATGGTGTTCCGGAAATCCACGGTATTGCCGAGCCCGTCCGTCAACTGGCCGTCTTCAAACACCTGCAACAATATATTAAAGACGTCCGGATGAGCCTTCTCAATTTCATCGAGCAGGATCACCGAGTAAGGCGTCCGGCGGACACGCTCCGTCAATTGCCCGCCTTCTTCGTAGCCCACGTACCCTGGAGGCGCGCCGATCAGTTTCGAGACGGAATGCTTTTCCATGAACTCCGACATGTCGAAGCGAACCAGCGATTTCTCCGAACCGAACAAAAACTCCGCCAGCCGCCGAGCGACTTCCGTCTTTCCGACGCCGGTCGGCCCAAGGAAGAAGAAGCAGCCCACCGGACGCAAGGGCGACTTGAGACCGGCGCGGCTGCGGCGAATGGCGCGGGCCAGCGCCGTAATGGCTTTGTCCTGACTGATGACGCGCTTGTGGAGTTCCGGCTCGATGCGCAGCAGTTTTTGCTGTTCGTCTTCCTTGATGGAGGTCACGCCGATGCCGGTCCAGCGCGAAACGACTTCTTCAATGTCTTCACGGGTCACGATGCCCGTCGAGGCGTCGTCCAATTTGAATCGTTCGCGCAGTCCACGCAGATTTTCTTTTTCCTTGCGCTCTTCCTCGGAATAGAAACGCGCCTTTTCGAACTCGTGATTGGCGATAGCCGTTTCCATGCGGTGGGTGATGAATTTCACGCGCTTCTGGACTTCGCCAACTTCCTCGGGGACGGTGGCCTGGCGCAGCTTCACGCGCGCGCCGGCTTCGTCGATCAGGTCGATGGCTTTGTCCGGAAGGAAACGGTCGGGGATGTAGCGGTTCGAAAGATAGACGGAGTAGCGGAGCGCTTCGTCCGTGTAGCTGACAGCGTGGAATTTTTCGTAGCGCTCGCGAACACCCTGGATCACTTGAACAGCTTGCTCTTCGTCCGGCGCGGGAACTTTTACGGATTGGAAGCGGCGTTCCAGGGAGCGATCCTTCTCGACCGACTTGCGGTATTCGCCCGGCGTCGTCGCGCCAATACACTGAATTTCTCCGCGTGAGAGCGCGGGTTTCAGAATGTTGGCCGCGTCCAGCGAACCTTCCGCCGAACCTGCGCCCACGAGTGTGTGTAGCTCGTCGATGAACACGATGGAGTTCTGGCTCTCCATCAATTCTTTCATGATGGTCTTCAGCCGCTCTTCAAATTGCCCGCGGTACTTCGTGCCCGCCACGATCAAAGAAAGATCGAGCGAAAGGATGCGTTTGTCCGCAAGGAACGGCGGCACATCGCCATCGGAAATGCGCTGCGCGAGCCCCTCGACGATCGCGGTCTTGCCCACGCCGGGTTCGCCGATCAAAACCGGATTGTTCTTGGTGCGCCGGCACAGAATCTGAATGACGCGCTCGACTTCGTTTTCGCGCCCTACCAGAGGATCCAGCGCGCCTTCCGAAGCCGCTTGCGTAAGGTCGCGGCTGAATTCCGCGAGCAAAGAAGTTTCCTTCGGCCGCGCCGCCGCTGTTTTTTCGCCGGACGTTCGCGCCAGCTCCTCCCGTAACGTGGAGAGACGCAGGCCGCGCTCCATCAAAATCTCTGCTCCGAAGCACTTCTCTTCGCGCAGTATGCCAAGGAGCAAATGCTCGGTGCCGACGTGCTTGTGGCCGAGCCGCTCCGCTTCTTCCGCCGCCATGTTAAGGATGCGCTTGCACTCCGCGCTGAGCGGCACTTCGACGGAGGTCGAGATGCGCTCGCGGATGGTGATGCGGCCTTCGATCTCCTTGCGTATCGATTCGATCGAGCCTTGCTGCCGCAGGAAACGGTTGGCCAGCGCTTTGTCCTCGCGCATCAAGCCGAGCAGCAGATGCTCCGTCTCGATGTACGGGCTGCCATACTGGCTGGCTTCGTACCTCGCAAAAAATATGACGCGTCGCGCTTTCTCTGTGTAACGTTCGAACACGTTAGCTCGCTTCTCCCCCTGGGGCCCCCTTCGCGGAGGCCGCAGCCTCGCGAGTTTGCAGAACGCCATGCTCCAGCGCCAGTACCCGGTCACACCGCGCGGCGAGCGCCAGGTTGTGCGTCGCGATCAGCGACGTCAACTTGTGCGTGCGGTGCAGCCTTTCCAGCAACTCGAACACAGCCCAAGCATTCTGCTCGTCCAGATCCCCGGTAGGTTCATCTGCCAGCAGCACCCTCGGCCCGGTGACGAGCGCCCGGGCAATCGCGACGCGCTGCTGTTCCCCTCCGGAGAGTTCCCCCGCGCGGTGATCGGCCCGGTTTTCCAAGCCCACCTCCGCCAGCCACTTCCGCGCCAACCCCAGCGCAGTTGTGAAATCCTCGCCGCGCACCAGCAGCGGCATGGCTACGTTTTCCGCAGCCGTAAAATCCGGCAGCAACTGGTGGCGTTGCCACAAAAATCCGATGGCACGATTCCGGAATTCCGCCAGCGCCGCGTCATGAATCGATTCAATGGCTTTCGTTGCGAAGTATACTGTACCGCTCGTTGGTGTGTCTAGCGCGGCCAGCAGGTGCAGCAAAGTACTTTTGCCGGCTCCCGATGGCGCGACGATCGCAACCATCTCTCCCTGCCGCAAACTCAAGTTTGCATCCGTCAGCACGGAGATGCTTTTCTCGCCGCTGCCGTAAGTTTTCTTCAGGCCCCGCGATTCCAGAACAACTACCCCGCCGCACGCATCTTCCGCCGCTACCCCGCTCGCGAGTTGTGTGTGCTGGGTCATTCCACCGCGCCTTTCGGCCTCCTCACGCGCCGCTCCTGCTGCTTACTTAGATGCTTCTGCTGCAATCCGCGTGCCGCGCGGCTTGCCCCAGACACTTTGCTAACAGTCAACCCAAAGTATTTCCCATTTCCGCCAGTCCCTTGCCTGCCGAAAAGAGGTCATTTCTGCGCCAAACTTAAACACCTATAATCTTTCTGTTTTCAACAGCTTGCGGCGGGCTTTTACTGCAACCAGGGTTTGAGGGATGCGCCCCGGCCTCACCCACCTCCCTTTTACGCAGATAGGAGCAAATCTCGCGCCAAATGGACTCCAGAATATGCTTATTCCTTGTCCAGTCTTGGTCGTCATTCGTACCGTAAAATTTCCACTGGAAGGAGCCGCACCGCGGCGCGCGCCGGCAAAATCGTGGCCGCGATCGAAATCCCCATCGCCACGGCCGTGATCCACACACCGTCGAATACATTCGAATGGAAAGGCACGTAGGGAACGGCGTACACCTGCGGATCGAGTGGAATCAGGTGGTAGTTCCCCGCCACCAACGAAAACGTGTAGCCGATGAACAAGCCAATCACTGTGCCTGTCGCTCCGATGCTAATTCCCTGCCAAAGGAAAATCGTTCGAATCTGCTCGCGGCGCGCTCCCATGGACCGCAGCACGGCGATGTCGCGAGCTTTGTCGGTGACCGTCATGGTAAGAACCACCAGAATGTTAAGGCCGGCGACGAAAGTAATCAGGCCGATGAAGATCGCCGTGACCAGTTTTTCCAGTCGCAGCGCCCGGAACAGCGCGCGATTCTCTTCCATCCAGGTTGTCGCTGAAAAACCCTGCCCGGCGGCTCGCCGTACCTGTTCCGCAATTTCGCCCGCTCGTTCCGGTCGATTCAGACGAAACTCGAGAACGTTGACAACGTCACCCGCGCCGGAAAGCCCCTGCGCCGCCGCCAGCGTCATGAAACACCAGTTCTCGTCGTAATCGTAAAAGCCGGAATCGAATACTCCCGTAATACGAAACCGCCGCGTGCGGGGCATCAATCCGAAGGGCGTCAATCTTCCCTGCGGACTCGTGAGCGTCACGTAATCGCCTGGAGAGACTTTCCACTCTTCCGCAAGCTGTATTCCAATGAGCAGCGCGTCAATGCCATCCGCGTCAGGAGAAAAATCCAGGCTTCCGGCGATGATGCGCTGCAACGCTTCGTCGCTCTTTCGCTCCCGCTCGGGATCGATGCCTTTCGTAACCACGCCTCGCGCTTGCCCAGCGAAGGATAGCAGCACCGTCTGGTAGACTGCGGGCGTCACGGAACGCGCGCCCGTCGCCTCGGCGAGCTTTGTGGCCATTTCCCCGTAGTTCTTGATTCCGTTGGTGCCTGGTTTCGTCAGGGAAACATGGGCTGTCACGCCGAGCAACCGGTCTTGCAGGGTCTCGCGGAAACCCGTGTTCATGGAGAGCGCGATTACCAGCGTTGCCACGCCCGCAGCCACGCCGGTCATGGAAAACAACGTGACCAGCCGCAGGACCGCCGGCCGGTACGGCGACCGCAGGTACCGCTGCGCAACAAACCATTCAAATCGCATCGTGGTTGGAAGAATACGTTATGCGCCGTGCGTTTCGGAAGTGGAAGATGATTCGCCGCCTTCCGGGCGAAGCAAGGGAAAGAGGATGACGTCGCGAATCGAGGGCGAATCCGTCAGCACCATCGTCAGACGGTCGATGCCGATGCCTTCACCGGCGGCTGGGGGCATGCCGTGGCACAGCGCGCGGATGTAATCCACATCGAGCTGCTTCGGCACTTCCTCCCCGCCCTGTGCGATCTGTGCAAGAAAGCGCCGCTCCTGTTCGACGGGATCGTTCAATTCGGAGAAGCCATTCGCCACTTCCATCCCCGCGACGTAAATCTCGAATCGCTCCGTGAGAGAAGGATCTTCCGGCTTCTGTTTCGAAAGCGGCGAGAGTTCTGTCGGAAAATCGTAAAGGATGGTGGGCTGCACGAGTTTATCTTCGGCCATGGTCTCGAAAAGCAGCCCTGTCCATTCGCCGTCTGTAAGCGTGCCTTTGGCTGCCGCGTAGGGCGCGCCCGTGCCCTTGGCCCACAAGTTATAGCGATTTGTGGCTTCCCGAGCGCCGCCAGCCGAGGCTAATTTTTCGGAGGTGGGCGCCTCACCCGCTGCCGCGGGCCAATACTTGACGATCGCTTCGCGCATCGAGAGGCGTTGCATTTTCGAAAAATCCAGTTCGGCTTCGCCGTACTTCACCGTCGTCGCCCCAATGATGTTCTTCGCCAGCAGCGCGAAGAGCTGCTCGTTCATGTCCATCAAATCGCGATAATTGCTGTAGGCCTCGTAGAACTCCAGCATCGTGAATTCCGGATTGTGCTGCGTGGAAATGCCTTCGTTCCGGAAATTGCGGTTGATCTCGTACACGCGGTCGAATCCCCCGACCGTCAATCTCTTCAGATAAAGCTCCGGCGCGATGCGCAGATATAGATCAATATCCAGCGTGTTGTGGTGCGTCTTGAACGGTCGCGCGGCCGCGCCCCCGGGGATGGGATGCATCATGGGCGTTTCGACTTCGATATAACCGCGCGCATCAAAAAACTTTCGCAGCTCCTGGATGACCCGGGCGCGCGTCACAAACACCTGCCGTGATTTTTCATTGGCGATCAAATCGAGATATCTCTGCCGGTAGCGCAACTCAACATCCGTCAGGCCGTGCCATTTTTCCGGCAGCGGCAGCAACGCTTTCGAAAGAAAGAAAATCTCCTCGACCCAAATGGACAGCTCATTGGTCTTGGTTCGAAACAAGTGCCCGCGCACGCCAATCGAGTCGCCCAGATCCAACAGGTGAAACAATTGAAATCCCTGCTCGCCGACGACATCCTTCTTCACATAGATCTGAATGCGTTTTCCGCCTCCTTGCAGGTGCGCAAAACCCGCTTTCCCCATCAGCCGGAAAGACACGATGCGGCCGGCGACGCGCACTTCCCTATTCCTCGTCGCCTCCAACTCCGCGCCGGGGGTCTGACTGTACTTCTCTACCAGCGCTGCCGGCGTATCCGTCCACCGAAATTCCCGGGGATACGGTTGGTGCCCCAGCGCCTGGATTTGCTCGAGTTTCTTCTGGCGCTGCTCAAGCTGGTCGCGAGGTTCAAATTGCAAAGGGGAAATCCTTTCGGGAGTAATGGGGTTCGAGTATAACGGCGCGCGTCATCCCTGAGCAAGGAACACGCTCCTGTTTGCACGCTGAGAGAACACGAGACGCATGGCAGCCATTCAGATCGCTCTTTCTAGCTTCGGCTTTCAGAAGAAGTCTGGACAATCTACAGCTGCTGCCCATAGCTACCGCCTAAGAGCACTGTGGCTTGCAGTCAATTTTTGCTATACTCCCCACTCTGTTCCGACGGAGACCCCCTGTGAACGACTTTGTCCGCCCCCCTCCAGTCCGCGGCAAGTCTGTCAAAGACGATTGGCGTGCTTGGCTTCCAGAAGCAAAAGCCCAGGTTTTCGAGAAACAGGTCCACGAACTCGAATCCAGCTATGTGATGCTGAGCGTGTCACTCGATGAGGCTATCGAGCTTCGGGAACTGGGATACCCCGGTAAATCGTTGCAAGCTGTGGGCATCACTTCGGGCCTCTGCAAGTTGCTGACCGAGATGCTCGCGGGCTTGCTTCGAGCTTTGTCTGAACACGCCAAGCATTACGGGACCATTCCCAACGCCGCGCCTCTCAATCCCGCCAATTTTCAGGGGCAAAGGGGCCAGCGTTCGGCGCGCATGAGCAGCCTTCTCAATCATGTGCTGCTTTCCCAAAGGCTCCAGTTCCTCCAGAAAGTTAGCACCCTGGAGGAGATGGTCGAGGATCTTGGCAAGGATTTCCGCGATGCCGTTGATGACCTCGCTGAAGGATTTTCTTTGGATCCCGGGAAAATGTGGGATGACGTGGACACCGATCACTACGACTTGAATACCTGCTTGAGAGAATCCATTGTCGTGTTCAAGTCTTTCTTGATTGCCCTCCCCGAGAACCAGCTCGGGGTTTTTCAAAATACCGTTCGCCAGCAATCTCAGCTTCAGGAACCGTCGTTCCTTCTCCCCAGGGTGTAATCCGCCATAGACGAACGGCCACAATCGCGGGAAAATGACCTAGCCTGCTCGCCTGCAGGGATCCGGGAAGCTCAGCCGGGGAATAAGCGCCCTAGGGGGTATCTGCTTCGGATATGCGGGCTTCTGTCAGGACAACTCAAGGAGGCATTCGGCGCATCCGAAGTGGTGGATGCGCCGCTGTTGGACCGTTGGCCCGAAACCGACCAAGCGATCCCGATGCGTCGACCTCTCGGCAGTCTGCCAAACCGGTGACTGAAGCGGAGGCCATTCGTCTGGCACAGGCCGGCGATACTGCGGCTTTTGAGTTTCTGTACCACTTGCATAGCCGCCGCGTCTACGCTTTGTGCCTGCGCATGGTGAATAACCCGTCCGACGCGGAAGACCTCATGCAGGAAGCTTTTCTGCAACTCTTCCGCAAGATTGGGACGTTCCGCGGAGAGTCCGCTTTTTCGACTTGGTTGCACCGGATGACGGTCAACGTGGTGCTGATGCGGCTGCGCAAGAAGTCGCTCCCTGTGGCTTCGCTCGAAGAGACGACGGATCCCGACGATGAAACGGGCGGCCCCAGGAAAGACATCGGCGCACCGGATTTGCGCTTGAGCGGCGCCGTCGACCGGGTCAATCTGGAACGTTCGGTTGAAAAGTTACCGCCGGGTTACAGGACTGTGTTCGTGTTACATGACGTCCAGGGCTACGAGCACAACGAGATTGCGGACATTATGGGATGCTCGGTGGGAAATTCGAAGTCGCAATTGCACAAAGCGCGCACCCGTCTGCGCGACCTGCTAAAGGAAGAGTTGCGCCAGCAGGCGCGGCAGGAACGCCATGCGGCAAAAACCCAGGCAGCGCATGATGATTGAGCTACAATGAGCGCAATTCAAGGGTGTGTAAGCGACTTCACGCGGACATCTGGAATCTGCGCCGGAACGAATTGAGAGAAGTCGAACGAGGCTGGCATCCAGCGCCGGCTCTGACGGAGTGAAGGGTCATGCAGTGTAGGGACGTGGAAATTGTAGTGGAGCAGGAAGGTCTGGCGCTGCTGCCGGAAGCAGCAAAAGCGCATGTGGCCAATTGCGGCTATTGCCGGGAATTTGTCGCTGATTTCGCAACCATTGTTTCAGCCGCGAATGAATTGCCCGCCGAAGTCGAACCGCCCGCCCGCTTGTGGATTTCCCTCCGGGCTCAACTGGAACTGGAAGGTATTATCAAGACTCCCCTAGTTTCTGCTCACCGTGAGCGCTCGCCCTGGTGGCACGGTTTCCATGATCTGTTTCGTAACCGCGCTTTGGCCACTGCAACCGTGGGCTTGCTGATCGTCGCGGCTGGAGTTCTGCAATTGCGGCAACCGCCCGATCCCTCCTCCGAGACGCTTGTGAGTGTTGCTGGCCCCGCTTGGCAAATTCCCTTCGCCCAAACCGCCAAAGTTCTGAATGAACAAGAGATCGATCTGAGAAACATGCAGCCTGTCAGCACTTCTGCCGTGGACGACTCTTTCCGGCAGAACCTGCAGCAAGTGAATGATTTTATTGCCGACTGCGAGCGCCGCTTAAACGCTGAGCCGCAGGACGAACTGGCGCGTGAATATCTGTCCAACGCCTATCAGCAAAAGGCCGAACTATTGTCCGCGATGATGGATCGCGGGGGGAGTGTCCACTAATATGGGAATTGGAATGATGGAGTTGGCCGCTGTGCGGCCACACTTGAATTTGACCGCTTTGCGGTCACACATGAATTTGGCCGCTTTGCGGTCGAATTTGAAATGTAGCATCCTGCCGTTACTCGGCGTCGCAGCTTTTCTCTGCCCGGGACCGCTCGCCGCAGCCGCGGGGCAGCATCTCGAAAAGCATTTCGCGGTAAACGCCCGCCCGGTCGTTGTGATCCACAACGTCGCCAATGGCCGCATCGAAGTGAAGTCCTGGAAAAATAAGGAAGTCGACGTCCTCGCCAGCCAGACCTCCGACAAGATTGGCTTTGACGTGGAACAAGCCGGCGACCGCATCGACGTAACGGCTAACATTCTGGACGTCTCGGCGCAACCCCGCGAGCTGGAAGCCAGTCTGCAGCTTACCGTGCCGGAGGAAACGGAATTGCAGCTCAAGACGGAAACAGGACTTATTTACGTCGAGCAGGTCATGGGCGACATGACCTTGGAAAGCGTCGCCGGCGAGGTCCACCTTAAAGAAGTCTCCGGCTACATCATTGTCCGCACCACGGAAGGTTCGCTTGTCTGTACGCAGTGCGCCGGCAAGCTGGATTTCAAGTCCATCAGCGGAAGCGCGCAGGTTCTCCAGCCGGCGCTCACCAACGTGAGCCTTTTCACCACTTCAGGAAATATCCTCTTTGACGGCGATTTCGTCCGCACCGGCCTCTATACCATGAAGAGCGGCAGGGGCCTCGTCGAAGTTCGCTTCTCGGGCAACGATTCCTTTGACTTGAAGGCGCAAACCAACATGGGCACGGTTGACAATCAAGCGGCCGCGTACCTAAAGCCCGATTCACACGGCATCATGCACCGAGCATCGAAGTTCACCAAGGGACTCTTCGGCACCGTCGGACAGGGTCTCGCGAAAGTCGAACTCTCCTCCTACAGTGGTACAATTCGCATTCTGAAGCGCGACTAGTGCCGTTACAACTTTTTGTGAGTAAACTCCGCGCAAATCGTTTTCAGCGAATTGGCAGTTTCAGCAGTTTGTTTCCTTTAGTTGGAACGGCACTAGTTTTTCGCGCCACGATCGCGTGACCACTACACCATTTTTGCGCGGCCCGCACCCCCGTGTCCCGATTCTGTGTCTCGCCGGCTTCATGGGTTCCGGCAAAACCACCATTGGCACGCTCTTGGCGCGGCAGCTTGCCTGGCGCTTTGTCGATCTCGATGACCGCATCGAAGAATCCGCCGGCCTCACGATTCCCCAAATCTTCGAACGCCTCGGCGAGTCGGCTTTCCGCCAAATCGAAGCAGATCAGCTTCGCGCCGCCCTCGGCCGCGCCACGGAACTGAAGGAAAGCACCGTTCTCGCGCTCGGCGGCGGCACTTACGCGCAGCCGGGCTGCTCCGATTTTTTGCGCGCCGCGGGCATTCCTGTTTTGTGGCTGGATTCGCCCATCGAAGTTCTGCTTTCGCGTTGCATGACTATGACCGGCCGCCCGCTTTTTCGCGACGAAGCCAGCTTCCGCGCGCTCTACTCCCAGCGTCTCCCTTCCTATCAACTTGCTGATTACCGCGTGGACAGCTCTGGCGAACCAGCCCAGGTCGTCGCGGAAATTCTGCGCCGCGGCATTGTTGCATCCGCTGGAAACACCGCGCATCTGGTGGTTGAGAAACCCCTTCCCTGAGAGAGAATGGACACGGGGGTGAGAGGTACCGTGAAATTCAGAACAGTATCGGTTGCATTGACACTCGGAATCGTGGCGTGTGCCGTGTTGACTTTCGCGGCTCAGAAAAAAGGCACGGCAACAGGCGGCCCCGTTGTCTTGGCTCAGGATAAGGGCAAGCTCACCATCAAACTCGGCGGACAGACTGTCGGCCACGAAGAGTTTGAAATCGCGCCATCCGGCGGCGGCTGGCTCGCCAAAGGCACGGCGGAGATCAAGCCGCCCGAGGGTAGCGCCAGCAAAGTCTCCGGCTCACTGACGCTGCAGGCCGATGGCGCGCCGATCAGCTATCAATGGAGCGCCCAGGCGGAAAAAACGAACGGCGCTCACATCCTCTTCGCTAACGGCGTGGCCAGCATCACCCTGGAGATGCAAGGCGCGCGCCCGTTCCAGCAGGATCTCACGTTTAACTCCCCGCTCATCGCCGTTCTGGACAACAATCTCTACCATCAGTACGCGGTCCTTGCGCGCGTCTATGACTGGTCCAAGCGCGGCGCGCAGACTTTTCCCGTGCTCATTCCTCAGGAATTGACGCCCGGCTCGATCACCGTGCAATCCACGGGCGCTGCCAGCGCCGACGGCAAGACCTATGAAGGCCTCAAAGTCACCACCTCTGACCTCGAGATTCTTCTTTTGCTGGACGGCAATCACCGCTTGATGCGGCTGGAAGTTCCTGACGCGAAAGTCTCCGTCATCCGCGAGTAGCCGTCTCTTGAGCAAAATCTTTTCCGAAAAAATAAAGCGCGGTGTGATCTGAGCGATCACGCCGCGCCAATTGTGCTCTGCCTAAGAAAACTTATCGCGCCAAAGGCCGTTGAAAAACAGGCTTGCCCTGAGTCCCGAAAGGCGCGACCGGACGCCGCAGCGGATAGCCCTGCGGATTGCCATGGGCGTGCGACTGCGCAAGCCCACTCGAATGGCCGATGCCGATGTGGCTGGCATGGCCATTCCCCGACGCGGGCTGCGGCAGCCGCGCCGGATTACGCCTCTTCAATATGGACTGCCACTGTTCCCAATCCAGTTGCCGCAGGAACGGCCGCAATCCCTGGATGAACGGATCTTCCAGCAGCGCTTCGCCGTCGGATTCGGGGATGAAGAAGCGGTTCAAGCCGACGTTGAGGGCCTCGGAGATCTTCTCCAGTGTGCCGAGGCTGGGCGTCATCTGTCCGCTTTCGATGCGCGACAAATAGGAGCGCGAGACCTTCGAGCGCGACTGTAGCTGGCTCTGGGTCATGCTGCGCGATTCGCGCAACTGGCGAATGCGCTGGCCGATATTCTCGACCGTCTCCTGGTTGACGAACTTTTCTGTCGTTGGTTCAGCGGCTGCTTCCTCCGGAGGCGCCGGTGGAGGAATCAGGAACTCCAGACGCTGAGGCAAGGCGCGCACGCAACGGCGGCAATTTCCAGTGCGCGTTCGGTATTGGACGAGACCACAAGTCTTACAGCGAATGACTTCCCGATCCATTTCTAACGAGCTCATCTCTTTTTCTAGTTGTGCGGACACCGGTACTCCTCGCTGACTGTTTTTCCGGCGTGCGGATAGGGAGAGGAACGCTGGAACGATCGCGGGAAGGCAGTTGCTGGCGCAGTGGGAGTATCGTGTGAATCGCCAAATTCTGTCAAGAGTATTTTTGAACTATTTTTACGTTCGCTCACCGCGCTTCGCCATTCTACGCCCGGCTTTCGCCTGTCCGAATGGGCAGATGTCCTCGCTGGCAGGAAATTTTCCACAGAGCCTAGTGTGCTCTCTCGCTTCCCACCATACCGCTTGTGGTGCGCTCTCGTCGTGTCATTCTTTCGTCAGGCCCAGCGGAACTTGTCCTGAACTCAGCTGAAGGAGCCCGGCTCCCGGTAGTGGCATGTCTTCAGACACGTTCTTGCACCCTCCTGAAAAGACAGCTCGCACTGTTTGTCATGACGGTTTCTTCCTGGGGTCAGGCTCGGGGATGGAGGGATCCCAAGTGTTGGTGGAGTCGAGACGTGTCTCGGTCTCGGTCTCGGTCTCCGTCTCCGTCTTTGCCTCGGTCTTCATCTTTGTTTCTGTCGCTGTATCCAAGTTTGAGTCGTCGGAGTCAATGTCCGAGTCGGGGTCGAGGTCAGAGTCTTGGTCGGAGTCGGCATCTTCGTCAGGGACGAGGTTAAAGTCGTTGTCGGAGCTGGCGATTACGTCCTTGATGGAGACGCTTAACGGTGGATTGGTGGGATCGGTGATGCCAGCGGCGTTGTCGGCGTCGATTTGCGGGAGCGGGCGCAAGAAGGGAACGACAGTGCTGCAACCAGGCGTGGGGTCACTTGTCCGCGTGGATGCGGTCGGCGGGGACTTCAACTTCGGTAACACCGCGGAAGGAGAACAAGAGCTTTACGAGGTACTTGGGCGGCTGTTCCGAAGTCTGTTTCACAATGTGGGCGACCGCGTCGGTGACCGCGGCCTGGAACATGACGCCTTCGGCCTGGAGGCCGGCAAGGTTCACACGCACGAGTTGACCGGGTTGGAACATGGCTCCCTCGCGAAGATCCTCCCGCCGCGAGTCGTCAAATGCAAGCCGTTTCCGGCACTCGTCTGCCACCCGCAGATTCACCCAAGCAGCTGCGTCCTCGTAACGTCGCGGGGCTGATCCAGCAGGGCTTCCACGCGTTCGAGGAATCGCACCGTATGCGGCAACTCCGCGTGCCTTTGGAATGCCGCTGCGTCCACCCACCGCGAATGAATGAAAAAGAGCCGCGGGTCCCGCATCGACCGGAAGGTGTGAAAACTCAGGCAGCCAGCCTCCTCCCGCGAAGGCCCTGTCACCTCGCGCAAGGCCTCCTCCACGGCGCTCTCTTCCCCCTCGCGCGCGTGCAGTCGCACAAAGACATATTGGTCCACTGCTCCTTCCACCTCCCTACTTCATTACTTCCTACCTCTCACGCTACACTACTGGTCATTTTGGGGAGAGACAAAGCGCCGGGCTGAAGCCCGGCCACTACACTTGGAGAGACGCATGCCGACACGCGAGGATGGCTGGAAACTGCTGTGCGAATACACCGCTTCGGAGAGCCTGCGCAAACACATGCTGGCGGTCGAAGCATGTGTGCGCGCCTATGCGCGCAAATTGGGCGCCGACGAAGAAACCTGGGGCCTTGCCGCGCTGCTGCACGATTTCGATTACGAGCGCTGGCCCAATCACGAGCACGCGCCCGATCAGGGGCATCCTTCCGAGGGCGCAAAGATTTTGCGCGAGCAGGGCTATTCCGAGGAAATCGTCCGCGCGATCATCACGCACGCGGACTATTGCGGCGTGCCGCGCCAAACCGCGCTGGAGCACACGCTATTTGCTTGCGACGAGATTGCCGGCTTCCTGACCGCTTGCGCGTACGTGCGCCCGTCAAAGAGTATTTTGGACCTGGAGGTCGATTCGGTGAAGCGCCGCATGAAAGACAAACTTTTCGCAAAAGGCGTGTCGCGCGAGGACTTGCGCAAAGGCGCCGAAGAGATTGGCGTGCCGCTGGAAGAGCATATCGCCTTCTGCATCGCCGCTTTGCGGGAACATGCCGACGCCCTCAGCCTGCGCGGCTCGCTCTGAGATTCACCGTGACGGGAGGTTATAGCCAGCGGTGCGCGTACAACACCAGTGCCGCGCCGAACAGCATGCTGGCGATCACCAGAGTGACCACGCCAGCAGTAAACCACCTGGAAAGAATGGCCGTCCGAAAGAACGTCGGCTTGCAGTCCGCCGACTCCGGGACCACCATGACGGGCGAGAGTTCCGCGGGCTGCGGCGCGGGGGGCGTAACCGGCCGGTCCAGGTATTCTATCTTGGCGACAAAACTATAGCCCTGGCGTGGAATGGTATCCACAAACGCCGGCCGATCCGGCGAATCACCGAGAACTTGCCGCAGCTTGTTCACGGTGGTGTTGACGTTGGCGTCGTAATTTACGTGGGTGTCCGCTGGCCAAAGCTGCATGCGTAATGCTTCGCGCGTGACGACTTCGCCGGGCTTTTGAAGCAGCGCCATAAGCGCCTGATAAACTTTGCCTTGCAGCTTTACGCGCGCGCCGTCCTTGAAAAGCTCTTCTTTTTTTAAGTCCAGATGAAAGGGGCCAAAGCAGACGTAACGTGCGGGGGCAAATGCGGCATTATCTGAACGTTTAGGCTCTTCCTGCGAATGCATGGGAACCGCTTGCGTGCTCATGGAAATCACCTTTGGTCACAACATTAGACCGATTCAATGCAGGCTTTATTCCACTCGCAGGATGGCTCACGACCTGGCTGTAAAAAGCGGCCGCTTGACATCACGTTGAGGTAACCTATATCTTAAGATGTATATGCATGTCAAGCTGAAAAAGGCCCGCCAAATGCCAAAATCGCCTTCCAAATTGGACTTAAATGGAACGGGCTACTGCGCTTCATTCAACTTTCGGCGGACCGCGCGCGCCATCACGAAGTTGTACGACACGGCGCTGCAGAAAGCCGGTATTCGCTCGACGCAGTTCGCCATCTTAGTGGGCATCGCGAAGAACCAGCCGGTTTCCATCGGGGCGCTCGCGGACCTGCTGGTGATTGACAGCACGACACTGACGAGGAGTTTGCGGCTTTTGCAGAAAGAGGGGCTCATCGCGATCTCAAATCGCGCAGCCATGCGACAGCGATTTTTGACCATCACGGACAAAGGAGAGCACGCGCTCGCGCGCAGCCTGCCAGCCTGGCGTAAGGCGCAGGAACGATTCGTCGCGAAGATCGGCCCCGGGCATTGGGTCGAATTGAGGAATGAATTGGGACGGCTCGCTCATGTGGCCGTGGACCTGTAGAAACCGGAAAAAGAGGCTGCTGCCCTGGCGTCCAGCGGCTCTTAAGGCCAAGTGGAAAACCTGCCTACAAGCCGGTCTTGTGAAAGCAAGCGTTCGCTAATTCATTTGTCAGACGGACGAAGCGATCTCGGTTTTCGATGCCGCCTGCCCTACCCTGCGTAAGATACCCTGGATAAGATTCGCAGACGCAAGCATTGCCAGCCGTGAGCGCACTCGATTTCCCGGAAGCGGCAAATCACGCTAGAATTGTAAGGAATGCTTAGCCAGATTGAAGGCTTTGACGCTACTGCCAGCCGGCATCCGCGCCGTAAGACCTATGGCGTGAAGGTGGGAAGGTGGGGCACGTGCGCGTGGGCGGTGGCGCGCCCATCGTCGTGCAGTCCATGACGAACACAGACACAGCCGACATTGAGACGACGCTGAAGCAGACGCTGGAGCTGGCTGAAGCGGGCTCGGAGATTGTGCGCTGGACGGTAAACGTGCCGGAAGCAGCGGCAGCGGTGCCGAAGATCAAGAAGCGGCTGCTCGATGCCGGATGCAGAGCGCCCATCATCGGCGATTTTCATTATAACGGTCACGTGCTGCTGACGAAGTTCCCCGAATGCGCGAAAGCGCTGGATAAGTACCGCATCAATCCGGGCAACGTTGGCGCAGGGCAGCGCCGCGATGAACAGTTCTCAACCATCTGCAGAATCGCGCGCGACAATGACAAGCCCGTGCGGATCGGCGTGAATGGCGGCTCACTCAATCAAGAGTTGGTCATGCGCAAGATGCAGGAGAACACGGACAAGAATCTCGGCAAAGAATCCGAGGAGATCATCAACGATTGCATGGTGCTTTCGGCGCTGCAATCGACGGAGCTGGCGCTGGAATCCG
>WNGK01004895.1_pt1 | contig 20791 bp, 18 predicted proteins | sample 5400601 | NCBI WGS metagenome assembly WNGK01 (sample SAMN13153376, study PRJNA577476) | soil metagenome | isolation source: 60 cm soil or saprolite under Garry oak tree replicate 1 | place: USA:California | collected 2016-06-15
GGCGCACCGCCTGCCACTGACCGAGGCACGGCACGCGCACGAGATGCTCGAGAGCTCGGCGTCAAAGGGAAAGCTCGTCCTGGTGCCGTAGACCGGCGAGGAGTGTGTGCGATGACGCTGGACGTGCCGGCTGGTCAAGCAGTACGCGTCACCTCGGGTGGGACCCGCCCGCGGCCGCGGGCGCGATCCGGGCTTGAGATAACATCCACTATGCGCGCCTTACGCTATGAGCGCCACAGCTCCCTCGGTCGTGCAGAACGGCGGTTCACGTGCAACTTTGATGTCACGATCAGCGATATCCGCCTCACCTGCTCTGCCCGGCCAGACGGCGTTTGCCATAGGCGGCTCAAGGCCGGCCGACGATCGGGGGCGCCCGGGCGCTGGGGCTACTGGCGGGAGCGGCGCGGCCGGAACCTGATCCAGACCAGGACGGCGATGGCCACCAGCAGCCAGGGGGAGAACAAGAAGTGGACGGTGAAGCTGAGGACGGCTATGGCCACGATGGCCAGCAGGACGAGGGCGATGATGGCGGGCATGGTGATCGGTCTCCGTTCGGGTAGGGCTGTTGCGGTTTTGGGTTCAGCGGGAGCGGTCGCGGCGGCCGGCGAGCCACGCCGCGGCGATCGACTGGTCTTCGCCGTCGGCGGGGATCAGCAGCCAGGCGGCGAGGTATAGGGCCGCGCCGGCCCCGGTGAACAGGGCCAGCGCCGCGATGATGACGCGCACCAGCGTGGCGTCGGTGTTCAGGTACCGGGCGATGCCGCCGGCCACGCCGGCCAGCATCCTGTCGTCGCCGGACCGGCGCAGCTGGCCGGCTCCGGGCTGGTCAGTGAAGGTGGCGGACCGGGTGTCTGCGGTGGTTGCGTTCATGCTTCAAGGCTGCCGCCGGCGACGGCCGTCGATCGGGATCTGCCCTGGTTCGCACCCTGGCGCGCACCCTAGAAGGCATCAGGATCATCCCTGACCGCGCTAGGAGACGCCCGCGTGGCCGATGTCCTGCCACGGGTCTAGCGAAACCAGCCGGTGCCGGGTCCCGGCCGGGAAGCGCACCATAGCGATGCTCCTATGTTTGTCAAGCCTGTCTTTGAAGCGCCCTGGGTGGCAGTTGGAGTTCTCCTTTGATCTGGCCCCGCCCTGTGGGCGGGATTGCGGCGGTCAGAAGCTGGCGGCTGGATTGCTGCCGGCTGGTCCGGGGACGCTTGGCGTTCGGCGCGGCTGAGCTGGCCGGTGGCCTCGGCGAGAGCGTCGATGAGGGCGGGCAGGGTGCAGGGGCTGGCGGATTCGCGCAGGTAGTCCCCGGCCGGGGCGGTGATCTGGGGCTGGGTGCCGTCGAGGTAGAGGTGGTCCAGGACGGCGTGGACGTCGGTGAGCATGAGGATAAGGTCGCGGGTGTATCCGGCGTCGAGGCTGATGCTGGCGATCTGGTAGTCGCTGCCGGGCTGGGAGATCAGGGCATGGGAGCGCCTCCGGGGGTGCGGCTATCCGGTCCTGGCGGACTGGCGGCGGGCCTGGGCGGTGCGCAGCCGGCAGGAGCCGGCGCCGGTGCCGGTGATATGGGCATCGAAGGTGAGCCGGCCGGCGATGGCGGCGCAGAGCCGGGATGGGTGACGGTGGCGGTCCACTCGGGGAAGGCGGACTCGCCGGGACGCTGATGCCGGACTGGTGGCAGGGAGCCGTCAGGACAGGGAGGAGCCACTGGCGGGCACGCTCTATCAGGACAGGCTGGCCTGGGTCCGGCGGAACAGGTGAAGAGCTGGCGGCGGGCCGGCGGATCGTTATCAGGACAACCCCGGTCAGGGGTGTCAGCCGATTATCGGGCCAGGCCCGCCGCCAGGATCAGGGGATGCCTCAGGGCCGGGGCAGGTGGTGGCAGGCCTCCCGGGCGGCGTAGCGCTTGAGGATCCTGATCACCTCGGGCTCGGGGGCGGCCCTCGGCCAGGCGGCGGGTCATGTAGGCCTGGGTGCGGGGATCGTTGCGCAGCCGGGTGATCACGATGCCCCGCAGCGCGCAGTTGGCCTGCCGGTCGCCGCCGCGGCCGTGCCGGTAGCGGGTCACCGTGCCCGGGGAGGCCGGGATGGGGGCGGTGCCGCACAGGTGCGCCCAGGCGGCCTCGGACCGCAGCCGGCCCGGGTTGTCCCCCGCGGTGACCAGCAGCGTGGCCGCGGTGTCGATGCCCACCCCGTGCAGCCTCAGCAGCTCCGGGGCCGTCTGGGTGACCAGCTCGGACAGCAGCGCATCAATGCGCGCCTTCTCCTCATCCAGGGCCAGTACCCGGCGTCCGAGGATCCGCAGCGCGGTCTTGGTGGCCATGAGGACCGGGTCCGCGCCTTCCCGCGCAGAAGGGCGCAGCGCTGCCGCGCGGCCGGCCAGCTGCTGGCGGGAGACGCCCTTGAGGCGCTCTCGCAGCTGGTCCGGGGCGGTGTAGCTCAGATGGCGGATCTGGTTGAGGGTCTTGATCTTGACCGACCTGGCTGACCGCTTGGCCACCACCAGGGCCCGGATCGCCTCCACGTTCCCGTCCCGGGTCTTGGCCGCGCCGCAGGCCCGGCCGGATAGCGCGGCCCGGGCCGCCTCGATGGCATCCAGCGGGTCGGACTTGCCGGCCCGGCGGCGGGCCTGCCGGTCAGGGCGGCCCGGCCACCTCCACCCCTGCGGTCCGCAGGTAGCGGGCCAGCCCGGCTCCGTAGGAGCCGGTGCCCTCCACGCCGACCCGGGTCACCGGGCCGAACCCGGCCAGCCAGTCCAGGAGCCGCCGGTGCCCGCCTGAGGTGGCGGGGAACTCCGCCACCTCGAGCAGCCCGCCGATCTGATCCAGCGCGGCCGCCACGTTGAGGTCCAGATGAGTATCCACGCCGCCCGTCACGGGGCGCGCAGCATCTACGATGGTCACGAGTCATCCCTTCCGCTTGCGAGGTGTCAAGGGATGGCGCCAGCCGCCCGATAGCGCGGCGGCGGTGTGATCGCCCTGTTGGCGCAGGGCGATCCGCCGCATTACGGGGCCGGACCGGTGCCACATCAGCCCAGGTCCCGGCCGGCGGATCGTTATCAGGACAAGATGACCGTCAGCCGATTCTCGAGCCAGGCCGGAACCCGTGTGAGGTCGAGGGTACTCGTCCACCGCCCACAATGTGGGACAAATGCCCCGATCGGCCTCTACCTACATACTCCCTGCCGAATCGGGCGTGGAGTTGATGTGGCGGCTGTGTCAGCATAGTGCGCACAGAACAGCCAGTTCCTTCACGTAGAGGGCGCTATGTGAGTGGGTGCTACTGGCCTTCGGGATCGTCTGTCCAGAGCCCGATCAGGCGGCCGAAGCGCTCGGTGATCGCACAGACGATTCCATCGTCGGCGAGTGCGCGCCCGACTTCCTCGCGTGAGGGGTGGCGCTCTCCCGTGGCCCAGGAGAGCAGTCGGCCCAGGTGGGCGGCGAGGCCGGGTTCGAGCTCACTCCAGCGCCGGACAGCATGTGCACGGTCGGTCGTCCAGGTGCGGTCGTGGACGCTGACCAGCCCGGCAACGGCCAGGAGCGCCTTGCGGGCGGCCCGGACGCCAAGCAGGTCCGCAGCTACCGTCCCGGACTCCAGCCCCTGCCGCCATCGGCAAAGCTGCTGGCCGAGGTCGCCGTTGAAACCGCGAGCAGCCCGGGCGTCCGCAGGAAATGTCGGCAGCGCCGCGGACGGATCCGGGCCAGCGAGGTGGACGCAGTAGTGGCGCAGGAAGACCCGGTAGCCGTACGCAGCATCGGTATCGCCGGCGAAGTCTGCCGCCGTGGCCGCAGCGACCTCCACGCCTCGGCATCTATCGGCGTACCGTGCCGAAAGGAGCTGCCCAAGAACGGCCGCGCCCGGGAGGCCGATCGACAGCAAATCCACATCCGATGATCCGGGACGTACGGTGCCGTTAGCGACCGATCCGTAGACATACAGCGATGCCCCGGACTCGCCAAGACAGGCGACCGCATCAGCCAAGACGGGCTCGAAGGCGGCCGGCACCCGGTCACGATGCGCGCCCGTCCGGATCGTCCCATCAGCCGCGACACCCTCGCCGGGATCAGCCACCGCATCCACCCATGCCCGGCAGTCTAGGGAGCTTGCTCCCGGGCCAGCCAGCGCGAGAACACCGGGGCCAGGCCGCCACCCCATCCCGGCATCCGCAAGCGCTGCGCAAGCCGGCTGAGCGTGGAGGTCGATGTCGGCGTTGACGACCGCGCTGCTCTTGCGGCTGGTCAGGCCGGAGAGCCTGTCTTGATGTAGGTCAGGCCGAAGTCGTGCTTCCACTCTCGTCCGTCCGGGGAACCTTCCCAGGCTCCGGTGATGGTGGTGCCGTCATCGGAGATCACCCCGGTGTAGCGCTGCCAGAGCCCAGGTGCCTCGCGCCATATCTTCCACTCCCGGCCGTCGAGGGTCATCTGGTAGACGCGGGCGACGCCGCGTGAGTCGTAGTAGTGCTGGCTGAAGGTGCCCGGCTCCTCGCCCGGACCGATGATCGCGATGCCGCTGGGCGCGGCGGGATGCTCGTTGACGAACCGCTGGGTAAGGAAGAACCGGCCTTCCAGCCAGTCGAAGGTGGTCCGGCCGCCGCGGCCGGTGATCGCCGGGCTGCCCTGGCCGAAGTACCCGGCCCCGAACCTGGCTTCCATCTCCCAGGTGCCGGTCAGGACGTCCCGGTGGTCGAGCGCCGCGGGCCGCTCTGCGGGGATGTCGCCCGGGTCGTCTGGGCGGGTGCCCGGGGTGTGATCCTGCGGGCTGCTGGTGGCTGACATCGCCGTCTCCTTCCAGGGTCATGGCTGTCACGGGCTCTACGTTAGGCCCGGGCCGGACTACCGGTAAGGTCCAGTTCTATGGCGCTGTAATGGTCCGGTTTGGCGTCCCGGGGCGCTCCTCGCCCTGGCCCGCGGCAGCAAAGGTCCCGCTGCGCCCAGGCGCCGGCGCTGCTGCCGCGCAAGACCGGGAGTTGCACGCCAATCGGCGGCTCGGGTGCGTGATGAACGGCGAAGGGGCTCCTGACAGAACGTGAGCTCTTCGGCCCGGAACACCGAATGAGGCGGCCCCGCGCCCGGTACGCTGCAATGCCAGCCTGAGCCCCCAGACGGGATGGCGTTGGCCGGGCCTCCCGCGCCCGGGCAGCGGACGGCCAGCGACATCATCCCGGGAGCACGCTGGCAGGCAGGGCCATCGCAGGAAGCCACGCTATGTGACCAGGTTGCCTGCGATCCTCGCAGAGCTGTGCCGAATCGTCCACAGATAATTCAGCCGCTGGATGTTCAAATAGCGAGGGCGGTAACAGCTGACAGCGTCCCCGCCTGGGCCGATGGCATTCGGAGGTCGTGTCGTCATGTGGTCCCTGATCTCACATGTCCAGCACGATGTCCGCGCTGGGCTGGGCACAGCAGATGAGCACCTCTCCGTCGGCCGGCGGTTCCAGCGGGTCCGGGGCGTAGCTGACGGCGCCGGACAGCAGGGGCGTGGTGCAGGTGTGGCAGACGCCGGACCGGCAGCTCCACCGGGTGGGGACGTCGCAGGCGTCGGCGAGCTCGAGCAGGCTGCGCCCGGCCGCGCCGAAGCGGGTGGCGATGCCGCTGCGCGCGAAGGTCACCATCGGCCCCGTTCCCGCTGGCCCGGGCGGCTGGTGCGGTGACCGGGCGGCCTGCCCGGTGAGACCGGGGTTGATCGAGGCCAGCGCGCCGAACAGCTCGGCGTGGACGCGGGCCGGGTCAACCCCGGCCGCGGACAGGGCGTCCCGCATGTCGGTCATGAACGAGGCCGGCCCGCAGATGTAGGCGCTCGCGCCGGCCGGCACGTCCAGGGCGAGGAGCTTGTCCTTGCTGAGCCGGCCGGCGGTCGCGCTGTAGAACACGTGCTCGCGGGCGTGCGGCAGCGACGCGAGCAGGGCCTCTGCCTCGGCGGCCAGCGGATGCTCCCGCGGCTCGCGGGCGCCGAGGATCCACCAGACCTCCCGCGTGCTGCGGGCGGCCGCGAGCTGATGCAGCATGGCCAGCACCGGGGTGACGCCGATGCCGGCCGAGATGAGCAGCACCGGCCCGGTGCCGGCGCCGAGCGTGAAGTCGCCGCGCGGCGCGGCCACGTCCAGGGTCGTCCCCGGCCGCAGCGTGTCGTTCAGGTAGCGGCTGGCGGCGCCGCGCGGCTCGCGCTTGACGCTGATCCGGTAAGCGCCCGCCCCGGGCGCCGAGGACAGGGAGTAGCTGCGCACCGGAGGCGGCTGGCCGGCGCCAGTGACCCGCAGCGTCAGGTACTGCCCGGCCTGGGCCGCCGGAAGCGGGCTCTCGTCCGGAGCGGTCAGGTAAATGGAGGAGACGGTCGCGCTCTCCGGGACCACCTTGCTCACCCGCAGCGGCCGGAACCCGGCCCAGGCCGGCGCGCCAGCCGGGAGCTCGGCGAGCAGGTCGCGGAATGACTGCTGCCAGCCCGGGCTCAACGCCGGGATCCGCGCGGCCACGCGCAGCTTGGCGAGGTCCCGGCCGGGCAGGTAGAGCAGCGCGTCGACCTCGGCCACGCTCAGCGCGCCGGGACCGGTCCTGGTCTTGACGATCCGGTCGCCGGCCTGGATGCGCCCCTCGCGCAGGACCCGCATGTAGAAGCCGGGACGGTGGTGGGACACCAGCAGCGCGGGCAGCTCCGGTTCGCCCAGGCGCAGGCCGACGCGGTAGCAGGTGACGCGGGGCTGGGTGACCTCGAACTCGGCCCCGCCGATGCGGTACCGGTCGCCGATGCAGACTTCATCGTCCGCCAACCCGTCGACGGTCAGGTTCTCCCCGAACGACCCGTAGCCGAGGTCGTCCCGGCCGAGGTGCTGCTGCCAGTGACGGTAGGACCCGGCCTGGTAGACCAGCACGGCGCGCTGCTCGCCGCCGTGCCCGGCCAGGTCGCCCTGGCCGTCGCCGTCGATGTTGAGGTGGCGGACCATCGCCGGGCCGTCCACCGGGTACTTCCACACGCCGGTGTAGACGGTCTTCCCCTGCCAGGCCACGTTCTTGGGCAGGCCGACGTTCACCGACAGCAGCACAGGCGCCCCTATGGCGGTACTGGTCATGCCTGCCCTCGGGAGGCGATCTCGTCCGGGGTGAGCTCGCGGTCGATGCCGTGCGGGATCACGCTCTGCCCGGGTTCGAGCCGGAGCCGGCTGCCGTCCAGGTCCACCTCGACCTTGTCTGGTTCGAAGGAGATCAGGCCGGAGACACGGCGGACCTCGGTCCAGGCATCCTCGTAGGACCACGCTGCACGGCGCGCGCCGCCGATGTCGTAGTAGCTGGCCAGCCCCTTGTAGGGGCAGAAGGTCTGGCCGTCGGCCGCGGTCAGGGCGGCCTGGTCGACGTCGTCGCGGGGAACGTACCAGCGGGGGGCGAACCCGGACTCATACAGCGCCAGCGGCCGCCTGGTATCGGCTATGACCTGGTCTTGGTACCGAACGGTCAGGTGTCTGCTCGTCTGGCGGATATCGATGCGGTGGTAGGGGTCGGCGGCATGGCCGACGATCCGCTCGTCTTCTTCGTAGAAGGCCTCCATCGCCCGCCACGCGAACGCCACCCGGCCCTTCAGCTCGCTGGCGTAGTCGGGCAGCTCGGTGTGCTGCCAGGCGGCGCGCGGCTTGCTGTGCTCGCCGACCTGGACGGTGAACCAGGCGGTCGGGCCGAGTTCGGCGTGCTGGGTGCTGTGCCCGGCGGCCTGGAGCACGCCGTCGGCGACGGCGGCCAGCGGGAAGTAGGCCACCGGATAGCGCCCGGGTTCGTGCAGCAGCACGACGTCCTCGCTGTCAGCGATCCAGCTGCCGCCGAACCTGACCCGCATGCGCCGGCGCAGCGGCTCGGCGAACAGCATCCGGTCGGGGAGTGAGCCGGGGACGAGGAACCGGCCGACGGCTCCGGGTGCCAGCGGTCCTTGCTGCCAGGACAAGCCCATGGTTCTTTCCTTTCTTAGCTGAGCGGCTTGCCGCCGTCGATGGGAAGCGTCCGGCCGAGGAAACGACGTTGGACAGTGGGCATTTCTAACCTCTTTAAATTTCTCATCTGGTTAGGGTGGCTGATGGCAGTCCAGCATGCGATGCTGTAACCTGTCAAGTGAGTTAATGGGGTTAGGTGGTGTGATGGCGGACACAGTGCTGGCGGACACGGGCACGGACGAGGGCTTCCTGCTGGCGCTGCTGAACAGCACCCCGGTGATCAACGGGGTGCCAGCCGACGACCTTTCCGATCCGGTCCGGGCCCGGGCCTGGCTGGCCGCCGCCGGCGGTCGCGGCACCGAGGCCGAACTGCGGCACGTGCTGCGGGTCCGCCAGGCGCTGCAGGCGGTCGTGCGCGGCCGGCGGCCCGCCGCCATGCTCGAGCCGGAACTGGAGGGCGTGACCTCCGTCCCCGCCATCGACGACGGCCGGATCGGCTGGACCCTCAGCGTCGCCCCCGACCGCGAGCTGGCCGTCCGCGCCATCTTGACCTGGGACGCGCTGGCCAGGCAGAGCCCGGGACGGCTGCGCCCGTGCGCCAACGACGAATGCCGCCTGTTCCTCATCGATCGCAGCAAGGCCAACGCCGCCCGGTGGTGCTCGATGGCCGTCTGCGGCAACAGGATGAAAGCCCGCCGTCATTACCAGCGTTCACGCGCCTAGCATGCATGTCTGACTCCTTGCCTCGGGGTCGCCAGGTGGCTGTTCACCCGCACACCGAGTCTCGTACTCGGCCGGATGAAGCCGCCTCCCACGATCCGGAGGATTTTCAGCCGGCTCAAAGGTGCGCGGACGGTGCGAGCAGGCCCCAGAGCACGGGCGCGCTCGACGGCCTCGGCCCGGCTGTGCCCGCCGAGCGTGGCGTGCAGGTAGCGCAGCACGAACCCCAGCACGTGCGTCCTGCCGGCAGGCCGTACCGTAACAGGGACGCGGCCTGCTGCGGGCTCAGCCGGCGGCCGTCCTCAAACCCGGCGGCGAACGCGGCCTCGCCCAGCGCCTGCCGTGTCACGGCGGTGATGCGCCTAACGTCGGAGTCGGAGTCGGCGCTGACGTCCGCGCTGACAACGGCACTGGCCCCGGGCGGATGGCTGGCACCCGGCGGGTGCCACGCCGCGTCCGCCGCTCCGAGTAGCCGGGCGGCCCGGTCGGGCTGGCCGCCGAGTGCGTGTGCCCCGGCCAGGCCGGTGAGAGCCTGCGCTACCGCCTGCGGGTCACCGAGTGCCTGCGCGGCGGTGAGGCCCTGGATATGCCATGAGCGCGCGGCGGCCGGGTCGCCGCGCTGCTCGGCGATGAAGCCGAGTTCGGACAGCGAGACGGTGCGGGCCACGTCTGGCTCGGAGCCGAGCCGCTGGCTCGTGTACAGGACGTTGCCGATGTGGGTTTCGGCGTCGTCGAGCTTGCCCTGCCTGCGGGCCGCCTGGCCGAGGCCCAGCTCCGCGAAGACCTGCCCGGGCTGGTAGCTCTGCCCGGCCGCGAGCCGCAGGCCCCGTTCCAGGAGCTCGCGAGCCTGGGCCAGGTCACCGGACCGCAACGCGCTCCGGCCCAGCCACGACAGCGCGTCGGCGGCTTGCGGCCACAGGCCGAGGTCTTCGGCCATGCGCAGACCGTCCCGGTGCAGCCGGTCCGCCTGCGCGCCGTCCCCGGTTGCCGCCGCTGCGGCACCGAGCCATTCGATGGCCTGCAGCTGCCCCCAGCGGTCACCGAGCTCACGGAATAGCTCCAGGCTCTGCTGGGCGTCGCGGTGCACGGTGGCAGGGTCGCCGCGGATCATCGCCAGCTTGGCGCGGGTGCTCAGGGCCGCCGCGATGCCCCACTGGTCGCCGAGCGCCCGGAAGCTCGCCAGCGCCTCGCCGACCATGGCCTCGCCCACGGATGGGTCACCGAAATCAGAGGCGACGAAGGCGTGGAACCACTCCAGCGTGGCCCGGGCGGCGTCGTCGTCGATGCCGGCTAGCGGCGGGGCGGAATACTGGCGGCGATCTCCGGCGAGGGCGGTGAAACCGCTCAGCCAGGCCGTGGCCGTGGCCCGGGCGGTGGCGGATCCGTGCCGGAGGGCAAGGGCCTGTTCGAGCGCGCGCCGTGCTTCGGTGAGCCGGCCGCGCAGGAACCAGTACCAGGCCAGGGCGTTGACTATCCGCAGGGCATCGTCGTCGTGGTCGTTGAGCGCGGAGTCCAGGGCGGCGCGCAGGTTGGCGGCCTCGGCGTCCAGGCGCCTGAGCCAGGACCGCTGGTCGTGGCGGCGAAGGCGTGGTGCCGCCCGTTCGGCGAAATTGGTGTAGTAACGGCGGTGCCGCACCCTCAGCCGGCCCGATTCCCCGGCCTGGTCGAGGCGCTGCAGGCCATACGCCGCGACGCTCTCCAGCAAGCGGTACCGGGGGCCGTCCGGCCCGTCCGCCGCCACGACAAGAGAGCGATCTACCAGCCTGGCCAGCAGGCCCAGCACATCAAGGCCGTCCTCGGCGCAGATCGCCTCCGCGGCAGGCAGGCTGCAGCCATCCGCGGCTACCGCCAGCCGCCGCAGTACCAGCCGTTCCGGCTCGGTGAGCAGCTCCCAGCTCCAGTCGATGACGGCCCACAGGGTCTGCTGCCGCGGCGGGGCGTCGCGGGGTCCGGTGACCAGCAGGCGGAACCGGTCGTCGAGCCGGGCGAGGAGTTCGTGCACGCCCAGGGCCCGCACGCGGGTCGCCGCCAGCTCCAGCGCCAGCGGAATCCCGTCGAGCCGCTGGCACAGCCCCGCGACGGCCTGGGCGTTGCCCTCATCGAGGCGGAAACCCGGCGCGGCCGCGTCGGCCCGCATCGCGAACAGCTGCACGGCGCTGGATTGCGTCAGCGGAGGTACCGCCCAGACGTATTCACCGGCCACCATCAGGGGTTCCCGGCTGGTTACCAGGATGCGCAGCTCGGGCGCGACCTGGAGCAACTGGGCGGTCAGCTTGGCGGCCTGGTCCACCACGTGTTCGCAGTTGTCCAGGATCAGCAGCATCCGGCTGGTGCGCAGCGCTTCGGTCAGCAGGTCGGCCAGGTCCATGGAGCTGTCGTCCCGGATGCCCAGGACGGCCATGACCGCGTCGGCCGGCGTGCGGGTCCCCGCGAGCCCGGCCAGTTCGGCCAGCCAGGCACCTTCGGGGAAGGCATCCGCCGCCTGAGTCGCCGTCTCCAGGGCCAGCCGCGTCTTGCCGACGCCGCCCGGCCCGGTCAGGGTCACCAGCCGGTGCTCGTCCAGCAGTGCGCGCAGGTCGGTTACTGCTGCCGCCCGGCCGACCATGTCGGTGAGCATGGCCGGAATGTTGGTCCGGGGACGGGCCGCCAGGGTAGGCGGAGCCGGCACGCGCTGAAGGCCCGGGGCCTGCTCGATCATGGCCTGATAGAGGGCGGCCACGCTCGGCCCGGGATCCAGGCCAAGGTCGTCGGCCAGCCGGGCGCGCAGCTCGCTGTAGCTGTTCACCGCTTCGGCCGGCCGGCCGGCCCGGTACAGGGCGAGCATGTGTGCGGCGCGGAGCCGCTCGCGGAGCGGATGATCGGCCACCAGCTCACCGAGCTCACCGGTCAGCAGGCTGTGCTCGCCCAGCGCCAGCCGGACCTCGGCCTGCTCTTCCAGCGCGACCAGCCGCTGCTCCTCCAGCCGCGCGATCGCTGCCCGAGCGAACATGGCGTCGGCGAAGTCCGCCAGCGGAGGGCCTCGCCACAGTGCCAGCGCATCGGCCAGCAGCCCGGCCCGTTCCCGCAGATCCCCGCTCGCGCCGGCCCGCTCGACCAGGGCCGCGAACCGGCACTCGTCCAGCGCGTCGCTCCCGGCCCGCAGCAGATAGCCCGGTGACCGGAATGCCACCAGGTCACCGCCGCCCGGCTCGGCATTCTCCAGCGCCTGCCGCAACCGGCTGACCTTCACCTGCAAGGCGCCAGCGGGATGGACGGGAAGGTCATCGCCCCACAGATCGTCGATCAGCCGGTCCGCCGGCACCGGCTGCCCGAGGTGGATCAGGAGATCGGCCAGCAAGGCGCGGACCTTGGCCTCGGGAACCTCGGCCAGCCTCCCGTCGTCCGCCCACACGGCCACGGTGCCGAGCAACCCGAAACGCACCTGGTCAGGATACCGGCGATGGCGCGCCCCGCCGGGACCGACAGCCGACCGACAGCCGGCTACGGCAGGGTGGAGTTCGTGAACATGGTGATCGCCCGGCAGGCGGGACGGCGAGAGTGGATCAGCCTGGCCGTGCTCACGATTCCGTGCCTGCTGTACGCGATGGATCTGACGGTGCTGAACCTGGCCGTCCCGCAGCTCAGCGAGGACCTGCAGCCCAGCAGCACCGAGCTGCTGTGGATCGTCGACATCTACGGGTTCATGGCCGCCGGGTCGCTGGTCACCATGGGTAGCCTCGGTGACCGCATCGGCCGCCGCCGGCTGCTGCTGATCGGCGCGGCGGCGTTCGGCGCTACCTCGCTCCTAGCCGCCTGGTCCACGAGCGCGGCGATGCTGATCGCGGCCCGTGCCCTGCTCGGGGTGGCCGGGGCCACGGTCGCGCCCTCGACCCTGTCGCTGATCCGCAACATGTTCGCTGATTCACGGCAGCGGACGGTCGCCGTCTCGGTATGGATCACCAGCTTCTCGGTCGGCGGCGCGATCGGGCCGCTGCTGGGCGGGGTACTGCTGGAGTGGTTCTGGTGGGGATCGGTGTTCCTGCTGGCGGTTCCGGTGATGGCGCTGCTGCTGGTGCTCGGGCCGCTGCTGCTCCCCGAGTTCCGTGATCCCGGGGCGGGCAGGCTGGATCTGCTCAGCGCGGCCCTGTCGGTGGCGGCCGTGCTGGCGGTCATCTTCGGGCTCAAGCAGCTCACCCACGACGGCCTCGGGTGGCTGCCCGCGGTGTCGATCGTGGCCGGACTCGCGGCCGGGGCGGCGTTCGTGCGCCGGCAGCACCGGCTGGCCGACCCGCTGCTGGATCTGCGGCTGTTCCGCTCCGCCACCTTCACCGCGGCGCTGACCACCAACCTGCTCAGCTTCTTCGTCGGGTTCGGCACCCTGCTGTTCATCACCCAGTACCTGCAGCTGGTGCTGGGCCTGTCGCCGCTGGCGGCGGGCCTGTGGATGCTGCCGTCCTCGGCCGGGTTCGTCGCCGGGTCCTTGCTGACCCCGGCGCTGGCCCGGCGGTTCCGCCCGGCCTTCGTCATGGCGGCCAGCTTGACGCTGGCAGCGGTCGGCCTGGGGTTGTTCACCCTGGTGGGCAGTACGGCCGGACTGGCCCTCCTGGTGACCGGGTCGGTGGTGTTCTCGCTGGGCCTGGCCCCGGTGGACACCCTGACCACCGACCTGGTCGTCGGGTCGGCGCCGCCGGAGCGAGCCGGGGCGGCATCGGCGCTCTCGGAGACCGCCGCCGAGTTCGGCGGGGCGCTGGGCATCGCCATCCTGGGTGTCATCGGTACCCGTGTCTACCGCAGCCAGCTGGACGGCGCCCTGCCGCCCGGGAGCCTGCCCAGAGCCGCGGCGGCCGCCCGGGACACCCTCGGCGGCGCGGTGGCCGCGGCCGGGCACCTGCCCGGCCAGCCCGGGCAGGTCCTGGTCCGGGTGGCCCGCCAGGCCTTCACCCAGGGCCTGCATGTGGTCTTCGCCGTCAGCGCCGCCACCGTGCTCGCGGCCGCCGTCCTCGCCGCGATCCAGCTCCGTCACCCGCGCCCGGCCCCTGAACCCGATAGGAGTGAGTGTCATGTTGCTTGATACCAAGACCGCGATCGTCTACGGCGCCGGCGGCGCGATCGGGTCCGCGGTCGCGCGGGCCTACGCCCGCGAGGGCGCCGAGGTGCACCTCGCCGGCCGCACCCGGTCGACGCTCGAGGAAGTCGCCCAGCGCATCCGGCACGACGGCGGCGCCGCGCACGTGGCCGAGGTCGACGTCCTGGACCGGGCGGCGGTCGCGCGGCACGCCGACGGGGTCGCCGCCAGCGGCGGCATCGACATCTGCTTCAACGCCACCTCCAACGACGACGTCCAGGGCACGCCGCTCCTCGACATGCCGTTCGAGGAGTTCCTGCGGCCGGTCACGAAGGCGGTTACCGCCCACTTCAACGTGGCCGTCGCCGTGGGCGGGCACATGACCCGCCGCGGCCGCGGTGTCATCCTCGTCATGGCTGGCGGACGGGAGGCGATCCCGCGGCTCGGCGGCTCCCACGTCGCCTGGGCCGCCCTCGCCGGGCTCTGCCGCCAGCTCGCGGCTGAGTTCGGGCCGTACGGCGTGCGGGTGAGCTGGCTGCTCTCACCCGGATCACCCGGATACGACGACCACGACGGGCGGCCAGACGGCGCCGGCGCGGCTCCCGGTGCGGCTGAATCTGCAGGCGCGCCCGGTACCGTCGGCTTGCTGACAGGTCACCTGCCCAGCTACGGCGAGGTCGCCAACGTCGCCGTCTTCGCCGCGTCCGACTGGGCCCGCACCATAACCGCGAGCGAGATCAACTTCACCGGTGGCGCGGTCGTGGACTGAACCCGGCCCGCTAGCCGGGCAAAAGCCAGGCCCGCACCCCGTGCCAGGAGTCCAACGGCACGAATGCCACGCTCGTGCTGCTGGAGCGCGTTGGCAGACGGGTTAACATCCGACGCATCCCCGGAGCTGCATGAACGAGGCATCCATGTCGTGCGGACGGGCGACGGACAGCCCGCCCGTTCGGCTGGAAAGGACCGCCACGCCCCGCCTGAGCCCGCCCTTCCCCTCCTGCCCGCCACGATGCTATAAGGAACACGCTCTAGCATGGCCATCGTGGCTGACTTCGACCCCACCACGCCGTCCATCGCCCGCGTCTACGACTACCTGCTGGACGGGAAGGACAATTTCGCCGTCGACCGGGAGGCGGCGGAGCGGCTCAAGGCCGTGGCGCCGCTCACCGTCGAGGTGACGCGGGAGAACCGCCAGTTCCTGGCGCGCGCCGTGACGTGGGCGGCGAACCAGGGGATCACGCAGTTCATCGACCTGGGCTGCGGCATGCCGACCGTGCCGAACACGCACGGGACCGCGCGGGCGATCGCCGCGGGCGCGCGGGTGGTGTACCTGGACAACGACGCGGTGGTGCTCAGCCATCTGCGTGCGCTGGCCGTCAAGGGAAACCCCAGCGTGACCGTGGTGGACGGTGACGTAAGCGAAGTGGCTACGAGCCTGGACGCCGTCGCCGCGGGCATCGACCTGTCGGCGCCTGGCTGCCTGCTGATGGGGTTTCTGCTGCACTTCTTCGAGCCCGACGCCGCGCGGGACCTTGTGGCCCGGTATGTCGCGGCGCTGGCGCCGGGGAGTTATGTCGTGCTATCGGTCGGCCGCGCCGACGCCGAAGCGGCGAAAGCGGGCTTCAGCACCTACTGCCCGGGAGTGGCGCCCGGGCTGGGAGCAGGTCGTGCACCTCCGGCCTCGTGACGGCCAGGCGATCGTGGGCGTCGCCCGCGTCGTCTAGGCCCGCAGCTTCGTAGGCCCGCGCTCCGCAGGCTCGTTAGCCCCGCCACGACCCCAATCACCTCGCCAGCCGTCTAGCGTCAGTACGATCCGGCCCCGGAGGCCGCCGGCCGCGACCCGCTCGTGGGCCGTTGCCACCTGCTCCAGCGGGAGAGTCGCTGCTACCCGCGGGGTCAGCTGGCCAGCGTCGACGAGAGCGGCGAGCTCGGTCAGCCGTGGCCCGTCCGTGTGGATCCAGACGTTGTGCACGCGCGTGCCGCGCAACGGAACGGGCGCGGCGCCGGCCGCGACCGCGACGAACGCGCCCTTGTCCCGGGCGGCGTCGAGGGCCGGCATGCCGGCCAGCCCGGCATCCAGCGCGCCGTGCACCCCGCCGGGCACGACGCGTTACAGCGAGCTGGCACGCGCGATCGCGGGTGTCAGCCAGAAGATGCTCATCCAGATGCCGGCCCTAGGGTGATGCGGAGCAGGTTCCCGTCACTCTGGTACCGCCCGTACCAGGCATAAGGCGTGGATGCCGCGTGCAGCTCCAGGAACGCGTCGGCTAACAATCCGTTGTCCTTGATCTGCGGGGGCGGTGGCACCCGGATCGGTCATTGGGTGTCAAAACACCCCCGATAGGGGTTTTTTTGACCCCGATCACGGACGCCGTGACAGTTGCGGCACCTGATGCGGGCCCTATTGCCGAAACGACACGGGTTATTTTCGTACGCGCCCAGCGACATGAACGCGGCATCCACGCCGTCAGAACCGGACGGCGGACGCCCGTCGCCAGTCACGGGAACATGCCGAGAACGCGCGAACATCACGGGTCACAGCCACGTCGGCTGCGCCCGAGTCTCAGGCTCGCCATCCCCTCGCGCGGCAAAAGGGCCGGGCATACACGACTTTGCCAGGGCGCCAGGCCGGGAACGGTGCTATCCGGCGGAGTGATCGGGACCGGCCGGCGGCAGGTCCCGGACCTGCTGCCGGGTAACGCTGAGCCGGATGCCGTCGCCGAACCCTGCCACCATCTCGGCCGGGATATCCACGTCCTGGTGCCCCCACACGTGCCCGTCCCTGACCAGCAGGTGGGTCACCCGGCGGCTGCCGGGGTCGATGCGCAGGCCGCGCAGGTGCCCGATGCCGCCGTCGGTGGCGTGCACATGATCGCCGCGGCGCTCTTCCACCTCGCCGGGCGGGACGATGTCGATGGTTTCCCTTTCCGGAATCCGCAGGATCGTGCCGCCGTCGGCGGTGGCCCCGCCCGCGCCGTGCCATCCGGGGGGAAGCAGCTGGACCGGATCCGGGTAGCCCGGCACGAACTCCGCCAGCGTCTCCTCGGCGGCCTCCAGGTTCATGAATTCCGCTTCGGTGCAACGCAGCCGAATCTGACCCGGCCCCGCATCGGCGAGCTCAAACGGGACGAGCCGGGCCAGCCCCGCCCGGCCGTGCGGCTCCACCACGAGATGGGTTACCGTGCGGGCGGCCGGGTCGACGACCAAGGCTAGCACCTCGCCGCGGTATCCGTCGCTACACACGGCCTCACTGCCGATCACGAGCGTTGTCACGGATCCTGCCTCCTCGCCTGGGTGGATAAGCCGGCCAGGCCCGATGCTGCACCGAGCCTGGCGTCCCTGTCTAAGCGTCCAGCCGTCTAAGCGTCCAGCCGTCTAAGCGTCCAGCCGTCTAGCCGAAGGTGAACGAGTAGGCCGCGGCGCCGGGATCGAGGAACGTTATCTCGAAGGTGCGCTCGGTGACGGGCCCATGTTGCCGGACGAGCTGGTACAGCCTTTGCTCGGTGAGCGTACCGGAGCCGTGCTCGTCCACGTCGGCTCCGTGATCCGCGCCGGGTGGCTGCCCGTCGATGAGCACCTGGAACCGTACCGGAGTTCCCGGTGCGGCCGGTCCCATGACCAGGTTGAGGTCGCGGGCCTGGAAGCGGCAGGCGATCTGTCCGCTGGCCGTGTTCGACGTGGCGGCCTCTTCCTGTATCGTCCAGTCACCCGCCAGCGCCCAGTCGTTGAGCCTCAGCCCGGCCGGGACGGTGTAGAGGTGAGGCTTATCCGGCTGGGCGCCGCCGGGTGACGCGAAGTTCTCCGTGCGCGCATAGCCGGTGTAGTTCTCTGGTGATCTCAGCGTGGCCCAGTCGGCCGGGGCTTCTACGCCCGGGGCCTCGACCGACACCAGGTCGTGGCCGGTATCAGCGGATCCGGCCTCGGCCAGCAGCTGCTGGATGACCATTTCCGACTGCTGGTAGTCGCCCTCGCCGAAGCGGTGATGCCGGATACGCCCCTGCGCGTCGCCGAAGTAGAGGGCGGGCCAGTAGTGGTTCGCGAAGGCACTCCAGACCGCGTAGGCGTTGTCGATCGCGACCGGGTAGTCGACCCTCATGTCCTGCACGGCCCGGCGGACGTTGTCCAGGTTGTGCTCGAACGAGAACTCGGGCGTGTGCACGCCGACGACCACCAACCCAGAGTATTTCCCAGCCCAGGCGCGGACGTAGGGCAGCTGGCGGAGCCAGTTGACGCAGGTATAGGTCCAGAAATTGACCAGGACCACCTTCCCGCGCAGGCCGTCCGTTGTCAGCGGGGGTGAGTTGAGCCACCTGGTCGCGCCGTCGAAAGACGGCAGCCTGCTCTCGACGGGTAGCTGGGCCGAGGCCGTGTGCAGCCCGGCGGGCACGGGCCAGTGTGGTTTCATGACGATGCCTCCCTGTCCTCTATATCGTCTATATCGTCCACGATCGCGCATCGGGCAGGCCAGTCGCGCCCGTCACAACCCTGGCCCTAGTCCCTGGCCTGCACATCCCAGGGCGTCAGGCGCTTTTCCGTCAGGAACGTGCTGACCTCCGCGACTAGCTGTTCGTGCCGGGTGAGTAGCGGTGCCAGGTGGCCGCCGTCGATCAGGACGAGCCGGGAGCCGGGAATCAGGGCGTGCATCTGCCTGGCCATGGCGAGCGGAGCCACATGGTCGGACGCGCCGTGCACGATGAGGACGGGCGCGGTGATCTGGCTCAGCCTGGACGTGGCGTCGAACCGGGTGGTGGCGTCGAACCGGGTGGTGGCGTCAGTAACCGGTCGCGCCGTCGATTCGCTGGCGCAACAGGTCGGCGTGGCCGTTGTGCCTGGCGTACTCCTCGATCATGTGGAGGTACACCCAGCGCACGCTCATCACGACCTCACGGCGCTCGTGGAAGAAGGTCCCGTCCAGCTCCCGGCCTGCCGCGGCCCGGCGGGCGAGCTCGATCTCCTCTAGATAGGCGGCGAAGTCCCGTTCGGCGTCCGCGCGCTCGACGTTATCGAACTCCCCGTCGGGGTCCGCCTCGCTGGAGTAGATGAAGCCGACGTCCTCGCCCGCGACGCGTCGGCGGAACCAGCCTCGCTCGACGTCGGTCATGTGCCGGACGAGCCCGAGCAGCGACAGCGTCGACGGCGGGGCTGAGCGCTGCCCGAGCTGTTCGGCGGTCAGCCCGCTGCACTTGCTGAGCAGCGTCTGGCGGTGAAAGTCCAGCCAGGCCTCTAGCATCTGTCGCTCACCGGCGACGGACGGCGTGCTCTGGCGGGTGATCTGGGGTGCTGTCCATGTCATGCGCCCCAGCATCCAGCCCCGGCGTCGTGAGCACCAACTCACTCCGGTCCGCAGTCGGCATACTGATACAGACCACAGGGCGACCGGCGAAGGAGCACCGGCCATGAGCCGCCGAGCGAAGATCGTATGCACCCTCGGCCCCGCCACCTCCGACCCCGGGACGATCACGGAACTGGTGGCGGCGGGCCTCGATGTGGCGCGGCTCAACATGAGCCACGGCGACCACGACGCGCATCGCGCCGCCTGCCAGGCCGTCCGCGCGGCCAGCGACGCCAGCGGCCGGAGCGTGGGCGTGCTGGTCGACCTGCAGGGCCCCAAGATCCGGCTGGGCCGGTTCGCGGCCGGCCCGGTGACGCTCGCGGCCGGCCAGGAGTTCACCATCACCGGGCAGGACGTGCCGGGGGACCAGAACGAGGTGTCGGTCAGCTACCCCGCACTGGCCGGCGACGTCCGGCCGGGGACGCGGCTGCTGGTGGATGACGGCCGGGTGGTGCTCGAGGTAACCGCGGTGCGGGGCGAGCGGGTCCGTACCCGGGTCTTGGTCGGGGGCCCGGTCTCCGACCACAAGGGCCTCAACCTGCCCGGGGTAAGGGTCAGCGTACCGGCCTTGACCAGCAAGGACGCAGATGACCTGCGGTGGGCGCTGGCGCTGCGCGCCGACATGATCGCCTTGTCCTTCGTGCAGGGGCCGGACGATGCCGAACCTCCCCGCAAGATCATGGACGAGATGGGCGTCCGCTTGCCGCTGATCGCGAAGGTCGAGAAGCCCCAGGCGGTCGCGGCGCTGGACGAGGTCGTCGCCGCGTTCGACGGGATCATGGTGGCCCGCGGGGACCTGGGCGTGGAGTACCCGCTGGAACAGGTGCCGCTGGTCCAGAAGCGCGCGATCAAGCTCGCCCGGCAGGCCGCCAAACCCGTCATCGTGGCCACCCAGATGCTTGAGTCGATGATCAGCGCGCCGCGGCCGACCCGTGCCGAGGCGTCCGATGTGGCCAACGCCGTGCTCGACGGCGCGGACGCACTCATGCTCTCCGCGGAGACCAGCGTCGGCGCCTACCCGGTGGACGCCGCGGCGACCATGTCGCGGATCATCGAGGCGGCGGAGCATGACTGGCCGTTCTCCCTGCCCGCGAGCACGCCGGAGACCACAGGGGCCGCCATCGCCCGGGCGGCGGCCGAGGTCGGGGCGGCGGTCGGGGCCAGGGCGCTGGCGGCCTTCACCATGACCGGGGAGACCGCGCGGCGGCTGGCCCGGTGCCGGTCGCCGATCCCGCTGCTCGCGTTCACCACCGAGTCCGCGACCCGCAGCCAGCTCGCGCTGACCTGGGGCGCCGAGACGTTCCTCGTCCCGCCCGTGGCGCACACCGACGACATGGTCCGCCAGGTCGAGGCGGCCCTGCGCGACATCGGGCGGTGCGTGGCAGGCGACCTCGTGGTGATCGTGGCCGGCAGCCCGCCGGGCACCCCGGGCTGCACGAACGCCCTGCGCGTGCACCGCATCGGCGACGCCATCGAATCCTGAGCCAGCCGTGCCCGCCGCGCTGGCAGGTTCATTCGTTTCTCGCGACCTCGGGTCCGGTGATGCGTTTTAGCAGCGGGAAGGTGGCCGCGATGATGCCGAGGGACACCAGGATCCCGCCGGCGGTGATGAGGTAGTACGCGACGCCGGGCGCCACCATCGGGTAGTGCTGCGCCACGGAGGCGTACTCCGCGGCGGCGCCGAACCCGGTGCCGATCGCGACGGCGGCGACCGCGAGCAGCGGGACGGCGCTTTCCAGCGCGACGACGCGGCGCAGCGTGGCGAGCCGGGCGCCGGTGAGCCGCAGCAGGCTGAACG
>WNGK01002822.1_pt1 | contig 20779 bp, 25 predicted proteins | sample 5400601 | NCBI WGS metagenome assembly WNGK01 (sample SAMN13153376, study PRJNA577476) | soil metagenome | isolation source: 60 cm soil or saprolite under Garry oak tree replicate 1 | place: USA:California | collected 2016-06-15
ATATGGATTACGACCCTTGGCTTGGAGCCCAGGACGGAGAAATTGGCAAGCCGGTTCGCTTCTCCGTCGAAACGGAGTCGCCGGATATGGCAGTTGTCTCCATGTCATATCCGTACGTGCTTGACCCCAAGCGCCCGCCTGAACGGCACACGGCGCACTTGGTGTTGCGCAGACGAGAACACGAGTGCTGGCAACTTCACGATTTCATCACTCCGCTCGGCGAATCGCTATCATATGTGTACTCAGCTGCGCAACCCTAACCAAGCGCTGCGGCCGACGGCTACCCGTTGCGCGCTTACGTTTTTGTATGACTAAAACCTTGTGGAGATTTTCATTCTGTGCTCCCCGGTAGCCGCGGCTGAGCTTCTTCTCGTTAGGCCCATGCAGCAGCTCTCGCCAAAATCAACCTTACGAAACCATGTCGATAAAGCCAATACCTGAAGGATTCCATACTATTACTCCCTATCTATTCGCCCAAGGCGCATCGCGGCTGATCGAGTTCATTTCCGCAGCGTTCGAGGGTGAGTTGATCTTCCAGCAAAAGCGGCCAGATGGCGCAATCATGCACGCCACGATGCAAATCGGAGACTCGATGCTCATGCTGGCCGACCCGACCCCAGAGTTTGGGCCGATGCCCACCTCAATTTACCTGTATGTGGTGGATTGCGACACCGTCTATCATCGCGCGCTTGACTCCGGCGGAGTTTCTGTTTTTCCGATGATGACGTTGCCTTCCGGTGAGCGGTATGGCGGCATCAAAGATCCCTGCGGCAACATTTGGTGGCTTGCCACGCACGTCGAGGATGTTCCACCCGACGAGCAAGAACGGCGCTGGAAAGAATTCAAAATGCCCCGACTCGCAGTGGATGCTAACAAGGCCTAACCAGGCGATGCAGCGAACTGCGGACCTTCCTATGTTTAACCTTAACTATTCATGAAGTCACTCGTAGTTCGCGCGGTCGCTGATCTCGAGTCTCATTAGGCCTTACCGCGCGCATGACAACCGAACTACGGCTGCTTGCTGCCAGCGTCATCTTGGGTCTTGTGCACCTCATTGCTGCGTCACACCTTATCAGTTTTCAGCGAGGCTACCGCTGGACGGCCAGCAGCCGCGAAGAGCCGGTACCACCACTACGCGGCCTCGCCAACCGTGTCGATCAGGCGACAACGAATTTTCTGGAAACCTTTCCCTTGTTCGCGACTGTAGTCCTTGCAGCGCATATCACGAGTCGGAACAGCCTGCTTACGCTCTGGGGTGCGCACCTCTACTTCTGGGCTCGCGTAGGATATTTGCTCGCGGCGGCAGCCGGATACAGTCTTGTGCGTTCGGTTCTCTTCTGGAATACAGCGCTTACGGGTATATTGCTTTTCCTCATTGCGCTTCTCTGGTAGTCATATGAAAGGCTTGACCAATCGCTCGAGCCAATCCGCCTCAGGCGGACCGCCGGGCGCGTTTGATTTCATTAAACTGTTCTCGAAGTTTGCCGCGATCGCCGCCGCTAGCCGTGGCTTATGATGTTTTCTTTCCGCGAAAACACCCTTCGGGCTTCCCGTCCATGTCGCACTGCTTCCCGCGGGCTCCATTCTCTTTCTGGCAGGCCATCGGGGTTTTCCGTCCACCGGATCGTGGGAAAGGGCAATCTCTGGATCACTGAGTACGTGATTATCTACGAAGGCAAGCGCGTCTACACCGTGAGCATTATGGAGTTTCGGGATGGAAAAGTGTCACACGAAACCCAATACTTTGCGGACCCATTCAACGCCCCTGCTTGGCGCGCACAGTGGGTCGAAACGGTGCCGGTTGACAACATCTAACCATGCGATCCAGCGAACCGCGACCTGTCCTTACGCTTGCCTTCCGTGTTTTATAAAGTCACTTCTAACTCGCGCGGTCGCTGATCTTCTGTTTCGTTAGATCGTGAGTGCGCTGTTCGCAAAACCTGCCATCGGCGAAGTGGCGGGCGAAAAAAAATTGTCTAGAGCGGTCGACGGAGTGCACTTAACGTTTCCGGGTAAATGAAGGATGACGAGAAAACCAAGCCGCGCCTGGAGATCGCGCATGTCTTGTTCATCGATATCGTCGAGTATTCCAAGCTGCTGACCGATGAACAATCAGAAGCGCTTCAGGAGTTGAATCAGATTGTCCGCAATACCGAAGCAGTGCGTGAAGCAGAAGCAGCGGGGCATCTGATCATCTTGCCGACCGGCGACGGTATGGCCCTGGTCTTCACCGGTTCGGTGGAAAGTCAGGGATGCTAACACGCGCGAAAACATTTCCGGAGTAGGAATCAACATCGCGCGTCGGGTGATGGATTGCGGGGACGCAGGTCACATTCTGGTGAGCAAACGCTTCGCGGATGATCTGGCGCAGCATCGTCGTTGGCAGCGTTACCTGCATGAATTAGGTGATGTGGAAGTGAAACACGGAGTTGTTGTTTCGTTGGTCAACCTTTATGCCGAGACGATTGGCAATCCCGCGCCCCCGGCGTGTGTCGCCGGCTTACAACGCACGGCGCCTGGCGCCACCACCACGCGGAAAGGACTTTCTCCAGTTGCGAGCGCGACCTTTATCATCGCGGCGTTGCTCCTCGCACTTGCCATTGTGTCAGTGATTTTCGCGCCGGCGATCATGCGCTCGGTTGATAAGAACAGAGCGACGTCAGCACCTCAACCAAGCGCTACTGCGTCACCTTCGTTTAGCGATACCATTCAGAACGTGGTCAAACAAAGAATCACAGATGAGTTGCAGAAAGGCCTTTCCGGGAAGAGTAACGCACCTAAACCAAGCGTAGCCTCGACCCCGGGCAGTCAACCGACGCCCCCGCCGCCCCCGTAGTTCGAGCGCTGCATCTAACCAATCGATGAAGCCAACGGCCCCATTGCAAAAAAAGTTGACTCATTCGCTCCCGCTCATTCGGCCTTCGGCTCGCCCATCTATGTCGCTCCACTTCCCGCGGGCTCCATTCAGCGTGTTTGCGACGACACCCTGGATTTCATCCAGGTGCCCGACTTCCCTAGTACGATTAGTCTCTTCGCGCTCACGCACTCCCGCCGTATTGTTGTTCAACGCTAGCGGTGGCTTATGATGTTTTCTTCCCGCGAAAACACCCTTCGGGCTTCCCGTCCATGTCGCACCGCTTCCCGCAGGCTCCATTCTCTGTCTCGTTAGGTATGCGAGTCGCGATTCTCGGCAACTCTGGATCCGGCAAAAGCACCCTGGCAAAGAAACTTTCGGGCGATTCTTCGCTTCCGTCACTGGATCTCGATACGATCTACTGGGAGCCAGGCCAAGTCGCGATCGAACGCAAGACTTCGGATCGCGAGGCTGACCTACGCCGCTTCTGCTCCGATCACGACCACTGGGTTATCGAAGGTTCCTATGCTGACCTTATCGAAACGTCCTTTCCTTGGCGCCCCGAGCTAGTTTTGCTGCACCCAGGATGCGAGGTCTGTGTCCAAAACTGTCGCGACAGGCCACACGAGGCTCACAAGTACCCCACAAAAGAGGAGCAAGATCGGAGATTGAGTTTCCTACTTCAGTGGGTATCGGACTACTACGAGCGCGACGGACCAATGTCATTGAGAGGACATCTCGATCTCTTTGAGCGATACGATGGCGCAAAGCGAATTGTCACCGATCTCAATGACGCCTAACCACTCAGTCAAGCCAACCCAGCCACTTGCGTTACCCCCGCAGTGGAATCCAAGCCTTTGCTTCAAGTGGCTGGGTGGCTTATCTCTTTGACTCATGATCTTCCCAGCTCATTCGCCCTCTCAGGCTATCCCGTCCATCTCGCAAAGTCTCCATCTGCTCGATTCTCGTTAGATCCAAAGCCAGACACCACATGAAACGGCACTTGTAGCACGCAGAGATTTGAATGACCCAGTGGGAAATAATCGCTCAGATAATTGCGCGGAGAAGAGACTGTGGCATCGCATCGCTACTCGTTTTGGCCTGATCGTCACAGTCGCGCTTTTGACGGCGGCGAAACTAGCCGCGCAGCAAACGCCCTTCGCCGCCGGTCCGCGTTTACAGCCCGATAACGGCAGCGAGGAAGCAGCGGTCAAGCGAGTGGTCGACGGCATCATGCAGCCGTACTTGGCCCAAGGACAACGTAGCCTGCCCCGCGGCCGCACATGGAGCCGTTCTCCCAATGTGGGAGCGATCGTCGCGGTTTCACTGAACGGCCATCGTTACTTCTTCCCCTATGGAAAAGCTACTAATGCGGGTGCTCCGTTCACGTCCGACACCCTGGTGGAGATCGGCTCCTGCACCAAGACGTTCACCACCACGCTCTTCGCGCTGGCTATCAACCGCAACCAAATCGCCCCTGACGCTTCCGCTCAGAAATACATGCCCGAGGGCTACACGCTCCAGGCGCAGCAGTTGACACCGTTGGAGCTGGCGGACTTCACCTCGGGAATGCCGGACGATCCGACCAACCTGCCGCGCTTGCTAGAACGGCGAAGCATCGATTACTACACGGTGAACGACTTTCTCACTTGGGGTTCGCGCTACGAACCGACAAGCCAATTGCCCGCGCCCTATCGCTACTCCAATGCCGGAATTGGGCTGCTGAGCTACCTGGTCGCGACCGCGACCGGCAAAAACTGGGAAGATCAGGTGAACTCCGAGATTCTCCAGCCGCTGGGCATGGCCGACACGACGCTGCGGCCCACGCCTGAACAGCAGAAGCGCCTGGCACAGGGACATAACCGCGCAGGCCAGGATGCGCCGCGCTGGCCGGTCTTCGCCTGGTATGCTGCGGGCGGCCTGCGCTCGACGGCACAGGACATGATCAGCTTTGGCGAGGCCTATCTCGGCCATAAGGAAGTGAACGGCAAAACGGCTTCTGCTGAATTGATCGAGGCGATGCAGCTCGCGCAGAAACCGATCTTTACCATGCCGAATGGCAACAAGCAGGCGATGGCCTGGGTGAACAATATCGGCGGAGGCAATCCCAACCTGCATCCGGTGATTATGAAGAACGGAGGAACGGCGGGGTTCGGCACTGGGATCGCGATTAATCCAACCAAGGACGCGGCGATCTTCATCGGCATGAACCAGGCCGGAGCTCAGCCAATCGCGAAAGGGGTTGAGATCCTGCGGCATCTCCCGTAGGGATCGGTTACTTTCTCGTTAGGCGGATTCCACCGTAGGAAACAAGCTGACCAATGATCTGATGAATGCTGAAACAATCAGGCAAGATATTCATCCGACGTCCGGTTCAGACCAGGATGGGCCGATCTGGGGCTATCATTTTGTGCCCAACCAACCAGCACGGTCAATCACTTCGGAGGAAGCCGTCCAGTTCTTGACTGCGCAGGGTCCCGCGGTACCGGGTGAATTCCTCTGGTTGCATTTTTCGCTTTCCAATGTCTCTTCCGAGCCTTGGCTACGGCGGTATCTCACCTTGCCCGATACCTTTTACGAATCGTTGCATAGCGACGTAGACTCCACTCATTTGGAGCAGGACGCAGACTCACTGGTGGCTCGTATCCACGATGTGCTTTTTGATTTCACCTTTGACGCGCCGATTGCGACCACCAGTCTTTGCGTAAAGCCGCGCGTGCTAGTAAGCGCGCACGTCCGGCCCTGGCGCTCGATTGACCAACTTCGGACAGAGGTGCAAGCGGGCCAAGTCTTTTGCTCGCCAATTGAAGTTCTGTCGCGTTTGTTGCGAGATCAGGCCCGTGTGTTGGGTGGCATTGTGCGGAAGTCCACCAAGCGAGTGGCCCCAATGGAAGAGCGATTGCTGGCCAAGCACGTTTCCGTCAGTCGCAGCGAATTAGGTTCTCTGCGGCGGATGTTGGTTCGACTCCAACGGCTTTTGGCCCCGGAACCGGCTGCATTCTTTCGCCTTCTTAGTCGGCCTCCTGAATGGATTGCAGAAGAAGAGCTTCAGAACCTGCAACAAGCCGCAGAGAAGTTCTCCACCGCCATCAACGACACAGCGGCCCTGGTTGAGCGGGTCAAACAGCTTCAGGAAGAATTGGCCGCCTTTGTCAATGAGCAGACCAATCGCACTCTGTTTGTGTTAACGTTAGTAACTGTGCTGGCCTTGCCGATCAACCTGGTGGCGGGCTTGTTTGGCATGAACGTAGGTGGTATTCCTCTAGCTCAACACCCGTACGGTTTCTTTTTGGTCGTGGGCCCCCTGCTGGTCGCGACAGCGCTGCTGGCGTATTGGGGATTGGGCAGACGCCGTGACTAAGAATTTCGGTAGACTCGCCTTGGAAGTCGTAAGTGTTGGGCGATGTATAGCAAACCATCTAACCGGATCATACAACTAACGGCTACCCGGCGTGGGTTTACTTTTTTGATGAGTAAAGCATCATCAGCTTTCAGTTCGGCCACGGTGGCTGATCTTGTTCTCGTTAGGCCGAACATTTGAATCGATATGCGTGGAGTTCAGATTAGCTACCTAATTGAGCGCCCAGAATACATCCCGCAGTTGGCGCAGTGGCTATTTGAGCAGTGGGATTCTATTCTTGGCGAAAAAACCCCTGAGGCTCGAATCAAGAAACTAAAGGCGCACATGAATCGAGATCAGTTGCCTATTGCCTGGGTTGCGCATGCGAACGGACAACTTCTAGGAACTGCCGCCCTTCGTGTCCACGATCTTGAGGGACGCGAAGACCTGACTCCCTGGCTCGGCGGGGTATTTGTTAATTCGCATTTTCGCCGCCAGGGTATTGGTGCCGCACTCTGTGCCACCGTCGAGGACGAGGCTCGGTCGCGAGAAATAAGCACGCTGTATTTGTTCACGCTCGACAAGCAGGCATGGTATTCACGCCTAGGCTGGACAGTACTTGGCCCGTGTGTTTGGCACGAACGGTCCGGTGAAATAATGTGCAAGCACCTGCAAATCGTCTAACGAATCGATCGGGTTTCTTTTGGAGCTTGGATCGTTGCTGTCTTGCAGCGCGGGCTGCGCGGTGATTTCAGGCGCGCACTAGAAGCAGCGCTCTCGTCCTCGACTGCAGGCCTGGGTCTGAAATTGTTGCTCGTATCACGTCGGAGCTCCCGCTAAAACAGGTTTCTATGGCTCTGCTTTTATTGGGTCCTCCCCAGGCGAGGAAACGGATTGGATCCAAGATTTACCTGTTCAAAGACGCAATTATTAGGCCGAATTCTCGTTAGGCGCACGAATCACTCGACTTATGCCCAGCAATCGCTCGATGCCTCCAGGTCCCGTAATCCCAGAACTCCCCTACGCCGATGTCCCCGTCGCTGCGCGTTGGCTGTGCAGCGCTTTTGGTTTTAGGGAGCGATTGCGAATCGGCAGCCATCGCATTCAGCTGCATGTCGGCGCGGGTGCCATCGTCGTGGTAGAAGGGAGTGCGACGCCAGATGCCTCCGGTTGTCGGGTCATGGTGCCGGTGGCCGACGTGGACGCGCACTACGCCAAGGCTGTCGCTGCTGGGGCTCGCACCCTGGGCGAACCGACCACATATCCGTTTGGAGAGCGACAGTATTCGGCACTGGACTTGGGCGGGCATCGCTGGACCTTCTCGCAGTCAGTGGCAGACAGTGATCCGGCCTCGTGGGGCGGGGAGTTGGTCAACCTTTAGCGCCCGGAAGGTTTGTGTGGGCTACCTAATCGCGTAGGGGACGAGAAAAATAGAAGCCGACAATGGGAACAAGGACGATCGCCGTGCTGGTCACCATTGCCTTCAGCGTGATCGGCGTGCTGGGTGACTACTTCCTCAAGCTCGCCAGCGGGCGCGAGCAACCGCTGCGGACGGGTTGGTTTTACCTTGGCTTCGCCCTCTACGCCTCGACCGCGTTCGGCTGGGTGTTCGTAATGAAGCACCTGAAGCTGGCCACCATCAGCGTTCTCTACTCTGTCTCCCTGGTGCTGCTTCTCACCGCCATCGGCGTTGTGCTGTTCCGGGAGTCATTGAACTACTTTGAGGTGATCGGAATCGTGTTAGCGCTGGTCTCGCTCGTGCTGTTGATGCGCTTCTCCTAGCGACCCACCCTTAAGTAATGCCTTCGCAAAAACCTAATCACTGGCTGAAGCCAACCCAGCCAGTTGTGTCACGAGCGCGGCGAAAGTCGAATCTTTGCTTCACGTCGCTGGGTGGCCTATCTCTTTCCCGTCGGGCTTCACAGGAGGTTCGCAGATGAAAATGAATGCATTGTTTCTCGTGCTTAGCCTTGCGATCGCGTACTGTCCGGCACAGGGCCTCACTCAAACAGTCAACCCGCAGGAAGCAGCAATGAAAGCGACCTACCTCGTCGTCTATCGGCCGGGTCCGGCATGGTTGACTGGAAAATCGGTAATGGAGCAGCCACTTAAAGAGCACGGAAAGTACATGCTGAGCCTTTACATCAAAGGTTCCATGAAACTAGCGGGTCCCCTTACTGACAATGCAGGTGGAGCCGTCTTGCTGGAAGTTTCTGACGAGGCAGAGGCGAAGGCGATAGTGGCGAACGACCCGGCGGTAAAGTCCGGAATTTTTGTATACGAAATGCATCCTTGGAAACTGCAGCCATGGGACGAGTTAGCGAAGAAAGCGAAAGGCGCCGGCCAGACTCCCCGTCCGGCGGCCGACAGATGAATTTCGGTATTGGACAGACGGTGACAAACAAGCCTAAGAGCGCTAGTCCTCCGAACGTGGAGTCGGACGTGGCCAACCTCGGTTTCGTTCGGCCGCCCCTCATTTATCTAGTTTCACTCGCCGTGGGGTTGTTGATCCAGCTGGTGATACCGCTTCCTGTCCTTCCTCGAATCCTTGCCATCCCTCTCGGGGCGTTTCTGGTGGTGCTTGCCATACCGCTGGTCTCGTACTCAGTTGAAAAATTCCGGGCAGCTGGCACGCCCGTACCCGCGCGAAAGCCCACCACCACGATCGTACGCACCGGACCTTATCGATTCAGCCGCAACCCGATCTATTTAGCCTTCTCGTTATTACAGCTCGGTATCGCGATCTGGATCAACAGCGTGTGGCTGCTGGTCACGCTCGTTGGGGCGCTAGCGCTCATGCACTATGTCGTCATACCGAGGGAAGAGCAGTACCTGGAACGGAAGTTCGGAGCGCAGTACTTGGACTATAAGACCTCCGTGCGCCGCTGGCTATAGAGATCATGAGAACGTCCGTTGCAATCTTGGCGATGTTGTTATCCACCAATTTCGCACGCTGCGCGGACGCTGACCGCAAGCAACCCGATGAGGACTCCTTGCGAAGCTACATGGTTGGAGAATATGATCTCATCGGACGCAAGCCTGATTCGACTGCGACTTACACCGGACACCTAACGCTTCGAGAAGAGAACGGAGTCCTACAAGTCACACGAACGATTGACGGTAAGACGGACAAATGCGTTGCTCGATTCGATACCGTCGCAGGCGACGATCGTATTCCAGTGCTAAGAATGCATTTTCATCTCGACGGCGTGGAATATGATGCCACTTACCGCTGGCAATCTGATCCCGACAATTATCCACGGTTTACCGGCTACGTTTATCTTGCCGACACCAAATCGCCTGGACTCGAAGCGGTTTTTCCAATCCACCGATAGCCCCAACGTGTTCCGAACGTGAAAAGTGGGTTATGATTTTTTGATCTTTTCGTTAGCGCAATGTGATGCGCGTCACTATGAAGCCTGGTTCGACCATGCGTGTAGCTCGGCCGACTGATAATCTGGCCGCGATTGCCGAGATGTATGCGAAGGGCCTTGGGTTCACTGTGCTTGCCGAATTTAAAGATCACCGCGGTTTTGACGGCGTTATTCTCGGTCATCCCAGGCAGCCCTACCACATCGAATTCACCTCTCAACGAGAACACCAAGTCGGCAAAGCTCCGACCCAGGATCATCTGCTGATCTTCTACGTTCCCAATAAGGACGAGTGGGAAGCAGGGTGTGCACAAATGGTATCAGCCGGATTTCGCAACGTGCCGTCATACAATCCGTATTGGGACCCGCAGGGCAGGACGTTCGAAGATATCGATGGCTATCGAGTAGTCTTACAGAATGCGGCGTGGAATAAGTGAGGTAGACAATCTTGTCTGCCCTCGTTGACGTCCATCGCAGGCAGGATTGCCTGCGCCACTGACGCTATTTCGGCGAGCGCGAATCGGCGTGCGTTTTGACGTCGCGCCTTTGCTTGTCCACCACGCGACGCAGTTCGCGCTCCATCGTTTTGAATGCGTCGTGGATCACCTTGTTGAGCGGTTGGTGTGAGCCATTGTCCATCTGCTTCTCGTCAGCAACCAGCTCGTGCCCTCGCGACACGGTCACATCGATTCGGCACCGGTACGGATTACCTTTTTGATGAGTGTGATTGGTTTGCTCAATCGCCACGTCACAGCGATTGATATGATCGCAAAATTTTTCCAGTCGCGCGGCATAATCCAAAACGAGATTGTCGATCTGGTCAGATTTTTCCAGACCCCGATACGAGATCTTAACAGGCAGTTGCATAGGTCATAAGATTTTAAACTCCGACGAAACTGGCGCGCGATAAAAAAACGCGATGTCATCCCGAGCCGCGCAGACGGCGAGGGACCTCCCAATCGAAGCGATGAGGGCCGTGGGCTGATTGCGTAATCCATGAGTCTGTGTGAGGTCCCTCACGTCGTTCGGGATGACGGTTAGCGTGCGCATGGACTATTCACATTTGCTGCAGTGAACGAAATCGCGAAACGAGTTTCGCCGGTTCCACTTTTACCAAATCCGATTTCACGTGTTCGACGATCCGGTCGCGCACCGGCGGAGGCAGAAGATCGACAATCGCCCCGTGAATTTCAGCCGGCGCGGCAAACGACCATCCCTCTTTTTCATTAAGCGAAACAATTTTCGTAATTTGATCGGCGAGCTCCTTATGAATGCGCCGGTCCATTTCTGTTGCCAAATGTGTTCGTTCGGCAATGGACCCCGGCCCGTGATGAGTCCCCGCGCCGTTGGTCACAGGAAACCGCCCAGCCAAATCGCTTACTTTGTCCACTAACCTTCCGTGCGCATCGGTGATGTCGAATGCCTGCACCAATTGCAGGCTCGGTCCGCGCGTTGGCGTCTCGTTCACCCGATATGCTTTTAAGCTCCCTCGATCAGTGACGATGATAAGCGAACTCGGTGTCATGACGAATCACTGACCAAAAAATTTGGCCGCGCGCATCAAAATATGCGCTCTACATCTCTATAGACTAATTCGTTTCTGGCAACAAGATTGCGTTGCCGAATTTCTCTGCCGCACAACGCGCTACTCGCGACGGGCGCGCTCTTCTTCTGCGCTGAGCGGAGGAAACTCGACGCGACGTTTCTTCCAGGATTCCTCGCGGGCCTGAGCTTGCGTTCCGCTTACGAGCTGGAGCAGGCAGATGGCGCGACCGCCAAGATCGACGTCGTCGCCCGAAGCGAATTTTTTTGGCTCAGTGAGGAAACCGTTTGCGTCCATTGTGTCGAGAATCAATTGCCACTTGAGATGCTCCTGCCCGGGCAGGACAAAGGGGATCGGTTCGTAATGCGCATTGATCAGCAGCAGAAATGTTTCGTCACGGATCGGCTCGCCTTCGAAACTGAGAACGTCGCTGGTATCGCCACTCAGCAGCATCCCAACACACCGAATGAATGGCGACGCCCATTCTTCGTCGCTCATCTCGCTCCCACCCGGATTGAACCACATCGCGTCGCGAATCTCAGACCCGCGTATCCGGCGACCCTGAAGAAACTTCGACCGACGAAACACCGGGTGCGCGTGGCGGAATCCAATCAGCTTTCGCGTGAACTCCAGAAACTGATTTTGCTTTTCGTCGTGCGTCCAATTGAACCAGCTGATCTCATTGTCCTGACAATAAGCATTGTTATTGCCTGTCTGTGATCGTCCCCACTCATCTCCGCCAGTGAGCATCGGCACGCCCTGTGAAAGAAAAAGCGTGGTCAGAAAATTCCGCCGCTGTCGTTCGCGCAACGCGTTGATCTGCGGATCTTGGGTTGGACCTTCCGAGCCGCAATTCCACGAGAGATTATTATTGTCGCCGTCTTTGTTTCCGTCGCCGTTCGCTTCGTTGTGCTTGTCGTGGTAGCTGACCAGGTCGTTCAGAGTGAAACCATCGTGCGCGGTGACAAAATTAATACTGGCGTACGGTCGCCGGCCATTATGCTGGTATAGATCGGGACTGCCTGTGAGCCGGTAACCCATCTCGCCGATTCGGCCTTCATCGCCTTTCCAAAAACTGCGAACGGCGTCGCGATATTTCCCATTCCATTCCGACCACGGCGCAGGAAAATTTCCAACTTGATAGCCGCTCTCGCCGACGTCCCACGGTTCCGCGATAAGTTTCACGTTCGAAAGAATCGGGTCCTGCTGGATAACCTGAAGGAAAGGATGCAGCATGTTTACGCCGTCACGATTGCGCACCAGCGTGGCCGCCAGATCGAAACGAAATCCGTCCACGTGCATTTCCACGACCCAATAACGCAGGCTGTCGATCACCAGCTGCAGCACGCGTGGATGGAGCAAATTCAGTGTGTTCCCGGTGCCGGTGAAATCCAGATAGAAACGCGGATTGTCCGGATGCAACCGGTAGTATGCGGCGTCGTCGATTCCGCGAAAGCACAAAGTGGGACCAAGATGATTTCCTTCGCCAGTATGATTATAAACCACATCGAGAATCACCTCGATCCCGGCGGCATGAAGACTGCGCACCATGGATTTAAATTCGGAGATTTGTTCGCCCATTTGCCCGGCGCTGGAGTACTGCGCATGCGGCGCAAAAAATCCGATCGTATTGTAACCCCAGTAATTCGTCAGGCCGCGATCGATTAAGACCTTGTCGTCAATGTGCGCATGCACTGGCAATAGCTCGACCGCCGTCACGCCGAGCTTTTTGAAATAATCAATGGCTGCCGCGGTGCCAAGGGCGGCGTAAGTGCCGCGCAGTCGTTCTGGCACGTCGGGCCAAAGCTTGCTGAAGCCTTTCACGTGCACCTCATAGATCACAGAATTGTGCAACGGCGTACCGAGCTTTTGATCGCCCTGCCAGTCGAACCCGGTGTCGATGACCACCGACTTTGACACGCCCCACGCATCATCGCGAAAGTCCTGAGTCAAATCTTCCTTCTCGCCTCCGATGACGTAACCGAACATTTCATCGGCCCAGCTCACCTCTCCGGCGATCGCCTTTGCGTACGGGTCGAGAAGCAGTTTCGAGCTGTTGAAGCGCAGCCCGTGCTGCGGATCGTACGGACCCGAAACGCGGAACCCGTACAACTGTCCTGGACGCACATCCGGCAAAAACACGTGCCAAACCTGATCGGTGTGTTCGGTGACCGGGATACGAATGTTTTCTTCCGTGGCCTCGATGCTGTCGAACAAGCAAAGCTCAACACCCGCAGCGTGTTCGGAAAAGATGGCAAAATTGACACCGTTCCCCATCCACGTCGCGCCCAGAGGATAGGGGTAACCGAGAAAAGTCCGTACCGAAGTCATAAACGCGCCGCGCATTTATCCGGCATCGAATCCGCATTGGCAATCTCCAACTCGGGACGCACGCAACATTCGCGCTAATGTTGCATTTGTGGCCAAGTCATTAAGATCACCGCTGTGATTGGCAAAGTCATTGTGACAGTCGTGATATCGGTCGCCGTCTGCGCCTTGGCCCTCTACTTCTACGCGCATCACAATTGGCATCCGTTACCCGCGGGAACAACCATCGATCGGATTCTCGTGGAAAAATCAGCGAAACGATTGTCGATCTTTCGCCACGGCAACCAGATCAAGCGTTATCGAATCGCGTTGGGTCGGAACCCAGTGGGCGCGAAGCAGGAAGAAGGCGACATGAAAACACCGGAAGGAATCTACAAAATCGATAGCCGAAATCCGCAAAGCGGCTTTCACCTCGCGCTGCACATTTCTTATCCGTCAGATGAAGACAACCAACGAGCTGCCGCACGCGGCGTCTCAGCCGGTTTTGACATTATGGTTCACGGAATTCAAAACGGACGCGGCTGGATTGGTGCGTTTCATCGTTGGAAAAATTGGACTGCGGGTTGCATCGCGCTCACCGACGAAGAGATCGAGGAACTCTGGCGTGTAACGCCGGATGGGACGATGATCGAGATTCGCCCGTGACTGTCACGGCGAATATCGCCGATCAACGCAGAGCTGTAGCCGGGGTTGGTGACCCCGGCCGGCATTACCGATGCCGGCTACAACGGTGCGTCTTACAAATCCTGCAGGGCACGCATCGCTTTTTCTACATCCGATGGCCGCAGAACGATCAGACCTTTTTCCACTGCGAGGCCGCCGGCGAGATATGCGTATTCTATATTAACCTCGGCTTCTGCTAGACGCTCGGCGATCTTCGCCAGGACGCCTGGTCGGCTTGTTGTTTCGATAATCAGGACTTCGGTCTCTAGCGCCAGTGTTCCCGCCTCGCCCAGAAGCATGAGCGCCTTGGTTGGATCACTTACTACCATGCGCACCACTGTGTGATCAACGGTGTCGGATGTAGCCAACGCGTGGATGTTAATTTCTGCTTTGGCCAGCGCTTCACACACGCGCGCAAGCGCCCCGGGACGATTTGCAAGAAAGACTGCGAGTTGGGTGGCCGTTTCGATCGAGAGCGATGGGTTCATGCTGCTCTCAACGTGATGCCGGGAATGGCTTCTGACAACTCGGGAAAATCCGGAGACGTGATTCTGCTCTCATCCTAAGCCACTACGAATTTCCGACGGCAACCGGCACGTCGCGCAACGTTATCTGCCAATTATGGATTTAAAGACCACTTCGAAAGAATTCGCTAGTCCCGACAATCTCGGGATTGTCGATCCAGAGATGGCTACCATTACTGAACCTCGTTCAGTGAAGTCGCGGACTCCGCGGCGGACTATCGGTTTTGTTACGGCATCGTCCATCGTTATCGCCAACATTATCGGCACGGGCATATTCACCAGCCTGGGCTTTCAACTGACAGATATTCAGTCGGGATTTCCGCTGCTCATGCTTTGGATCATTGGCGGAATCACGGCCCTTTGTGGCGCGCTTTGTTACGGCGAACTCAGCGCCGCGTTGCCGCGCTCCGGAGGCGAATACCATTTTCTATCGAAGATCTATCATCCCGCGCTCGGATTCATGGCGGGATTCGTTTCCGCTACCGTCGGGTTTGCTGCGCCGATCGCCCTCGCCGCCATGGCGTTTGGGAAATATTTCGTCGGAGTGTTCGGCGTTGGCTCGCCGGTGCTTCTATCATTTGTCGTTGTCTGGGCGGTCACGGCTTTTCATCTTCGAAATCTGCAGATTGGCAGTGCGTTTCAGAATCTCTGGACGATCGTGAAACTGCTCTTGATTGGAGCGTTCATCACAGCTGGGTTTCTCGTCGAACCAAAACAGGAGATCACGTTTTTGCCGCAGCCCGGCGACACGACGTCGATCTTTCGTGGCGCGTTCGCGGTCGCGCTTGTCTACGTCATGTATTCCTATTCGGGCTGGAATGCATCGAGTTACATCATCGGTGAAGTTAAAAAACCCGAGAAGAACGTTCCGCGCTCGCTTCTCGCGGGAACGCTTATTGTCATTGCGGCCTACGTTCTTCTGAACGCGATTTTTCTCGCCACGACTCCACAGGAGGAAATGCGAGGCCAAATCGAAGTCGGCCTAATCGCGGGCAAACATATCTTCGGAGCAAGCGGCGGGCAGGTTGCCGGGGCGGTCATTTGTCTCGGCTTGGTTTCCGCGATCAGTTCAATGACATGGATCGGGCCGCGTGTCAGCATGTCGATGGGCGAAGATCATTGGTTGCTGCGCATGCTTGGCCGCAAGAATCCTCACGGCATTCCGACCAACGCCATTGTGCTGCAGTTGCTCATCGTGAATATGCTTCTGCTCACGCGCAGCTTTGAAAGCGTGGTGCAATACACTCAATTTAGCTTGTTGCTCTGCTCGCTGTTCACGGTGGTGGGCGTGATGGTGTTGCGCGCTACCCGTCCGGAAATCGCCCGCCCTTACCGGGTGTGGGCTTACCCGCTGCCCCCGATTATCTTCAGCGTCATCACGCTCTGGATGATGTTTTATCTGTTGCGCTGGAAGACCATCGAATCGCTGGCGGGACTCGCCACCGCGGTTATTGGTCTGCTCCTCTATTTTCTCGCGGGAAAGCGGCCGCAACGCCCCGCATAAAAATGCAGTTCAACAAATGACACCAGGTTTCCATACGTTCGACTGGCACAGGAGTAATTATCGCACCTTGAGAAGGGAGATGAGAGATCCTGTCCGAGGAAACAGGTTAAAGAGCGGCATCGAATTGTTGACAACGATGGTGCTCGCAACTGCGTTCAGCGTTTCGGCGCAGGAGAGTCCCCAGATCGCGCCGCGGGCGATTCCTGTGGCTCCGTCAAATGCCGGACCTAATGATATCGCGCGCTTCCTTGCTGGAATGCCTGTGCCGGAGAATTCTCCGCTTGCGCCACTCACGCGCGATCCGGCGTGGCAGGCGCATTCCGCGTTTTTTGAGGGGGAGTTCACCAAGCTCTACCAGCGTCAACTCCAAAAGCTGCACGCGTGGACAGACACTAATCTTCCCGAGTTAACACAGCCGACTCCGGTCGCATTTTACATGTTCAGCGGCCCGGATTTTTTGTACGTCGATCAATTTTTTCCCAACGCCTCGGTGTACGTCCTTTGCGGAAAGGAATCAATGGGTCCGCCGCCTGATCCGTTGCGCATCCTGAACCTCTCCGGCGCGCTGGGAAATCTGGAAAACGCAATGAGGTCGTCGTTGAACACGACATACTTCATCACCAAGAACATGAAGGTCGATCTGCAACAGCAGAACCTCAATGGTGTGCTGCCGATTCTCTACGTGTTTATCGCACGCGGCGATAAGTCGATAACGAACGTCGCGTTTGGCTCGCTCAACAGCAACGGCGCATTCGAAGAATTCGCGCCGGGGAAAAAAGGGGGCAGCACTCCTGGAGTGCGAATCCGTTATACGGACAATCAATCGGGCAATTCACAAACCTTGTATTATTTCACCACCGATATTTCTGATGGCGGCATCAAGTCCGCGCCGGGTTTCTTGAAATTTTGTCAACGACTTGGGACCGGTTCGAGTTTTCTGAAGTCTTCTTCGTATCTGATGTTCGAGCAGGGCTTCGCAACCATCCGCAATTTCATCCTCGACCATAGCAATCGAATCGTGCAGGACGATTCCGGAATTCCTCTGGCTTATTTCGATCCAAACAAATGGAACCTGCGTCTTTTTGGCGTTTACCTCGGCCCGATCGATCTCTTCAAACAACATTACCAGCCCAGGCTTCAGGAAATTTTTCGGCAAGGCAATCCGCCTCCGCTCGATTTCGGGTTCGGTTATCGCTGGAACTACAAGGAAGCCAATTTAATCGTGGCGCAACGGAAGTGAATCTTGCTTCGATTATCATTCCGAGTCCTTCGACTCCGCTCAGGACAGGCTTCGTCGAGGAATCTCTGTTTCTCTCTGGGAGTGGATTCCAGAAACATCTAGAGATGTCTCGACTTCGCTCGACATGACAGAAAGGCGAACCCTGACTGCTAGAACCGGCGAAACCACGAATAGGGAAAATCGTCTCCCGGGCAATCGGTCGGCCAACGCGGTGGATTCATTTCACGGTGTGGCCGCACAGGAATCGCGCCCCTGTCGGTCTTACCGCAACGATCTCGCAAATAGCGGATGAGTTCCTCGCATGCGTCAAGCTGCGCACGGGTTGGCTGGCTACGATTGAAATCGCCGACCAGACAAATGCCGAGCGATATGTTGTTCAGATAATCGCTGTGCACGTGCCCGCCGTTGATCTGGCGGCGCCAGCGATCGCCTACTTCAATCTGGCCGTTTCCCGTGGAAGTGCCGTTCCCGATCACAAAATGATAGGCGAGACCGTTCTGCATCCGGCGCACGTGCCGGTGATAATAATCGAAGACACGCGCGTTCCCCTGCCGTGTGCCGCTATTATGCACTACAATAAATTGCCAGCGACGCCGTTTCACCGGCGCGCGTCGGATCGCGTCGATCACGGATCGCGTTAGATAACGATAGTTTCCCGAACTGCGAGACCAGGGCCAGAAGCCCCTTTTCGGCGGCGGCGATGGCGGAGGCTCGAGACCCTGGTCCTCTTCCAGGCCAGATTTTTCGATCACGACCTGAGCGCGCTCGCCGCTTGGAGCACGCGGAGCTTTTGACTGAGGGAGAAGCGCCGGTGTCGGCGCCGCAGACTCGGGAGCTTTCGGTACCGGGGTTGCGCGCTCTGACGCCGTAGCGCGCTCTTCTGAAGGGGGCGGTGTCTTTTCCGGCTTTGGTGTTTCCTCTTCTTTTCCCGTCGATTTGGATTTCCCCTGCTTTTTCGGTTTGCGCGAAACCTCCTTGGATTTCTTTTTCGCGGATTTCGGTTTTGGCGTAGGCGTGTGGCGCCGCTTTGATTTTGCTGAAGAGGTGCGTTCAGGCGTCTCGCGCGGCGTGGGCGCTGGGGTCGCCTCTTCCTCTTCGCCAGATTCTGGCTTTGTCTTGCGGGGGCGCGGTGATTCCCGCCGGTCTTGTGATTCGCTATTGTCGCTGACCGACTCTTCCTTCGCTGTCTTTGCCTTGCGGATTGGCGTTGGCGATTTTTTTTCTGAAGGGTCTGTTTTCTCTTGCGGCTCGTCGTTTGCTAATTTTGCGTGGGGAATCGCGGTTGGTGCTTTTTCCGGGGTCGCGGACCCGCCTGCATCGCTATGCGAAGCATTGCGGGCAGGATCCTGGTGTTTTTTTCCCGATTTATCCCTCGACGCTTTTGCTACCGGGCTCGGAGATTTTTTTGGTTTTGGAGACGGCGAAGAATGCGCCTCGCTCTGCGAGGACTCCTCGTGTCGGCTTTTTTCTTCGGCATCGACTTGCGCACAGAGGAGCCTCCCAAGGATTACGGCAGAAACGAACGCAGTTGTGAGCCAAAGGCGAAAGGGCGCCACTGCGACGGAGCGTAACAGAGCGCGCGAAGCGATCAACGGAATCGTTAAAAAAAGTTAAAACGCCACAAAGTTAAAAAGGCAATCTCCCATTCCTTTTTAATGATTTAATTTTTTAACTCATTAACTCGTCGCCGCAGGCTCGGGCGCAGCAGGCGCAGCGACGCGCATTTTTTCGCCTTCACGCCGAAGAATGGCGTTTAACTTACCGCCCAGCAGTAGCAACAGACAGGTCAGATACATCCACGTAAGCAATACAACGATTGACGCCAGCGCCAGATACGTCGGGTTGTAACGGTCATACCGCGCCACATAAAGCTGAAAAAGTTTCGTCGCGATGATCCAACCAACCGAAAAGAAAATCGCGCCGGGCAAAGCCTGGCGGACGGTTAAATAATTTTCCGGTGTCAGGAGATACAGTGCGAGGGCGAGAATGACCAGCGCTACAAAGGTAAACGGCAGATTGAGCGTCGTGATCCATGCTTGCAGCGGGAAGGCCAGTTGAAAATTGACTTCCGCAAGACCGGCCAGCCGTTCACCAAAGACGATCGCGTTGAAGCAGAACACGATGATGATCCCAAACCAAAACAGCATGAAAAATGAGATGATATATTTGGACCACCAATGCGGATCTTCCCGCATTCCATACGTATGGCTGAGAGCGCGCGAGGTCGTCGCGATGAAGACAGTCCCGAAATAAATTCCGAGAATGATGCCCGCGTTCGCGAGCAGGCCGCTCGAGCCTGTCACCACCACATTTGCCATCGTAGAATCGAGAATGTCCTGCACTTTTGGATCCGGCGGCATGAAGCTTTTCAAGAGAAGAAACATCCGATGCAATTTGGTCGGATCGGTGCCGAACAAACCCAGCAGATGCCAGAGAAAAAGCGATCCGGGGGCCAGCGCAAAGAGAAGCAGATACGCCATCTGTGCGGCCAGTCCGGTTGTGGTATCGGTCGCTGTTTCCCAAACCAGACGGCGCAGTACCCGCCAGACGAATCCGAGGTATTTCATCTTCACCGAGAGTTTACTTTGCCGGACATAAATATCCATTAAACTCGCTCCACTTGTCATGTTGAGCGAAGCGAAACATCTCTGATTATTTCCACCGTATGCGTAGCCACGACTACTGGGTTTATATTTTCACCTATAGGCGGGACGCCAGAATGATCCGAGATTCTTCTCCCGCGACTGCGGGATCAGAATGACGTTACGAAATGGCTCGCGAGCGCGACCCTGACACTTCGTGAAAAAACGAATATTGATCCTCACGGCAAGCTTCGGGGAAGGTCACAACAGCGCTGCGCGTGGAATTCGCGATGGTCTCGCGCGCGTCGCCGCGGAAGGAACGGAGGTAGAATTGCACGATTTGTTTGCCGAAGCCTATGGGCCGGTGAACGAGCTGGTGCGAAAAAGCTATTTGGCGGTCGTCAATTTCGCGCCTGGCGCATGGGGGGCCGTTTATCGCTGGCTCGACGCCAAGAAGGATTTCGATGTAGAGTTCGCGCGTTTTTCGCGGTTCGAGGATCACTTCGCCGCATTGCTCGAGCGCTTTCAACCAGACGTGATGATTTGCACCTTCCCGGCTTATCCGAACATGCTCCGACGAATTCAGGAACGAAACTCCGACTGCTCACTGCCTTGCAAAATTGTCGTTGTAGTCACGGATTCAATTACCATTAACGCAGTCTGGTATCGGTGTGCCGCCGATTATTTCCTCGTCGCCAACGAGCAAAGTGCCTCTGTCTTGCGAGCAGCCGGAGTCGCCGCGGAAAAAATCAAGGTGTTTGGATTTCCTGTAAGTCCAAAATTTGTCGATTCTCCACGGTCGAATCGCGTTTTACCTCCGCGCAACTCTG
>WNGK01008373.1_pt1 | contig 20778 bp, 18 predicted proteins | sample 5400601 | NCBI WGS metagenome assembly WNGK01 (sample SAMN13153376, study PRJNA577476) | soil metagenome | isolation source: 60 cm soil or saprolite under Garry oak tree replicate 1 | place: USA:California | collected 2016-06-15
TCGACGTCTACGTGCGCCGCATTCGTGAAAAAATTGAAATCGACCCCGAGAATCCGCGCTATCTAAAGACGGTACGCGGCGCCGGCTACCGCTTCGAAATCCCCAAAGGTGAGTGAACCTTTTATGCCTGAGGGTAGGCAGGGACTTCACACCTTGCGGAAGGACTCTCAAATTCCGCGGTTTTGTGACAGGGCACGGCTTCAGCCGTGCCGCAAATACCACAAAACAATGATGGGCTTTAGCCCCTGAGGGAAGTTTTATCAGCCGAATTGCCGTTTTCCGCAACCTGCTCCAGTTCCGACAAACCTGCGAAACTTATTTGCACAGATGAGACCTGCCAAGGCTCGCAACCGGCTTCAATGCAACCCGCGCTTTCGTCCGTAACTCGCCGCCACGACCGCTCGACCCGGACTCCCCGACCGGCCGTGTTCAACCGTTCGCGTGTTCGCAATCTGAAGGAGAGCGGAGCTCTTTGACCCGCAAAGTCTTTACAAAACTGCTGGGACTCTTCGTGCTGCTGCTGGTATTCCACACTGCGGTCATGGAGATCGTTTTCCGTCATTTCATGGAAAGTTCCCCCGGCGAAAGCCTAAATCGCCTCGGCCGCGAAGCCATCCTCTCCGGCCTCATAGCCCTCGTCGTCGCCCTGCCGGTTGCCGCCTGGGCATCCATCACTATCATGGGACGCCTCGAGCGCGTCGTCGCCTTCGCCCGCCGCATCGCCGACGGCGACCTCAGCGCCCGCCTCGACCAGACCAGCCACGACGAACTCTCCGCCATGGAAGCCGCACTCAACCAGACCGCCGAGCGCCTCGGCCAGAGCTTTGCTGAAATCGAGAGCCGCCGCCAGGAGCTAGCCGCCATGCTCGACTCCATGCAGGAGGCCGTCGTCTCCGTCACCGCCGAGGGCCTGGTCCGGTGGTCCAACGCCGTCATGCAGCGCGTCGCCGGAACCCAGATCCGAGTTGGCCGTCCCCTCGCCCATTCTGTCCGCGATCCCGACCTGCTCGCATGCGTCAAAGGCGCGCTGGAGCAGGGAACTGTCCAGTCCGGCCGCGCCAGCACACTTGACCCCGGCCGCATCTTCGACGTCAGTGCCGCCCCGCTCCCCGCCGGCGGCGCCCTCGCCGTCCTTCACGACGTCACCCGCATCGAAATCGCCGAGCGGTCCCGCCGCGACTTCATCGCCAACGTCAGCCACGAGCTGCGCACGCCCCTCACCTCCATCCAGGGCTACGTCGAAACCCTCATGGAAGACTCCGGCGCCAACCCCGAAACGACGCGCGAATTCCTCAGCATCATCCAGAAGAGCGCGCGCCGCATGAACCGCCTCACCGAGGACCTGCTCGCCCTCGCCGGCGTCGAGAGCCCCGACTACAAGCTCGCCCGCCAGCCCATCCGCGCCAGCGCCCTCGTCGAAGACGCCACCGAATCCCTCGGCGGCATCGTCGCCGACTCCGGCATGGAACTCGAGACCGCCCTTGACCTCGACGGCGCACCCCAAGCCCTCGTCCTCGCCGACCCCGATGCCTTGAACCAGGTCTTCGGCAACCTCATCGAGAACGCCACCAAATACGGCAAGTCCGGCGGGCGCATCCGCCTCGGCGCTCATCTCCTCGACGAACAGGTCGAGTTCTTCGTCCAGGACTTCGGCCCCGGCATTCCTTCTGAGCACCTCGGCCGCATCTTCGAGCGCTTCTATCGCGTCGATAAGGCCCGCTCCCGCGAGTCTGGCGGCACCGGCCTCGGCCTCGCCATCGTCAAGCACATCGTCCAGGCCCACGGCGGCCGCGTCCGCGCCGAAAGCGACCTGGGCTCCGGCTCAACCTTCTTCTTCACCCTCCCCCTCGCCCGTGCCAATTAACCTTGATGATGCTGATTGCTCAGAAACTCCCCTCCCTGTCCACCAACTAAGCACCAGTTCTCCTTGAAAGTGTGATCCGGCTCACCTAATCGGGGTATACCCGTCAGTGTCTGCTCCGCTTATGGTTGCAACATCCCGGTAATTCACTCCTTCAAGCACGGGCTAAAAAGTTCGGGGTGCTGAAGGGGAGATGGCCTAGGAAGCAGCGCCGGGAGGCACCGAATTATTTCTATTCCTATGCCACGGACCGGGAGAGAGGGCTCACCCGGGACCAACTAGATCACCCTCAGCCGCGCGGCGTTCACGCGCCGCGCGCCGATAAACCAGGCTCCGGAAGAAGGTGCACACGATGCATGTCCCTGGGCTAATTGAACGCGTCCAAGTCCGCAGGCGAGCCGGCATCTTCCTCGTCACCCGCGTCGATCACCAGCGTCAGACCGCCGTCGTGATCCCCTTGAATGGCTACGGCCAGGCCGCCATCGAAGTCCCCTTCACCGAGCTCCTACCCTGCACCGAAAAGACCGCCGCCCAGTAAACAGCGTTAGATCCCCGCGCCAAACACTCCGCCCATTCTCTTCACAGCCTCGTCTCCAGCCTCGTCGTCAAAAGAGTGGGGGGGCCATACTGTTTGGGAAATCAGTTCACCACCCCTCTTAGTGAACTGTCATCCTGGGCGAAGCGCTGCCGGGGTCCCCGGCGACAGGTCTTCGTCGCTGGGGTGGTTAAGCGGAGCCGAAGGACCTGCTTTTTTGGAATTCAGTTCACCACTGAAATTCCGTGCCCCATCTTTGCGACTTTCTTCTGTCGCAAGGGCGGGACAGCACGATCCCGCCCTCACTCTGCTCAGGTCCCGTCACTCGTTTGCGGTATACAGATAGATAATGTGTTCCTGTCTGCATCCTCGCAATCTCCTCCTACTGCTCGCATTCGCAGCCTCGCCGCTCCTGTCGACACCCCAATCGCCTCCCGACAAATCCTGGGCGATAGCCATCCATGGCGGTGCCGGTGAAGCCGAGTGGCTCAACATGGACGAGCCCACCGCCTCCGCCTACCACGCGTCTCTCGCGAATGCGCTTGCCGCTGGCGCTGCCGTGCTCAAAAATCACGGCACAGCCATCGATGCCGTGCAGGCCGCAGTAGAAGTCCTCGAAGACGACCCGCTCTTCAACGCCGGCCGTGGTTCCGCCTTCGCGGCCGACGGCACAAATGAGATGGATGCCTCCATCATGAACGGCGCCGACCGCTCCGGGGCAGGCGTCGCCGGCGTTCACCTCACGCGTCATCCCATTCAACTCGCGCGCGCCGTCATGGAGCACACGCCCTACGTCCTGATGGTCGGCCCCGGCGCCGATGCCTTTTCAAAACAGCAGTGCCTCGAGCAGCAGCCGCCCAGCTTCTTCTTCACCGAAATGCGCTGGAAAGAATTCGAAGCCGTCATGCGTTCGAAGCATCTCCCCATCCCCAACCGCCCCGCCGGCGTTCCCTCCGCCCCGACGGTACCCGCGCCCCCACTCACCGCGCGTCCAGACACGAAGCCGCATCGCGCATCGCTCGACAACCGCAGTCTCTTTTCGCACCGATTCGGCACTGTCGGCGCAGTCGCCCGCGATAGCGCCGGCCACCTAGCCGCGGCCACCTCAACCGGCGGCATGCAGGGCAAGCTTCCCGGCCGCGTAGGCGATTCGCCCATCCTCGGAGCAGGCACCTACGCCGACGACCATGGTTGCGCCATCTCCGGTACGGGGGTCGGCGAATACTTCATCCGCCTCTCCCTCGCCCACACCATCGGTGCCCTCTGCCAGAGCGGCGAAGCACCCCAAAAAGCCGCTGACCGCCTCATTCACACCGACTTGCCCGCCCTCCCCGGCGGCGAAGGCGGTGTAATCGTAGTCGCCCCCACCGGCCCACCCATCTGGAGCAACAACACCGTAGGCATGTTCCACGCCCGCCAGGTCGAAGGCGCCCAACCCGAAGTCTGGGTCAAGTAAATCAATCTCACGCCCCCGCCGAACAAGCCCGCAGATACGCGCAAGCAAACAGGACGAGTTCCTTCCGCAATTCGTTAAAATCCTTTTCGCGCGCACCGGACTCAAGCAATCGCCGGCTGATGCCCGACATTGCCCCTTGCAGCATTGAAGCCACAAGCTGCGGATCTTTGTTCAGCCGTTCGCTGGAGGACGCCAACATTCCCACGATCGCCTTGTTGGCTCGTACTTCCATCGACTTCACGCTCTTGGCTCCGTCTACATCGGAGCTCACCGCATAAAGGGCCACGCTTGTCTTCGCATCCCTCATCTTGGCATCGAGAAATGCGTTGATCAGCGCCGTCGCCATCTGCTCGAGTGTGTTCCCCGCCTGCTCCCGGCACACCCGCTCAACAGCCTTGATAACCTCGTCGAAGTGGCGTCTCAACGTAGCTTGCAGAAGCGCGCTCTTGTTTGGAAAATACTGATACAGTGTCCCAACAGACACGCCGGCGCGCAGCGCCACCCTGGTCGTCGTCAGCCGTTCCTTCCCCACGTTGAGCAAAACCTGAATAGTCGCTTCCAGAATCGCGTCTACACTGGCAGCCGACCGCGCTTGAACCGGCGTCTTACGCGGGCTTAACAGCAACTGGGTACGCTGCGGCAAATGCGAACTCCTAACCTGAAGCTTCCTTCATCTAACCAACGAACACAATTCCGTTCCAGAATACAATTCAGTTTCAGAATAAGGAGCAACGCAATGGACACACAAACGAACCTGGGCGGCACCTTCACACTCCCCGGCACATCCATCACCGTGAACCGCATGGGCTACGGCGCCATGCAGCTTGCCGGTCCTCAGGTCTGGGGTCCGCCGCGCGACGTTGATATGGCGGTCGCCGTTCTGCGCGAAGCGGTCGCCTCCGGAGTCAACCACATCGACACCAGCGACTTCTACGGTCCGCATGTCACCAATCAGATCATCAAGCAGGCCCTCCATCCCTATCCCGACGACCTGGTGATCGTCACCAAGATCGGCGCTCGCCGCGGCGACGACAAATCCTGGATCCACGCCCTCGAGCGCCAGGAGATCATCGATGGCGTTCACAACAATCTCCGCAACCTGGGCCTCGATGCGCTCGATGTCGTCAACCTCCGCGTGGGAGGAATCAACGGCCCAATCGAGGCATCCATCGAAGAACCCCTCACCGTCCTCGCCGAACTCCAACGCCAGGGCCTCATTCGCCATCTCGGTCTCAGCAACGTCACGCCCCGCCAACTGGCCGAGGCTCAAAACATCGCGGAGATCGTCTGCATTCAGAACTACTACAACGTCGCGCATCGCGACGATGATCCCTTCATCGCGGATCTCGCCAAGCAGGGCATTGCCTACGTGCCATTCTTCCCGCTCGGCGGATTCACCCCGCTGCAGTCGTCGTCACTCGACGCCACAGCAGCGTCCCTCAACTCAACCCCCATGCAAGTCGCACTCGCGTGGCTTCTGCAGCACTCCCCGAACATCCTGCTGATCCCCGGTACATCTTCCACCAACCATCTCCGTGAGAATCTCAGCGCAGCATCGCTGCAGCTTCCTCCTGAAGTGCTCGCCCAACTCGACGCCATCGGCACAGCTTCCGCGCATTGAGAAGAGCCATTGCATGCCACGTGTACCGGCTTCACAGCCTGCGGAAAAACTCGATTCGGAGGGAGGCGGGGGTTTTAACCCCCGCCTAACGCCCGCAGAATCGAGATCGGCTTTTAGCCGCCCAGGGACACTTTCCTCCAACTTCATACCTGGCTGTTGATAGGCGTGGTCGGCGGCGTGTAGTGCACCAGCGTCCCATCCGCAAGCAACACCGTCACGAAATCATCCGGCGTCTTCGCCGTCACGCCATCGCCTTCAGGATGGAACTCGATCCGCAATTGCTTCGTGTCGACAACCACGCGAAGGTACCCGAAAGATTTGAAATCGTAGTTGTCCAGCGACACTGTGTCTCCACGTTCCGGTTGCGCAAATCCCTGCATCGCGATGGGCGTGCGAAGCGTCGTGTCCACGCTGATTCTTTGCAGCGGAGGATGGCCTCCATTACCGCAAACCAAGTAAGGAATCTGTCTCTTCCCCAAGGTGCGCGTGAAGCGCTGGTAATTGTGCGCGTGGCCTGAAAGCACCGCATGGGGCCAGACCCCCACCTTCGCGCAGATCGCGTCAATCTCCTTCAGCATTACCAGCGACGTGACATGCTTCCCGAACGTGTACGGCGGATGATGCACGGCCAGAATGACCGCGCCTTTGAACTTGTCCGTCTGGACGCGCCTCAGGGCTGCCTCGAGATACGCAAGTTGCGCGTCGGGAACCTCCGGAAAGTTCACCTTGCCCGTCATCGGGTTCTTGGTAGACGAAATAACCCCCGGATTCTCTAGCATGTTCGAATAAATTCCCAGGATTCGCACCAGTGGCGCTTCCAGGGTGAAGTACACGCCAGGCTGAATCATCGTGGTGCGCGAAATACCCACTGCATCGCTGCTGTGTTGAAACTGTGTCGTGCAGAAGTTGGCATAAAAGCCAGACAGCGACAGTCGCGGATCGCCCGGCGATGGGTTCCCCGCTGCCGCCCCGGAAGGCGGAAGCGGCGCCACCAGGCCATCGTGGTTCCCTGGGATAGCCAAGATCGGTGCAGGGTAATTGCGGAACGCGTCGTAAAACTGGTCGTAGTAGTAAGTGTGCTCGCCGAAGCTGTAAACAATGTCTCCCAGATGATAGAAGAACTGCGGCACTGAAGCCGGATCCTTGTCATCGAAGTCGCCAACCATCTTATCCACCACGTTGTACTCATCTTTCATGGCGGGCTTTGCCGTTGTCGCGCCGGTATCGCCGGCCGAGTGAAACACAATCTGCCCTGCCGCCGCGATGGCCGCTTCCACCTTGGCGCCTGCCGACCCATAGGCATCGCCAAGCTTCAACACCGGCTCCGCCACACCTGCCACTCGAAACGGCACCGGATTGAACTGATGCAGCTTCTTCAATTGATCCAGTTCGTTGTAAGCCACCTTATCCGACGCATGCGGCGCCTTGAACTGGCTGGGGTCCTGCATAAACGTGGGCTCCGCAAACACAGGGTTGGTGGTTGTTCGCGGTGAAGCCGGAGCCGGCGTGCCGGCGAAGACTGGTTCCGTGAAGGAGGTCGGGGTTTGCCCGCTGCTCACCTGCTTGCGGGCGCGTTTCTTGGCTGGCGTATGAGACTTGCGGGTAACCATGAAAACCTCCTTTTGTGAGTTGTGAAGGGATTTCAAAAGAGACTCGGAAGCGTACGAAATTCGGCGGTCAAAGTCGAGTGAATATTTGACTCGTCACTTCGGTTCGAGCATCTGCCAGCGCGCGAACATGCGTGAGTAAGTGACCAGGCGGAGCCGAAGGACCCGCTTCTGTTTTTGCTGTTGCTGGTGCCTTTGCTTTGGTTCTTGCTTTTGCTTTCGCTCATCCCACCCAAAAATTTGTCATCCCGAGCGACCCGCTTTTCAGGAAGCTGACCGACCACAAACCTTCCGTGCCCCGTCTTTGCGATTTCTTTTTGTCGCGAGGGCGGGATACCACGAACCCCACCCGGTCGTCGCGTCAGGGCACGACTTCAGTCGTGCCGTAAATGAGGCAAATAGAGGTGGGCTTCAGCCCCGCGGGTAAAGCAAATCCAGCGAACCATCCTCGACGATTCTCCGCTGACTCGTTCGGGTCACGAGCGATCGCTGACCTGCCAATGAGCGGCCCATATTTTCCAATTGATCCCGATCGCTCGATCTCAACCGTGCGGAGCACGAACCGCCAACTAACCAAATATTCGTCATCCTGAACGGAGCAGGGCGCGGCTTCATGCGCAATGCGCAGTCGAAGGATCTGCATTGCGGGATGCTCTGCCACGCTCTCGCTGAGCGCCTCGGCGATTTGTCATTCATCGGGCGGGTGTCAGGGTTCGGAGATCAGGGAACAGAAAACTGGATCGGGAACTTAGCAATTGACATTCAACGGTAATCAACTACCATATGGTTGTGGATAGGTTGGGCACAACATTCGCGGCCTTATCTGATCCGACCCGGCGGGCGATGGTCGAGAGGCTCTCCCGCGGGCCTGCCTCAGTGCACGGCTTGACGGAACCGTTTGCACTGTCGCAGCAGATGATTTCAAAACATATTGCCTACCTGGTGCGGGCGCGGCTTGTGACCAAGACCAAGCGCGGACGAGAGAGTATCTGCACGCTCAGGCCACAGGCGATCAAGGCAGTCAGCGACTGGGCGATCAGCTATCGCCGGTTCTGGGAAGAGAGGTTCGACAAGCTGGACGAAGTTGTGAAACGAATGAAAAAAGAGGAGGTCAGAGATGACAAAAAGCACGGTGAATGAGACGGAGCGGATGGTAGTCACCAGAGTTTTCGATGCCCCACGCGAACTGATTTGGAAGGCGTGGACGGACCCGAAATATGTGATGCAGTGGTGGGGGCCGAAGGGATGGACGTCACCTGTTTGTGAGATAGATTTTCGCGTGGGAGGGAAATATCTCTTCTGCATGAGAGGGCCGGATGGGTATGAGGGCTGGAATGCTGGTGAATACCGTGAGATCGTTACGTACGAGAAGATCGTTTCGACAATGTACTTTGCCGACTCAAAAGGAAACAGGGTTAACCCTGCTGAATTAGGAATCGAACAGGCCATCGACGATTCGCCCGACGTGATCCTTTTTGAAGATCTTGGAAACGGCCAGACCAAACTCACTTTCATCGGAAACGAGACGATGCAGAACGCACTCGAGAGCGGCCAACTCGAGGGCTGGAGGGAGCAACTCGATAAGGTTGCTGCAGTAGTTGAAGAACTGGCAAATGCGAAATAAGTAGCTGAGGCTTCGATTCGCGAAATTCAAACGTGGAGAAAGTAATGAAGAAGATACCGTTTCTCGCAATGGTCCTGCTGGCATGCGCGTTTCCCGCGCATGCCCAGGACGCGATGAAGAAAGATGCAGCCGACAAACCAGCCGAACCGGAAATGAAAGTCGTGCTCGATTCCTGGAATGAAATTGGCCGCAAGCTGACCGCGATGGCCGAAGATTTTCCCGAGGACAAATATGACTTCAAGCCGACACCCGCGCAGCGGAGTTTCGCCGAGCAGTTGCTGCACGAGGCGGGTTCAAACTACTTCTTCACTGATACGGTGATGGGGCGGAAGCCTCCCGCGGGAGAAGATCCAAAGCGCGACCAGTACAAAACAAAGGCGGATATTGTCGCATACGTCAAGAAATCCTTTGCCGACGGAGCCGCCGCCATTCAGTCGCAAGGTGAAAAAGGCATGATGACGGAGTTTGTTTACTTCCCTCATCAGAAAGCGCGCGTTCTCGACATCGCATACGGCATCATCGAACATAGCGGTGAACACTACGGCCAGCTCGTTGTGTATTACCGCATCGAAGGTCTTGTGCCGCCGGAGTCGCGGCCCAAGAAGTAAAGCTCAACACACCAGGTTCCCCGTCCTGATCGCGCGCCGTTTGCGCATATGCACGGGGAATTTGCTTTTTGGGGCCGTCAGTATTCAATCCTCCGCGAGGCATAGGAATATCTCTGCTGTCGCCTTCAGGCCGAGGCGCTCATTGAGCCCCTCCGTATGTCGATAGCGACCGTTCACCGTTTCCTCGCCCCCCGGGAACGCCACTGTCCGACCGGCAACCCAAAACTCCTACATCCGTGCCCGCCCCCCTCCGCTTAAAATGGTTCGTTCCTGATTCCGAGGCACAAGCGGGTCTCTTGCGAGCGCATGCGTTCGCAATCCGTACATTCTCACGAGGTGATGATGAATTCCAATCCCGCCGGTCGGCGCGGTCACTCGCTCGCAACCCTTCTTCGCGTTCTCCCTCTCCTCTCCATCGCATCCATCGCACCCGCCCAGCAGCGCCCTCCCGCCGTACCCCTCATCGCCCACGACCCCTACTTCAGCATCTGGTCTGACGCCGACCATCTCACCGACCGCAACACCACCCATTGGACCGGCAAGCGCCAACCCATCTATGGCATCGCCCGCATCGACGGCAAGCCTTACCGCTTCATGGGCGAGGATCCCCAAGATGTTCCGGCGATGGAACAACTCAGCCTCAAGGTCATGCCCACCCACACGATCTACGAATTCCAGGCCGCGGGTGTTAAGCTCACGGCAACCTTCTTCACGCCCGCCTTTCCCAAAGACCTCGACGTCCTCTCGCGCCCCGTCACCTATCTCACCATCACGGCGAGCAGTGACACCGGCCATGACGTCTCCGTCCTCATCGACGTGGACCCCGTCATCGCAGTCAATTCTCCAGACCAGCCTGTCACGTGGGGACGCTCTCACGCCGGCGGCCTCACCGTCCTCAATGTGGGACATGCCGCTCATGCCTCGCGAAGATGCCGCACACCTCGCTGTCGAGTTGCCCTTTGGCAAGACCGCCGCCACGCCCGTCAGCCGACACGTGCTGCTCGCCTACACCGAAGGCGAGTCCATCGAGTACCTCGGGCGCAAGCTTCGTCCCTACTGGCAGCGCAACGGCCAGACCGTGCAGGACATGCTCGCCCAGGCCGAATCCGAATTCGCCTCTCTCGAACAGCGCGGCGCTCGGTTCGATCAGGACCTCACCGCCGACCTCGAGAAGGCCGGCGGCGCGGCCTATGCCCAGCTCGCCATCCTCGCCTACCGCCAGACCCTCGCCGCCCACGGCTTCGCCGCCGACGTCGATGGCACGCCGATGCTCTTTCCCAAGGAGAACTTCTCCAACGGCTGCATCTCCACCGTCGACGTGCTCTATCCCTCCGGCCCGTTCTTCCTCTTCTTCAACCCCGCCCTGCTCCAGGCCCAGCTCAAGCCGGTTCTCGAGTACGCCGCCCTGCCCCGCTGGAAGTGGCCCTTCGCCCCCCACGACCTCGGCACCTACCCCCTCGCCGACGGCCAGGTCTACGGTGGCGGCGAGCGCACCGAAGAGGACCAGATGCCGGTCGAGGAGAGCGGCAACCTGCTCATCCTCGTCGCCGCCATGGAAAGGGAACTGGGCTCATGGGATTTCGCCCGCGAGTACTGGCCGCAGTTCAGCAAGTGGGCCAAATACCTGCGCGAGAAGGGCCTCGACCCTTCCAACCAGCTCTCAACCGACGACTTTGCCGGCCACCTCGCCCATAACGCCAACCTCTCCATCAAGGCCATCGAGGGCTTGGCCGCCTACGCCGAGATGGCCCGCGGCGTAGGCAAGCCCGACGTGGCAGCGGAGTACCAGCGTCTTGCGAAGGACATGGCCGACCGCTGGGAACCCATGGCTAAAGATGGCGATCACTACAAGCTGGCCTTCGACCGCGCCGGCACCTGGAGCCAGAAGTACAACCTCGTCTGGGACCAGATCCTCGACTTCAACCTCTTTCCCGCCCGCATCCGCCAGACCGAGATGGCCTTCTACCTCAAGCACCTCAACCGCTACGGCCTTCCGCTCGACAACCGCAAGGACTACACCAAGCTCGACTGGAGCATCTGGACCGCCACCCTGGCCGACAACCCCGCCGACTGGAACGCGCTGATGGACCCCATCGGTCGCTGGATCAACGAGACCCCCACCCGCGTTCCCCTCACGGATTGGTATGAGACAAAGACCGGCGCGCAGGTCGGCTTCCAGGCCCGATCGGTTGTCGGCGGCGTCTATATCAAGGCTTTGGCGGACAAGGCCTTGGCTGAAAAATGGCGAAATCGTCAAGAGCCCTGAACAAACTTCTGTGCACTCTCTGGTAAGGAGACGGCAATTCCGGCATCTATTCAAACGCCCGTAACATTCGGGATGGAGAATCGATTTCGGCAGTCAAACTGCAAGGGAGCGTGACGTGAAGAAGACTTGTATTGCCGTTGGTTTGTTGTTGTTGTCCGTGGGTTTTGCCCAGGCGCAGAAGATTACAGGCGCTGGAGCGACCTTTCCATACCCGATCTACTCGAAGTGGTTCTCCGAATACAGCTCCGCTCACCCGGGCGTCGAGGTGAACTATCAGCCGATCGGTTCCGGAGGCGGCATCACCCAACTGACCAAGGGCCTTGTTGATTTTGGTGCGTCGGACATGCCGATGAATGACCAGGCGCTGGCGGCTTCGCCCATCAAGTTGATCCACATTCCCACGGTACTGGGCGCAGTGGTGCCGATCTACAACGTGCCCGGCGCTCAGGAGATCAAGTTCAGCCCTGAGGTTCTGGGCGACATTTACCTGGGCAAGGTCAGCAACTGGAACGATCCCGCGATCGCCAAGGACAACGCCGGCGTCAAACTGCCCGACCAGAAGATCATCGTTGTGCACCGCTCCGACGGCAGCGGCACCAGCTTCATCTGGACGGATTACCTGAGCAAGGTCAGCCACGAGTGGAACGACGGCCCCGGCAAGGGCAGCTCGATCAATTGGCCGACTGGCGTGGGCGGCAAGGGCAACGAAGGCGTTGCCGGCCTGGTTCGCCAGCTTCCCGGAGCCATTGGCTACGTGGAACTGATCTACGCGCTGCAGAACAAGATCAGCTTCGGCGAAGTGAAGAACGCATCCGGCAAGTGGATGAAGGCCTCGATCGAAGGCGTTACGGCAGCTGCGGCGAGCGTGAAGACGATGCCGGCGGACTATCGGATTTCCATCACCAATGCGCCGGGCGAAGACTCCTACCCGATCTCGAGCTTTACCTACCTGCTGATTCCCGCCAAGATCGGGGATGCCACCAAGGGCAAAGTGCTGAAGGACATGCTGAGCTGGATCGTGAAGTCGGGAGAGGGCGAGGCCTCTACCCTGTCCTACGCTCCTCTGCCGCAGACGCTGGCCGACAAGGTACTCAAGACTGTTTACTCGATCCAGTAACCGCATTTTCAGGCCAACTTTCAGCAGGCCCGGCGCTCCGCCGGGCCTGTTTGTCTGTGAAAAGTGTCCGTTTCCGGACAATCACTGCAAAAATAAAAACGGTTAAGTTGATTGGGTTCAGTTGGTTAGGCCACAGTTTGGGGGGATTTCTTAGTCCAATGTGAGATATGTCACATTGGACAGGGAACAGGGAACAGGGATCAGGGATCAGAAAAGCCTGGCGTGCACATCCTCTGCTCATTGTGGTTCCCTCGTAGCTTCTGAAAATGAAAAGGCCCGCCGGTTGGCGGGCCTTTTTCTTGTTCACTATTACTAGTATGACAGGTTCGAATAATTAATCTCTAATTTTTTGAAATTTATTTTCTGTTTGGTTTGTGTGGTTTGCGACGTTTTCCACAGGTCAAGGGCTTGACAACATTTTAAGGGACTAGGAAAACCACAGTGGTACATCGCTCAATCCCTGGGAAACGGACAAGGGGCCCGGGCCTGATGGCCGTCTAAATTCCACCATCATTCAGGGGGTTAAAACCCCCTGCTCCCTCCGGAATTCGCGATCTATGCTCCCTCCGGAATTCGCGATCTATGCTCCCTCCGGAATTCGCGATCTACAACTGTGGGCCCCAGGGGGCTATGGGGTTGGCATTCGTCCCTCCGGGACGAAGGTTCTGCTTAGGGAGGCCGATTACCGCCCAGGACAAAGGCGAAACCCAAAATGTTTCGCCTTTGTAGCTTGAGCCGAATTGATTCGCTATACCGAAAGCAATTGAACGGCTATACGGAAAGCAATTTATCCGTTACACCGACAGCAATTGATCGGCTACACCGAAAGCACGCGACCGAAGAACGATCGATAGCGGCGCAGCGCCAAGCGAAGATCTTCGGTCGACACGCTGTCGCCGCGGCCCCATTGAGCTTCGAGACGAGCTCGTTCTTCAGCGAAGATCTCTGCCAGGCGCTTCATGGCGCCAGCCACAAGAGCATCGGCCTGTTGCACAGCCTGGCGCGGCTCATCGACAAAACCAACCTGGATGGCATCCCACCGCGTATGCAGGTCCGTCGCCTCCGCGCCGGGGAACATGGGCGCGCTCTGTTCCTCCGCGGCTGCGCTGTTCTGTGCTGAGGGTGTTGTTGCGGGTAGCTCAATCGCCGTGCGATTCGTCGTGTTCGTCTCCGTGATGTTGAGATCGCGGCGCTGGGTGTCCGCTTCCGCGTTGCGGCGAACCTCATCGCTTTGTTCAATATCTTTTTTATCCCTGAGCGGTGACCGCTCGTCCAGTCCTGCCAGAGATGCGGTTGTTATGTCTTCATCGACAGGTCGCTCGTCAGTCAAAACGCGTTCGCTCATTTCTTCCCTCCAATTCTTCTTTTCTTTAGTGCGACTCATGAATGCCTAATGCTACGGTTGTACTTCGCTCAATCCCTGGGAAACGACAAGGGGCCCGGGCCTAAAGGTCGTCTAAATCTACGATCTTTCAGGGGGTTAAAAACCCCCTGCTCCCTCCGGAATTCGCGATCTACAACCGTAGTACTAATCCATAGTGAGACTGGAATGCGGCACGGCACAGTGCCACCCAGTACCGCGACCGCGAAGATTTGTGGTTTCCCAGGTCTCAAAAGCGAGATCCTTCGACTTCGCTCAGGACAGGCTCTGGGGCACCCATAGTTCATAGGCGCGATTACAAAATCACCCAGTCACGGAACTCGTGCATTTCCAGCCCGTCAAGTTATGTTAGGCCGCCGCGTGACGTAAGGCGAGCCTTGGGTCACGAAGGTGTGAGCGCCATCCGTCCAGAAGAGTTGCTTTGCCGGTATCGCTACTGGTTCAAGGGCATCGCAGAATAACGCGCAGATTCAGGGCAGATCCGGGAATGTTGTTGGCCTTCAGACGGATGTTCAGTCTTTGCTATGCGGTGCTGCGGTTTAGCAACGCGGAGCAACCAGATACTCAAGCACAGTCTCCAATTGGCTGGCTCCAGCCACCAAGTCCATCAGCAGGTGGCAGCTTGCATGAGCGCGAGTTTCCGCGTTCTTTCTTATTTCGCGTTCGTTCTTATTTTATTGATCGAAACTTGAGAGTGAGCAGGAAGGAAAAACCCCATGAGTCTTACGGAATTGACCACCGCCCAGATCATTGCGATCGCAGTTGGCTTGTTCATCGTGATGGGAATTGTCGCGTACCTGGTAATGCAGAAGCGGCGCAGCGAACGGCTGCGTGCTCAATTCGGACCCGAGTATGAACGCGCCATCGCCGAAGGCGGTGATCGCAGGCAAACAGAAGCAAAGCTTGCCGAGCGGGCCGACCGGGTGCGGTCGTTTCATCTGCGCCCGCTGGCGTCTGCCGATCGCGCTAATTTCCTCGAAGCCTGGAACAGAGTGCAAGCACACTTTGTGGATAATCCCACCGGTGCGGTCGCGGAAGCCGATCAACTTCTTGGAGAAGTGATGTTGGCGCGTGGCTATCCAGTGACCGATTTCGAACAACGTGCGGCCGACGTGTCGGTGGACCATCCAGGCGTGGTGCAGAACTATAGGACAGCACATGAGATTGCCGTGCGGCACTCGAAAGGACAGGCCAGCACTGAAGATTTGCGTAAGGCGATGATTCACTATCGCGCGCTGTTCGAAGACTTGGTGACAGAACCCACCGTTGCTGATTCCAGGAGTGCGACGAAGGTGGACGTGGAAAGCAGTGCCAGGTCCGGCAGGTCACGGGGCGCGGCAGCCTGAGGCGAGGTTATTGCAATCGGGAGAACCCCTGGCTTTGCCGGGAGTATTCATCGTGCCTTTTCCGCCGTGTTCACGGTCCATGAAACTGCCCGCAGGGGCTGAAAGCCCCGGAAGATTTTGGCTGCGGTATCGGCACGACTGAAGTCGTGCCCTGATACGAAACTCTGTCTATGGGAGCCGCACAAACGCTTGCCGAGGCGAACATCCAGGAATCTTTGAGGGGCCACAATCCATAAAGCCTCCGGCCGGAGGCTATTTACTTCTGTTCCAGAGTGAGGGCGTAGATGTCGGCGGTTCCCACGTCGCGAATCAACAGCGGTGCGTCTTCCGGATCAAGGCCGAACCAGCCTGTCAGCGCCCCGGTGTGACGGAATCCCTTCAGATCGACAACGCGCTCCTCAACGCCGTCGGAAACGCGGACTCGAAATACTCCCGGATGATCCCCCGGGCGCAGGAAGTAAATGAATTGGCTATTGGACGACCAGGTGTGCCAATCGACCTCGCCCTTCTCTGGGAGCACGAACTCTCGCTTCGTCTCAAGGTCGAAGACTTTCAGACCTCCCGGGGCACCAATGTGGAGCCCGGAGATGAAGCGGCCGTTGGGCGACCAACGTGGGGAAAACGTGCCCTCCGACCCGGGGAGGGTGGTGACCTGATGGCTGCCAAGGTCGAAAATCCGCAGGTCGTAATTTAGAGAGCTTATCGCTTCCATTGATTTCGCAGAACAAAAAACGACCTTGCGTCCGTCGGGGGACCAGTTCGCATCGCCTGTTCCTCCCTTCTCTTCCGGGGCGAGCAGCCGGGGTGCACCGCCCTGGGAAGACACGAGGTAGCTTTGCGAGAGCTCCGACGAGAACAGAATCTGGGCGCCGTCAGGCGACCAATGGGGAGCTATGGGATACAGGGGAGGGTTGGTCAGTTGCACAGGATTGCTTCCGTCCCGATTGGCCCTCCACAGGACGCCCTGGGGGAAGGTAACGTAGGCCACAAACTGTCCGTCTTGAGAGAAAGAGACATACTCTGCGGAGATGCCACCGAGCCAGGGTTTGAGCTCCTGGGACTGCGCGTCATAGCGAACCAGTTCGCCGCGCAAGATGACACCCTGGGCAAATATCTTTGTCCCGTCTTTGCTGGGGATGGGCGTGTTCCAGCGGATTGGGCCTGAAGTCAATTGAACGGGCTCGGCGGAGGGATGCCTGAATAGCCCGCGGCGCTCATCGAGAGTCCATATCTGGTTTCCGGGTTGATAGCCGCCACGGGAAGGGTGCTGGAGCAGGAAAACGAAGAATTTGCCGTCGGGAGTCCAACGTCCGCAGCACATCGGCGTGTTGGGACGCCAGCCCGGGAGCAACTCGCGGAGTCCCGATCCGTCCGAGGCAATCTCCCAAAGCCGGCTTCCCTTGAAAAACCGAATCCTGCTACCGTCGGGCGACCAGCTTGGCGTGTTGGAAGGTCCCCCCACATCGGCCAGCTTTCGAAGCCCTGTTCCATCGCTCTGAATGACATAGAGGTCGCTGTTCCCGGTGGTGTACACCACGGACTTGCCTTCAGGAGACCAGGCTGCGGAATTGACCCCAACGTCTGTCAACAATTGGCGAACCGAGCCGGCGGGAATCGGAACGCTCCATAGCCCCCAGTGGCTGTCGAAGGTGGCTACAAGAAGCGACGACCCATCCGGAGAAACATCCTGGAGGGAGAAAACCGGCAATGCCGTTGGAATGGTCGCGATTTCTCCGCCGGATATTGCAACCTGTGCAATGGGTCCCAAGACGGGACCCTGGGTGAAATAGATTCTGCTGCCGTCGGTTCCGCCTAGTTGTTTACTGCGGCCGTCGGGGGTGATCTGGGTATATTCGGTGACTCGCAACGGAGGCACAGGGCGGCGAAGGTACGAGACCGCGACGGCGAGGCCCAAGGCGAGAAGGGCGACGCCCGGTAGCAGCCACCTCTTGCGCATCCCATCTGTCTGCCTCCCGTTATTTGCCTTGTCGCCCGGGCTGATCTGCGCAGGAGAATTCACTGCGACCTCCGCAATCTCCCCATTCGCAGGTGTCTCGACAAAATCCCCCTCGCTGAGACGATTCGCCTTGCCGGTCGGATCCAGGTTCCCCGAAGCGTCTTCAGAGATCTCAACCCTATATAGGAACCGGTATCCGACCGTAGCCACGGTTTCGATGTAGCGCGGGTTGCGGATTTCATCCCCGAGAAGGCTCCGGAGTTTTGCGATAGCGCGCGTCAGGGAGTTCTCGGTAACGGCGACATCGCCCCACACGGCATTCAGCAGTTCTTCTTTCGCGATCAGCTTCTGAGGATTGCGAAGCAAGAACAAGAGCACGCGGAATGTCTTGGGTTCGACGGGCATCCGCTCGCCGGCCTTGATCAGGCAGAACTCCCGCTCGTGAACCTCCACGTCGGCGAACTTGAAAACAATAGACTTATTTCCCGTCACAAGTTCCTCAGAAATTCATCGTCGGCACTCCGAGGATGATCCGGAGTACCTCAAGACCGTGCGGAGCCATGCGCCCAGAGTTCCTTCAGCCGAACCGGCTGAGGAGCTCGCGCAATGTCAACCTTCACGTGGTTCACTTCTTTGGTTCTTGCAGCAACCATGGTCCCCACGCTTCCAGCCGAAGCCCATTGCCCAGGAGGTGTCGCAAGTATAACGCCACGCATTGTCGAGCGCGCCCTGATCGTTATTCCAGTGAGGATCAACGACGCAGGCCCGTTTGACTTTCTGGTGGACACGGGCAGCCAGGTCACGATGATGGATCCAGCTCTGGCCTCGCAGCTCCAACTCAGACACCAGGGATCGGTGGGCATCATGTCTGTTGCCGGCTTCGCGCAAGGGTCGGTGACCGTTCTGGACACCCTGGAGGCCAATTCCCAAACGCTTGAAAAGCCCTTTGCCATTGTGCAGGACCTTGGCCCGATCCAAGCGGCCGATGGGCGCATTCGGGGAGTTCTCGGCGAAAACTTTCTCTCTCACTTCGACGTGATGATCGACTATGCGCACAAATTGCTCTGTCTCGACGACACAAGCGCGATGCGAGATAGTGTGCGCGGCGAGCACATTCCGCTGGTGAGACCGCAACACGGTGAGAGCGAATTGCCCTTCATGGAACGGCTGGTGATCGCGACGCATCTCTCCGGAGCGGGGGCGCGGCCGATTCTTCTCCAAGTGGATTCCGGCAGCGACGGCCCGATGCTTTTTGAGCGCGGCGAGAAGGAGGGGCTTCCATTGCTGGGGCGGGCTACGCCGCGAAAAGGCAACCTGACCGAAGCCCAAAAGGCCTTTGCCGACTTGCCGCTACAGGAACTGCGGATTGGCAAACGCACGATGAGCGATGTGCCGTTCGCGACGCCCGTGCGTGTTGCGAAGAATGTCCCAAGGCCGGATGAAGACGGGCTGTTGCCGACACTGCTATTTCAGCGTGTCTTCATCTGCGGCGCCGATCACTATGTGGTTTTTGATCCGAAGTCATAGGGAGGCCGGTGCATTGGGGATAGGAGATTAAGCTGATGTCGTCTTCCTGGCCGAAGGATTGGGCTTGTCGGCTGGCGGCGGGCAGGAGAAGCAGGCCAGCGAGGAGCCAGCGGATGGTTCGTGCCATGAAGTGACCTCTGGATACGGGACCGATGGAGACTATAGCGAGAGACGAGTGCAAAGGGAATTGAATTTACGCAAGGAATGCCGGCAGAATCCGGGCAAACTGCGCGGAATTGATGTGATCTTTATTCCCAATTGCGGACAATGAACGACACGGATTCGCTCGTTTTAGTTTGCCCTACCCATTTGGACGTGGGGTGATTTCGTTTCCAGCGGCTGCTTTTCTGATCCATCGATGGGAGCAGAGTATTGGCATTTCAGATCGCTTTCGCAACAAGCTTGGGTACTCGTTTTCAGTGGCTAAAGTGGCTGCGGACAAAGGACTGTTCGGCGGGTGGAGTTCGCGCAGGGGCTAAAGCCCACCTTGCTCTTGCGGCTTTTGCGGCATGACTAAAGTCGTGCCCTGTTACAAAGCGGCGGAAACGGAAGTCGGGCCCTGATACAAAGCAGAGGCATTTGCGGTACGACGGAACAGTTCGCGGATTTGGGCATGATTTCGAGCGAATCGCGTGAAAGCATACCTCAGCGGTTAAAACCCGCGCTGATTCTGCGCACCATAAGCCGGGGACGATTCCCGGCCTACCAGCCGCAAGAATTTTTCTGCAAGATGTGAAGTCGTGCCCTGACGTTTTCAACCGCCTGGGAGTTTTCTGCAAGCTGTTACTGAACAACGCGAAAGGCAAGGGGAACCCGGATGACCCAGTTCTATGAAACAACCGAAGAGGATCACGTGCTGACGACTGAGGACGTGAAGAGCCTTGCCGAGGCCGGTGGGAAGCCTGCCGATACGCTGATGAACGTGGTGGCGCTGATTGCGGCGCGGTTCAGGACGGATGTGTGCTCGGCGTATCTGCTGGAGCCGGATCGATCAAACCTGGTTCTGGCGGCGACGCTGGGGCTGCATCCGCGATGCATTGGAACGCTGCGTATGCCGTTGAACGAGGGGCTGACGGGGCTGGTGGCGGAACAGGTGATGCCGGTGGCCGTGGACGATGTGACGAAGCACTCTCGGTACAAGTACTTCAAGGAGTCGGGCGAAGAGGAGTATCACTCGTTCCTGGGCGTGCCGCTGATTCATCGCGGGATTCTGCAGGGCGTGCTGGTAGTGCAGACGAAGGAGTCGCGGATCTTTAGAGAAAGTGAAATTCGCACGCTGGTGGAGGCGGCTGGGCAGGTGGCTCCGGTGGTGAGTGAGGCGCGCACGCTGGACCGTTTTATTGGGCCGGCGCAGGAGCGGCTTTGGGCCCTGGCGCGGAATATCTGGTGGAGCTGGGATCACGATTGTATTAGCTTGTTTCGCGATTTGAATCCGACGCGCTGGCGGCAGCTGAATCAGAATCCGATTTCGCTGCTGAGCGAGATTCCGCTTGAGGAGATCGAGCGGCGGGCGACGGAGCTGGTGCTGCATAGCCGCATCAATTATGTTTACCGTCGGCAGCAGGAGTATCTGCATGAAGACCGGACGTGGGGCGCGGGGCACGCGGGCGTGTTGCGGCCAAGGCCGGTGGCGTATTTCTCCGCGGAGTTCGGATTGCATGAGTCGCTGCCGATTTATTCGGGCGGGCTGGGCGTGCTCGCGGGCGATCACATCAAGAGCGCGTCGGATCTTGGGATACCGCTGGTGGGGATCGGGCTGTTTTATGGGCAGGGGTACTTCCGGCAGCACCTGGATATAGGCGGCTGGCAGAAGGAAGAGTACCTGCGGACGGACGTGACCCAGTTGCCGATGCAGCCGGCGATTGGCGCGAA
>WNGK01003342.1_pt1 | contig 20770 bp, 19 predicted proteins | sample 5400601 | NCBI WGS metagenome assembly WNGK01 (sample SAMN13153376, study PRJNA577476) | soil metagenome | isolation source: 60 cm soil or saprolite under Garry oak tree replicate 1 | place: USA:California | collected 2016-06-15
GGCTGTTCAAGTTGAGAAAGCCCAGCGCCAGAGCGTCCAGTTGAGGTTTGGTGAAAACCGACAAGTAGCCGGCGCCACTCAGCAGTATCAGCGGTGCAACTTTGTTGAGTATGTTGACAAGTCCGATGGTGACGCCGACTGAAACCAATAGCACCATGAGCAGGGCGTACCACTTGTCGGCTCCTTTGAGCAGGTTGTACAGGCTCACAACCAGGAAGATAAAGAGAAGCAGAGTGACAAAGTCAGTCAGAATGCCAATGCGGTAGGTCAGCTCGGCAGCAATGATGTTGCGGGCCGTAGCTGTGGCATCCCCAGGAACAATGAAGGAAAAGCCGAACATGTCGACGAGTCCCACTATCATGAACAGGAAGTACAGTGCTCCTGCTCGCCGCGCTGTCGCCTTAATTGAGTTCATGTTCCTCATTATTCGTTCCACCTTATGCGAGCGATTGAATCAAGCGTTCACGCAAATCAGTGGGGGCAGCATACCGATCTGCGCTTACGCGCTTGATCAGCAGCCAAAGAATGATGGGATCGATGCCTTATGTCATTTAAACCTTGGCTCGGCATCTTGCTTGGAAGCCGTTCTGCGAAACCCCTGACCATCATCCACAACGCCAGAGCCAGGTGGCCCAGACCCATTGGCATGCCAAGCAGCGTCACCATGCTATAACCGAGGAAGCCTCGCAATGGGATCGCAGTGAAGTGAAGCATGACCATTAGCAGTCCAAAGGCAGCCAGTGCGCGCGGCACCAGGCCGAAGCGGTAAAGAATGCTGTAGAGCAAGAAGATCCAGCAATCTATGACAAGCAGCTCCGTGAAATGCGCCCATCTCCTTGCCGAGCCGACCGCCGCCGCCAGCGTTTGGAAAAGCTCATCCGGGCCACCTGCCTGGGCGTACTGCTGGCTCAAAGACAGCATAGACAGCACGTGGGCGTTATCGACCGCTTGCAGCGTAAACATGATCACGCTCAGGGCAATGAGCCACAGTGCCATACGCTCGCTGTACTGACGAAAAACCGGCCATGCCGCCACCGCGATGCCGATCGTAAGCGCGCAATTCGCGAACAAGAGAAACACAGCCACCTTGATCTGAAAAGAGGCCCCCGCCGCATTTGCAAGGTAGTCCCGAGAACCCCTTGTTAGTGGATGCAGCAACACGAAGGGCACGATAAGTCCCGATAACTGTACTAACAACAGCATCCCGATGATCCGGCCGACGCTCTTTGCAGATCTCATAATCGACTCCTTGGAAATGGAATTTAAGGGAATACCTGCTTATTTAAACGGCCCTGGCCTGCTCCTTCCACCGTTGTCGAGCGGTCTCCGCAGCATCGTCGGGGACAATGAGCCGGCCGCGGACATACAACTCAGCAAAGACCGCGGTTGCCATTGCAAACAGATAACTAAATCCCACGACTCGTGCGGCTTTGCGTTGTGACTCGTCGATAGCGCTGATTGTCATTTCATTTCCTCCTAACAAGACTCTTGCTCAGAAGGCGCTGAAAGATCGGGGAGTTCCTCGTTCTTATCACGCTCGCCGATTCGCCGGCGCGGCGACGCCTTTGATGATTAGCCACAGCGCCAGCGCCACTTCGAACACGAGCATCGGCATAAAAATGTAGAAGGTCACCGGTCCCTTGAGGAAGCCGGCGAGCTGCGCAGGAAGGAGCACCACGAGCAGCACCGACGCGAGTACGCCCAGCCAGGCCAGCGCGACGGGGATCATCCGGCCGCGCAAGAAGAGGTAGGAGAAGAGCGTGCTGCCCACTGCGAAGAAGGTCGCGGTGACGGCCATGTCCCCCTTCAGAAGGTACGCGCCGAGCGCCTGCGCCGCCCCTGGGTCCGTAGAGCGTCACGGCCAGCACCAGGGCCGAGAAGCAGCCGAGCAGGGAGAGCACCACGGCGACGCGCACGTCTGTCGCGTGCTGAGCGATGCTCGCGAACTTTGCCGCGATCCCATCCCCGCTGGTCGCCCGACCGAACAGGACCATGCCAGGGAACGCAACGGCGATGTAGAAGAGGAACGTGAAGCCGGCGATTCTGGCGTTCGTTGTGCGAGTCATGTGGTTCTCCTTATGCGTAACGATTCAATCAAGCGTGCATGATCTTGACCGAAGAACCAAGTGAGATCCTTCTTCAGCGTCGTGGGCCCGACGAGCGCCTAGAGAACATTCAGTGAAAGGAACGAAACAACTCAGTAACAATTAATGGAGCGTTCTAGCAAGAGAAGTCACTTTAAACCGCATAAGGCGTATAACTCGCTGGGGTGGTGATGCATTTGGAAATGCATCACCACCACTCGCTGGCGGACCGTGGCAAAATCGTGGCAAACTATTTACTCTCGAGAATTCGTTGCAGGCTCTTGAAGTGTTCAGGCGGTCTTTCAGTACCCGTAAAAAACTCCCTGACTATTAGAGTGATAAGGAAGTTTTGGTCAGTTTCGTGGCAATTCGCGCAGCGATGTCGCATCTTGACGATGGATTGGACAAATCGCCCACCGGAAAGGGTGACGCAAAGGCACTAATCATTTCCCGATGAAGGGGAGAAGACGGCCGAATCGTCATCGAACTCCGAGAAACCGTCACCCGACGGATTCGTCAACAGTGCTTTGCGTACTTACAAGTTGGCCGGCGCGGTGGCGTCCGCTTGTAACTCTTCATACTCAACCGAGATCGCCCTTTTACCGCTTGTCAGCATGGCAACCAGCGACGTTAGGTAGCACAGGGCGGCACATGTGAGCACGATCCTGAAGCCGAAAGCCATCCCCAGCATCAGCGCGCCGACCGTCCCGATGACACTGAAAAATGCGTTCGCCCCCCACGCCCAGGGGACGAGTGAGTGCGCCTCCTCAGATGCGAGGCGCAAGCCGGTAGGGAAAGGCATCCCCAGCAGCACGCCGAGCGGCGCGAGCGTGATGACTGAAAGGAACACGCGCCAGAACAGAGGCCAGCCGAGCGCGGCGGAAAAAATAATCGGCGTGAGAAATGCTGTTACGACAAGCAACAAGATCAGCGGGACGATCACGTGCAAGCCCTGTCTCGCCGGCCTGCCGAGTTTTTCAGACAGCGCCGCGCCGACGCCTGTAAAGATGAGTAGGCTGGCGAGTACGGCGCCGAAGGTGTAAACGGATTGTCCGAGAAAGAGGGCGTAGCGTTGCATCAACGCGATTTCGATCATGATGAAACCTAAGCCCAGCCCCGCGAAGTAGAGCAGGAAGCGCCAGCGGTTTGGGGCGCGCAGCCGCGCGCGCGAAAACCGCGTGAGCGGCAGCAGAATGAAAACCGCCGCGATGACAATTGACTGCGCCAGCAGCACGAGCAGGGTGACCTCCGCGACGGGGCGGTCTTCGAGCGCGAGGCGTCCCAGTTTCTGTTGCGTGAGCACGTCGCGGACGATCGCGAGGTTGAGGCTCGACCAGCGTGTGTGTTGGTTGAAGAATGGGCGATCATCGGTCGCCGGCTCGATCTGCGACGGCTGGGCGGCGTAAACGGCTTGTAGGTCAGGCGCGGCCACTAGCGTGTGGTAGATGCCGCCGGCGCGCGGCTCAAGCGGCGAATAGAGAACCTCCGGCGGGTTACTTTCCGGCCCGCGTGCTTTGAGCAACTCTTCAATCCTTCGTAACTCTTCCGGCGTGTACTAAGCGATCGCCGCATTGCTGATGGTGTGCGCGGAGATGATGGCGTCGTATTGTTCCTGCGAGCGGCGTACATAGCTGCGCCCTTCTTCCGTGATTAGCCGGACCTCGGGCTGGTTGAAGAGACCCCCCCAATAGTCGCGCATCCGGCTGCTGACGACCTCGTTGATGATCGGGTTGATCTCGACCGCTGTGATGTCGCGCGCGCCGAAATGCAGTGCGTCAAGAACCTGCTGGCCGCCGCCGCTCCCAATGATTAGAATTTTCGGTCGCTGTTTGCCGACATAGGCGATGCCGGAAGTGTAATCGCCGTCTTCGGTGTGGCGGCTCAGGTAGTCGCGCACGTTCGGTCGGAGGTCGTTGATGCCGGTCGCGGCGGTACCCGCGTCGAAGACGAAGCGGCGCGCACTGGGCGCTTTGGTCTGGGCGTTCGCCGGGCGCTCGTAAACGTCAATGCGGGAAAAAGTGTTCCAGGCTGTGTAGATCGGTGCGAGCTGGGGTCGCTGCTTATTCGGCGTGACGGAGATCGGCAGGATGTGTTCGGCAAAGAAGGCGGACGTAAACATGAGCAGGCTGAGAACTGCGGCTGCGGTTGCCAACCCGCGCATCCGACGAAAGCCGAACACGACGGCAGACAGGAGTCCCAGCGCGGCGGCGACCACCACTGATCCTGAGCCACCGAAGACAGGCATCACCACCGCGATTGCCGCACAGCCTAGTCCGGCTCCGACGAGGTCGAACGCATATAGTCTGTTGACGTGCCGCGAGCCGCGTGTAAAGAGCAATGCCAGCGCCAAGCCCGAACAGAAGAAAGGTAGCGAGATGACCAGATAATAGAGAGCCATGAAGAGCGGTTGCCAACGGTTCGCCAGCAGGCTGAATGGGTCGAAGGGGATGCGCTGCATGAGCCAGAAACATGTGACGGTTGTTACGCCGAAAAGCGCCGCCAGCGCCGCCAGCGCCCTGTCGAGCGAAATCTCTTCGCGTAGCCCGCGCCACAGCGCCAGCACCACGCCAGACGCGCCGAAGCCCAAAAGTGCCGTCGAGATGATGAGAAAGCCGAAGTGATACCAGAGCGCCACCGAAAGAACGCGCGTGAGCGAAAGCTCCAGCAACAGCGTCGCCAGCGAGAGCAGAAAAATGCCCGCGTAGTGACGCACGTTGATATTCGCTTCAGCCGCCTGCCGTTCCATGATGCTTCCTCCAGTCCTCCTGGATTTTGGATTTATGCGGGAAAGGGGTGGGTTGAGCGAGCGCCCCTCTCTTAAGAGAAGGACGCCCCACTGTCAGGTTAATGAGCATTCAACCCTTTGTTGATGCTGGTTTCGTCTCCCGAGCCGCAGGTCACGTTGCCTCGGAATGTTCCGGTTGCGATTCGTTCGCTGTCGGTGAAGATTTCAAGGTTAATCACCCTGTCGTTTCCGCATTCCCCGCTGATGCTGACCTTAAAAGGTCCGCTCGGATCACCGCAAAAGCTCGGGCTGATGTAGGTCGTCTCGCCTTTGAGCCTGTAACTGGATCGTCCGTAACGAGTCTCTATCTTTTGGCCCGCCGCAGGCACGTCAGCGAACCTTCCGTCATAGAAAAAGGCTCCGACGCTTTCCGGGCGTCCCCCGCCGGCGGGCGAAATGTTGCGCACCATCCAGCTCCCGAACGTCTTTCCATCCGAATACCTGCCGGAGCTGAAAGCGAGAGTTAAATTGGGATCTCTGACGACCGTCTGCACTTTGAAGGGGCCGCCTATTCGATTGCACGCCAGAGTGTTTGTGCCCAACGTGGTGCTTCTTCCGTTGACCATCTGAACGGTCTCGGGTTGAAGCCCTCTGAAGGCTTCAGCGCGAGGTGTGTGGGTTGTAGTTATCTCTACTAACAGAAAAGCCATCAAGGTTGCGGTTGATGCCAATTTAGTCATTGCTTTGTCCTCTCATTAAGTCGTTCGTGGCGCTTCATCTGATACCTTCTGTTCAAGGCTCAGCCTCTTCGCGCCGAAAGGCAGCGCCCCATGTCTCATCGGGGCGCATGTCTCAGGCCCCTCTCTTCAAACTGCTTCGGGCATGCGAGGCAGGAGTTTCGCGCAAGAAGCTCGCCCCAAAAGTTGCGCGAGGCATTTAGCGATACCAGCCCAATATAGTTAAGCGTCTGAGCGTGACGGCTTCATCAGCAAAGGCCGAGGTAAACAAACCTCCTGCCCCGGCGGTGGAGGCTGCGGAGACTCCGACCAGACATTGCCGGCTGGGAACAATTTCTGGGTTAAACTCGAAGGAGAAAGTCCTCACGCCGCGTTCGTTTAGACTCGGGTCACCAAATACGGGAGCTATCACACGGCCCAAGCTTATGCTGTGATGACCTATCGTGACGGACCCGCACTCAACATTCAGGCCGGTAAATACTTCCGCCGAGGAGTAACCGAATACGGAATGGGCACTCAAGATAGTGTTCACATCCACTTCAGCTATGACGCGCAGGCGTCTCACTCCGAAGTTGAGGTTGAATCTTCCGAAGAGCATCGTCCCGGCATCGCTATGACCGACGAACATTATTAAACTTGTTTGTGCGATCATCCTGCCCATAGATGGATCGTAAAGGCTCCCCCCGTCACCCCATGTCACGGGTCGTGTGAGAGGCGGGGTGATGAAAGTCCTCTGATCCTGCGGGAAAGAGACTCTGAGAAAATAGGCCCCGAACTCGTTGGCCCGGCGCACATCCTCTTCGGGCGGGGCCTCGACGGGACCTTCCTCGGCATCACCCCTAATCTCCAGCGCGAGCGTGTCGGAAGGCTTGACCTTCGCCGCGTTTAGGCCGAGGGCGGCGATAAGCTGTCGGCGTTCCTCAGCGACGTTGATGCCTGAAGCTTGGATGAGTTTCTTATACTGCGGCTCATACTTGCGGCTGTACTCTTCGGCGCTCTGCCGCTGCTTGTCCGCATCCTTCTCTTGACTGATGGCGCGCGCCTCGTCTTCCGCCACCTTGAAGTCAAAGCCTATCTTGCGAGCGGCCTCTTCCAGCCCAGGTCGCAGCCGCTCGGAAAAGGCCTTGAGAATCTCCGCCTCTTTGTCCAGTTTGCGTTGCCGCTCGGCCCGCTGCTTCTCAATCTCGCGCTGTAGGTCCTGATTGCCGCTCTGTTCTTTCCCGCTTTCTTTATTGTTAGGATTAGGCTGCGGTTGAGGCTCGCCACCCTGCTTGCAATCCAACACGAACTTAGCCTTGTTCGACTCGTAAGTATTCGGCGAAAGAATTTTCAGCATCGCCCAGCCCTCGAAATGCGGCAGGACACTCGCATCGCCCAATTGCCACGTTGTCTTTACGTACTTGACGCCGGGTCCTTCGAAATCGACGTAGCCTTCAGGGCCAGTGCCTCCGTCGCTGTGTGAGTACGTGTATTTCACGCGCCCGGCGGCACTCGCCTGAATCTTCCCCTTAAACTTAATCAGACCCGGACAGGGTCCGCTATAACTAGTCGGGTCTGCTTCAAGCCCGGCACCCTCGACCCGAAACTCCTGCGCTTTCGCTGTCGAGCCGAAGATGAAGAGCATTAGACTTAAAACCGTCGTAGCGACTGAACTTTTCCTCGTCATATCTGCCTCCTATGTTTCTTCTGTTGCGGCGTAACTTGAAAGCTTGTCTATCAACAAGCCCCTACATTGCCAGGCTTAAATTCACTTCTTTCTGCCTCATTTCGGGTACCTGTTTTCAACCGCTACCTTTGTCACCGCAGCCACGTTTTTTGCCGACGGGGGAAAGAGTCTGTTAAGATCACGCCATATTCCTCCGGGGGCGTGCGGCGCGTCTTCAACGTCCTCTCAATTTTTTTTGAACGGATTCTCAACGTCGCTATGTCGAGCGCGGTCAGACATTTCTACAAATTCGGCGGGTTCCAACTGGATACCGCCGAACACCTGCTTTACAGACAGAATGGCGAGGTCGTGCCGCTCAAGCCGAAGGTGGTTGAGACACTTGAGCTTTTAGTGCGCGAGCGGGGGCATCTCATCGGGAAAAACGAGCTGATGCAAAAGCTCTGGCCCGACGCGATCGTGGAAGAGTCGAACCTGTCGCAAAACATCTACCTGCTGCGAAAAGCGCTCGGCGCGGACGCCGGTGGGCGCAACTACATTGAAAACGTTCCGAAGCGAGGCTACCGCTTCACGGTTGAGGTCGAGGAGGTAATTATCGAGAAGTCCAAGAGCGTCGGCACCGCGCTTGAGGAAAGCGAGAAGAAAGAAGATGGTGGGGGTATAACAGAGCGGCCTGCCGAAAACCGGGCTGCCGCGCCGAGCGTTTGGGAGGGGCCGACGCCGGCACGTTTAGGCTGGCCTAGGACGTCTTTGCTGTTGCTGGTGTTGGCGTTGTTGGGCGGCGTACTGATCTTCAGCATCATGCGTTTCGCCCATCGCGCCGGACAAGACGGGGGGCGCAAGGTGGCGCTTCCGTTCCAGAACGTCAGGCTCAAGCGCATCACCGAGAGCGGGGATATTTCCGACGCGACCATCTCGCCCGACGGCAAGCAGGTCGCTTACAGCACAAACAAGAACGGCATCTGGATTCTAAATCTGGCGACCGGCAGTCGGCTTCAATTATTACCCGAATCGGAACTGGAAGGACGCGCGGGTCTCTCCTTTTCGCGCGACGGTGACCATCTCTACTTCCACAGCGATGTCAAAGGAAAGAAGGCGCAATTGATGCGTGTGCCGGTGTTGGGCGGGCCGCCGCATAAGCTGATCGAAGATTTCTGGACGGCCGTGGCGATCTCGCCCGACGAAAAACAGTTTGCCTTCATGCGCCAGTACACGCAGGAGGGTGAGGAGGCACTGATCATTTCAGACGGCAGCCGCGAGCGCGTAGTGGCGAAGCGCAAGATACCAGACTACTTCGCACTCTGGGGCGAAACGGTGGCCTGGTCGCCTGACGGACAACGTCTTGCTTGCATCGAGTCGCTCCAACACAACAATGCAGCGGTCGTCAGCGTAGTCATCGTCAACGCGGCTGACGGTGCACAGGTGCGTTTACCGAATCAGGGTCGGAACTGGAACAACCTTGACGACGTGACATGGCTGCCGCAAGGTAACGGGCTGATCGTCGTAGCCCGTGAGGACTTCTCATCCACGTTTCAAGTATGGCGCGTCAGTTATCCCGACGGGGCGTGGAGTAAAGTCACCAACGACTTGAACGATTACGCCAAAGTTTCGGTTTCCTTTGACGGAAGCCGGTTGGTCACGACGCAACGGAGCGACTTTTCCAACCTCTGGCTCTTGGCGCAGGGCGACCTCCGGCGCGCACGCCAGATAACTTTCGGCAACGGCCACACTGACGGTCGCAGCGGCCTCTCATGGACGTCGGATGGCCACGTCGTTTTCGCCTCGAACGCGAGCGGTTCGCCGGAGATCTGGATCATGGATGCCGACGGCACAAACCTGAAACAACTGACCTACGGCAGCGAAGCCAGCACTCAACCTTTCGTTTCGCCTGACGGGCACTATGTCGTCTTCAAATCTTACCGGGACAACAAGCCGCACATCTGGCGGATGGATATAGACGGCACGAACCCGGTGCAACTGACCGATGGCGTCGGCGAAGAATGGCCGGTGGTCACGCCCGACGGGCACAACGTGATCTACACTTCTCTTTCCACGCCGTTTTCGACCGTCTGGAGCATCCCCGTAGCGGGCGGCGCTCCCACACAATTGACGGACAGGTTTGCCACCTGGTTTGCCAACGTCTCGCCTGACGGGAAGTTGCTGGCCGCCGATTGCTACAACGCAGAGTCGCAGTCGCCCTGGCAGCTAGGCATTTTCCCCATCACTGGCGGCCAGCCGGTCACCAGCTTCCCCAACACGACCTACCGTGGACTGCCGCGCTGGACTCCCGACAGCCAGTCCGTCGTGTATATGGATAACAGCAACGCTTCAGTCTGGAAGCAGCCCATCCATGGCGGCGCGCCGGTAAAGGTGATTTCTCTGATGCCGGACGAGCGCATTTATAACTTCGCCTTCTCGCCGAACAACACGCAACTCGTCATAGCACGCGGGCGACAGCAGAGCGACGCGTTGCTGATCGAGGACATAAACTCTCACATCAGATTGGAAGCGAAAAGAAACGCTCTCGAAGAGCTTTCCGGAAGGGGTAACGTCATGAACAACGACATGAAAAGCGGCCCAAAGCAACCGCCCTCCTCGCAAGTTGTTGAAAATATTGGTAGGCGCGTGGGGATTTGAACCCCAGACCCCTACCGTGTCAAGGCGAGGCCCGACGCCGCGTAAAGCTCGTAATCCTCTTTATTCAGCGTAGAAACCAATTATCGCGGTTAGAGAAGTCAATTTAGACCGCATGAACCGTATAACTCGTGAGCGTGCCGTGGCAAAATCGTGGCAATATGCGGATGAAGATAAAAACGTCACATCTGAATTTATCTAGAAATCGCCCGTGGGCACCCTTTAATAAACGGGGACGCTCAGCGATTGAGGGGCGGGTCGATTGCCATGGGCCACGAGAAGATTGATAATCCCGGGCCGATGGTTTTTGAAGATTTGAATGAGTGGGCTCTCGGGCAGCCCCCATCTCACTCTTATCTAACTTTAGCTACCGTTGTAGCGATTTTCGCGCGGCTTGGCTTCGTTGACCTTCAACGCGCGCCCGCCTACTTCCTGGCCGTTGAATTTCTGGATCGCCGCAGCGCCTTCTTCCTTGGTTGACATCTCGATGAAGCCAAAGCCGCGTGAGCGACCGGTCTCGCGATCTTCAATCAGGGATACGCTTTCGACTGTGCCCGTTTGTGCGAACAATGTTTGAAGTTCATTACTCGAGGTGTCAAACGAGAGATTACCGACATAAAGTTTCATAGACATAAGTTTCTTACCTTTTCTCCCTATGGAGTTTCTCACCTGGAAGACTTCTCCCCTGGCGAGTTAACAGAAGCCCCATGCTGAACATGCGGCTTCCCAATTTGCCAAGGAATTACATATCCATGCCGCCGGGCATTGCCCGTGGCTTGTCATCTTCCTGTAGCTCAGAAATGAGTGCTTCAGTCGTGAGCATCAAACCCGCGATCGACGCGGCGTTTTGCAATGCACAACGCGTCACCTTCGCAGGATCAATAACGCCCGCGGCCACAAGGTCCTCAAACTTCTCCGTCACTGCGTTATAGCCAGTGTTGGGATTCTTTTCCAAACGAACCGTCTCGACAATCACGGCGCCTTCTTTGCCGGCGTTAGCGACGATCTGACGCAGCGGCTCTTCCAGAGCGCGCTTGACGATGTTGACGCCAATCTGCTCGTCAGGATCGCGTTCGTCCTCGTTATTGGCTTCGAACAGTTTGAATTTGTCCAACGCCTTTGCAATGCGAATCAGAACCACGCCGCCGCCCGGCACGATTCCTTCTTCAACCGCAGCGCGGGTCGCGTGCATCGCGTCTTCAACCCGCGCCTTCTTCTCTTTGAGTTCCGTTTCCGTAGCTGCTCCGACGCGAATAATTGCCACGCCGCCGACAAGTTTCGCCAGCCGCTCCTGCAGTTTTTCGCGGTCATAGTCCGATGTAGAGTCTTCGATTTGAGCTTTCAGTGTTTTCACACGCCCTTGCAACTCGTTGGGGTTGCCACCGCCGTCGATGATCGTCGTGTTCTCCTTGTCGAGCGTCACTTTCCTCGCGCTGCCCAGGTCTTCAAGCTTGACGTTCTCAAGTTTGATCCCGAGGTCTTCGCTGATGACCTTGCCGCCCGTAAGGACCGCAATGTCTTCGAGCATTGCCTTGCGACGATCACCAAAGCCTGGCGCTTTCACCGCGGCGACGTTGATCGTGCCCCGCAGTTTGTTGACCACGAGAGTCGCCAATGCTTCGCCTTCAACATCTTCCGCGATAATCAGAAGCGGTTTGCCCAGCCTGGCCGCCTGCTCAAGAATGGGCAGCATGTCTCGCAGCGAAGAAATCTTTTTCTCGCTGATGAGAATGGCTGGATTCTCGAGCACGACTTCCATGCTTTCCGCATCGGTAACGAAATAGGGCGAAAGGTAGCCGCGATCGAACTGCATCCCTTCGACAACCTCCAAAGCCGTGTCCATCGTCTTCGATTCTTCGACGGTGATGACACCATCTTTGCCAACCTTCTGCATCGCCTCAGCAATCAACTCGCCGATGGTGTGGTCGCCATTTGCCGAGATCGTGCCGACTTGCGCGATCATGTCTCCGGTGACCGGCTTCGACGTTTTCTTGATCTCTCGAGTTGCACGCTCAACTGCCTTATCGATGCCACGCTTCAAGGCCATCGGGTTCGCGCCCGCCGCAACGGTTTTCACGCCCTCGCGGAAAATAGCCTGCGCCAGCACGGTCGCAGTAGTCGTGCCGTCCCCCGCGACGTCGCTGGTCTTCGAGGCTACTTCACGCACCATCTGCGCTCCCATATTTTCCATGGGATCTTTGAGTTCGATCTCTTTCGCCACTGTCACCCCGTCTTTGGTGATCGTTGGGCTGCCATATTTCTTATCGAGAACGACGTTGCGTCCTTTCGGACCCAGAGTGATTTTCACTGCGTCGGCGAGTTGATTGACGCCGCGCAAAATTGCCGCGCGCGACTCTTCGCCATGAACTATTTGCTTTGCCATAATCTTTGTTTTTTTTCTCCTAATCAGAATTGTTGGTGATGTACTTCAGAGGGGCTCAGGCAATCAGATCTCTGCCATCAGAGACTACTTGCCGCTCTACTTCCTGCCTTTGTGGCTGCCGCCGGAACCAGCAGCCGCACCGGCGCGCTTGATGATTCCCAAGATTTCATCTTCGCGCATAATCAACAGCTCTTCGCCGTCGACCTTAATCTCCGAGCTGCTGTATTTGCCGAACAAGACGCGGTCGCCTGCCTTTACATCCAATGCCTGGCGCGAGCCGTCCTCCTTGTACTTGCCAAGGCCTGCGGCGATCACTTCGCCCTCCTGTGGTTTCTCTTTCGCAGAGTCGGGAATGATGATGCCGCCGCGAACTTGCTCGCCTTCATCAATACGTTTCACGATCACGCGGTCGTGCAGTGGTTGGATATTCGTCGTCATAACTTATTTCAATCTCCCTTTTCGGTTTTTACAAGAGTTCTAAATTTGAGACCATGGTGATTACCTCGCCGACCGTCTTTTGTGCTTCGCCCTTTAACAATCCTCTTGCCATTGCTGAGCGAGAGCACGTCGCCGGGTTGGCAGCGAAGCGCCTGGCATAGCTTTTCCAGAGTATCGAAATTAATTCCGAAAGCTTTACCCTTCTTCAGGCGCCAAAGTGTTGTGTGGCTGATGCTCGTCTCTTTAGCCAGCCAGTAGAAGGTTCGCCCGTGACTCTTAAGCAAATTGTCGATTCGAATCTCAATCATGGCGCATGTCCCTCGTGCACAATATATATCATACATAAGAAATATTGTCTATGCGAGATATATTGTACACTTGACATATACTTCTGGTTCCACATTCCACCAGACTGCCGCTGTCAAGACCGCGTGAAGCAGATAGATCTTTTCAATGGGAGGGCGGACCATGGTCCGCCCTCGATCTTTCCTGGCCATAGCGCTACAGAATGGGACTCAACCTGCCAATTGGCAAAACCTCCCTCACTAAATGCACGGAGAACCAATATGACCGCCCTTAATATCCATGAGCGTCGAAACGGCGACGTGACGATTTTGGACATGGACGGCAACATAAGAATCGGCGGCGCCAATGTCGCACTTCAAAAGGCGATCCGCAGTCTGGTTGACGAAGGCCGAAATCAGATTGTTCTGAACCTGGCGCGAGTCACTTACATCGATTCGAGCGGTTTGGGCGAGCTTATTTCCAGTCATGTCACTTTGAGCAAGAAGGGCGGCCAGATCAAGCTGCTTCATCTCACACAAAGACTCCATGAGCTGATGACAATCACCAAGCTCCTTACTATTTTTGATGTCTACGACGATGAGTCAGAAGCTGTCGACAGTTTCAAGATACGTGACGCGGTCGCCGTACCGGCTGCGTGGTGATGTGAGGTCGGCCATCGCCGTGCATTGAAACGGCGTTAAGGCCTGACACTTTTTTCGCGCAACTACTTTTTTCATGCGCCCGAGCCCGCGCAACACGACGGTTAGCCAATGCCGAAGACGAAGCGAAGAGGACCAGCAAAAGCCACAAGATGTGCTTCATAGAAATCGTTGCCGAAAGCATCGCGCAGACTGGGCGTTATTGCAGGAAGTCTCGCAACCAAAGATGAGTACATCTATCCGAGGTTACGAATACTCCACTCAACTCTTTGCTGCGTTGGTCTTATCGAGTGCGGTGCGAATCCCGCGTGCGAGTTTCAAGGCGTCGTCATTGGCCCAGAAGTGCATAAAGAAAAGCCGCGGTGATTCAACGAGCATGTGGCTGTGCAGCGCAGTCACCTCGATGCCATTGTCGCGCAGTGCTTTGATCACCGGATTCACTTCGCTGGCAATCAAAACAAAATCTCCAGTGATGGCTGCTTTGCCTCCACCTGTCGGCTGAAAGTTGATTGCGTGCGCAACGCCCATCGAAGGCGGGACCTCCATGTCGTTGTCCATGATCTTTTCAGCGCGTGGAACGGAGTATTGATAGACTCCGCCATTAACTTTTCCACTCTGGCCCATGATCTGATCGAGCTGCTTGGTGTCAATTCCCAAGTCCTGAGTCGGAGTTCCCGCAGCGGGCGCTGCGAAAGGAGTTTTACTCAACGCGAGCGCATCGTGAATTGCCCTGGCGATCTTCACCGCGTCGCCCATCGCGTGAATATGCATGTACATGACTCGCGGCGATTCATGAAGCACGTGGTTGTGAAGTCCTGTCTGCTCGACACCACCTTCCTGAAGCTTCGTCAGGACGGGCGTTACCTCGTCTTCAGTGAGTACAAGATCGTCCATCACCATCGTCATGTCGCCCGTCTTCTTGAAAGCGACCCAAGATCCGAGAGCAAGCGGGGCCTTCACCTGCACGCCGCCAACAGTGACCTGTAAATCACTGCGCGGTAAGCTGACTTTGTAGACGTCGCCCGGTTGCATAGAGCCGGCTTTGCCCAACGCCTGTTCGACCGGCTTCCAATCAGTTGCCGCGCCCTGTTGGTTGTTCGCCTGCCCAGAATTATTGTGCGGCGCAGAGCAAGCGACAAGCACGAACAACGTTGCTACTACCCACACGGCGACGCTGAAGATAATTCGCCTAGTCTGCCGCATAAATAATCGCGCCGAGCCCTGCTGTATGATTCCTTGATCTGTTTTCATTTCATCCTGCCTTTCACATGTTGAAGAAACTGATTGCTACTTGATCCGCTGGCACAAAAATCTAGCTCCTTCGTCAAGAAAGCACCGAATGAGCCAGCAGGTCGCCGTGCGGTTTACTCGAATCTGCTCCCGCGTGATCCACTTCATTGGCCTCTGTTCCAGTTCTGCTCACCAAATCTCCAACTTCTTTACATCAAAGCTCGCGCGAGCATGTACCCGATTCCTCCGACCATCGCGCCGAGTGCCACGAATGCGACGTCGATCTTTAAGAGTACGATGAGGAGAAAGGCTAGATGACCGTCTTCGACGTGAACAAGCAGACAATCGTCGGCGACATAAAGGATCTGAAGCGGGTGCATGGAGTGCTGGCCGTTCCAGAGCTTCACCGTGTCTATGCATCGGCGACTGGCTCGAACGAGTTAGCTGTTATTGACGATAGCACGCTGCAGATCATTGCTCGTGCGCCTGCCGGAGATTATCCGGACGGAGTTGCCTATGCGACCAAGGCCAACAAGATTTACGTTTCTGATCTTCAGGCAAAACGGACACGGTGATTGACGCCAAAACCAATCAGCCCGTGACGACGATCGCTCTCGGTGGTGGGGCGGGAAACACGCAGTATGATTCAATCTCGGAACATATCTTTGTCACGGTACATGGGCAGAACAATCTCGCCGAAATCGATCCGAATAAGGATCAAGTTATCGGACGCTATCCATTACCCGGTTGCAGTGGAAGCCATGGGCTGTACATCGACAGTGAGCATCGTCTGGCGTTCGCCGCCTGTGAAGAGAACGCGAAGCTGGTGCTATTCGATCTTGAAGCTAAGAAAGCAACAACGACCTATTCAGTGGGCTCAGATCCAGACGTGCTTGCGTTTGATAAAGGCTTTGGCCGGCTTTATGTTTCCGCTGAGAGCGGGATTATTTCGATCTTCGATGAACGTGGTCGCAACCTTGAAAAGATCGGCGAAGGGTTCTTCGCAGCAAACGCTCACACGGTCGCAGTCGACCAACGTACTCATCGCGTCTATTTCCCGCTACAAAACATTGGCGGTAAACCCGTTCTCAGAATCGCTCTGCCCTCTGATAAGCAGCTACTTGACCCCAGATTCGAACCCCGCGCGGGATGGTCACTGGGTTCGTCACTTCTATTGAGTACCGACAGCATTTTGGCCCGCCATGACACTAAGATGGGTTCGGACAGACGAGAGGCCTCGCTTCCGCAATAAAGGCGAAATGAAACATTCACATAGCCGAAACGATTCTTAACCACAGCCAAGCCTATAATCCCCGCTCGACTTAAATCCACCGACCCCTCTTTCCCTAGGTAATGCGGCCCCGTCAACGGACAGGACTGACCATCAAGCGAGGTCCCTATCGGGCAAGAGCTTCAACATTTCAAGTGAGGAGAACACATGAGCCACCTTAGAATTTCCATAGCCGGTTTAGCCATGCTGTGTCTGCTGGGAGGCTGGACCTTTCGCACGGCGTCGCAGTCAGAGACCAGTACAAATCAATTTGAGTTTGTAGACCGCATTGTGACGCTGCCAAACACGTCAGGTTTTATCGGAGATTGGATAGTTGGTAGTCGCACAGTGCATGTGACCTCCACTACAGCAATCGACCAGGAAGACGGAGCGGTGGCAGTCGGAGCATTAGTGGAAGTTAAAGGCACTTTGCGCCCAGACGGCTCGGTAGATGCCGAGCGAATCGAGGTAGAGCAACCAGCATCACAGTGTTTTGAGTTTACCGGGATCATTCAGACTCTTCCAAATACTGCCGGCTTCATAGGCGACTGGACAGTCGGCGGACGCATCGTTCACGTGACGCCGGCTACACAAATCGATACTACAGAGGGAGCAGTCGCCGTCGGCCATCTGGTGGAAGTGGAAGGTTGCCGGCGCGCCGATGGTTCGATAGACGCTGCTAGAATCGAGGTAGAAGAAGCAGATGAGCTTCTTGAGTGCCTTGAATTTGACGGGGTCATCGAAAGCTTGCCCGCGTCGGGCTTGGTTGGAGATTGGACTGTGAGCGGTCGGGTAATTCACGTTACCTCTAACACGCTAATCAAAGTGGAGTCGGGCGCCGTTGTAGTTGGGGCTTTTGTTGAAATCGAGGGCTGCCCGCGAGCAGATGGCTCGATCGATGCCGGCAAGATAGAGGTCGAACAGGAACAGGAAGTCCCAAGGCCGTTCCCATTCGCGATCTTCTTTGGAACTGTTCAGACCTTGCCGCCGTCGCCTTTTACGGGTGACTGGTTAGTGAATGGCAGAACCGTCCACGTAACGAGCAGCACACGAATCGATCGACCCTTTGCGTTGAGCGTAGGTTCATTTGTGCTGGTACTGGGCGGGCTACGTACCGATGGAACGATCGACGCCGTGAGAATCGAGGTGCGGCAGCCGAATGACTTTAATAAGAAGACTAATTTCTTTGAGTTGTTTGGGACTGTTCAGAACAAGCCGGGCAGCGGAGTCGTCGGAGATTGGCTCATCAGTAACGTGGTCGTGCATGCTAGTTCGGCGACTCAGTTCAATGATGAGCATGGTAGCCGAATCACAGTTGGCTCCAAGGTGGTGGTCGTCGGGACACAGCGAGCCGACCTAACATTGGACGCCGCGAGGATTCATCGGATAGGTGAATTCGACGACGTGGAAGACTTCGTTACCCAGCATTACCACGACTTTCTCACTCGCGATCCCGATCCGCCGGGACTGGCCGCTTGGGTGAATGAGATTAATAGCTGCAGCGGAGAGACAATGCAGTGCGATCGCGTGCACGTTTCCGAAATGTTCTTCCGCTCGCCTGAATTTCAGGAGCGCGGCTATTTCGTCTATCGATTCTACTCAGCGGCCTTTGGTCGTAAGCCGGACTATGCGGAATTTGTACCTGACCTGGCGAACGTGAGCGGATTTCTGACGAACGACCAACTGGAAGCTGCGAAAACAGCGTTTGCCAACAACTTCGTCGCCCGTCCGAACTTCGCGGCTAAGTACGGATCCCTGGACAATCAGCAGTTCGTTGACGCCCTGTTGACAACAGCAGGCGTTGCGCTGTCGAGCCGCCAGTCGATCATCGACGGTCTTAACAACAACACGCTAACGCGGGCGCAAGCGCTGAGACAAATCGCTGAGAGCGGTGAGGTATATCAGAGGTACTACAACCAGGCGTTTGTCGTCATGGAGTATTTCGGATATCTGCGGCGCGATCCGGACATTCTGTATTTGGAATGGATCAAGGCCCTGGACGGCGGAGGTGACTCGCGCATGATGGTCAGCGGCTTCGTCAATTCGCTAGAGTATCGGCAGCGGTTTGCTCCCTGATAAAAAGTTCCTTCGATTGCGCAGACGACACTGATGTGGGTGGCGTCTGCGTAATCTTAGGCCGCCGCTAAAACTACTGACTGTTTACTACTTCTTTCAAAAGCGTTCCGTTTGGATCAACTCGAATTGCGGTAGCACCACTCTCAGCGCGGACGCGCGTTGTTGTCAGTTTGTTTTGGGGCCCGATAACGACGCCCGTTGTTTCGCCGCCGTGAACTATTGGGAAATGCTCGCCCATTTGTGCTGGGGCAGTGAAGCATCTAGATCGAGCAATCGGCCAACGTAATCTCATCCGGGAGGTTTTATGAAACGATTCATTACTTTGACTGCTTTCGCGATAATTGTACTTTTCCTTTTCTCCGCCACTAATTTAGTGAGGACATCGGCTACGCCTGAGACGATAGTCTCGCGATTTGCGGTGGTTGACGGCGTCAAGCTCCACTACCTGACGGCTGGCCGTGGCCCAACCGTTATTCTCATTCACGGTTACACATAAACGTCGCACACCTGTGTCGTTACGTCCGATTGGAAAAAAGGTCTTCGTAAGATTTGAAAACAATGACCAACTAATGCAACTCGATCCTAAGAAACTGGTATTTGATCCATTGGCACGAACCAAATAGTAGTGATGCCTTCTCGAAACGCATGGGGAACTCTAGCTAACTCATCAACTGTCCAAGCGTTGGCATAGATTTTGGAACAACCAGCAAAGGCGGAGGATTTTTTGCACTGGAAGGCTCGAGATTAGCCGAAATCCATTCGAAAGGCTCTTCAAGCAAGGAGACCCCGGTGTCTCCCATTCCTGCTCTTCAGCGCAGTCGTACTGCGGAGATGATCTGAAGCAAGCATCTGGCCGGATGGAAGACTTCAAATAGAATTTAGCGCAGCTACGGTCCTTGACTTTCCTTTCGAATATATTAAAGTCGAGCCCCAATCTAGGTGAGTCAAGTCTGTTTTCGCAGATGCCCCTACCACCTAACACAAGTCTGGGCCGCTATGAGATTCGCTCTTTGCTAGGCACTGGCGGCATGGGTGAAGTTTATCTGGCTTATGACACCAGCCTCCGTCGCCAGGTCGCCATCAAACTTCTCCCTGCTGAATTCACGCAAAATAAAGCTCGCCTCAGCCGTTTCGAGCGTGAGGCCTATGCCGCCTCAAGTCTCAATCATCCCAACATCCTGACTATTTACGAGATCGGCGAACAGGATGGAAACCACTTCATTGCCACCGAGTACATTGAAGGCGAAAGCTTGCGCCATCACCTATCGCGCAAGCGCAACGAGTTAAGAGAAGTCTTAGATGTCACTTCACAAGTCGCCTCAGCACTAGCGGCGGCACACGAGGCCGGCATCGTTCACCGTGACATCAAACCTGAGAACATCATGCTTAGGCGTGACGGGTTAATAAAGGTGCTGGATTTCGGGCTGGCTAAACTAGCCGATGACGCAGACTCAGGGGCGAGACAGGAAGCGATTGAGACAGAAGCACCGACAAAGACGCGCGTGGTCAACACTGAGCCCGGAATGGTAATGGGGACGGCCGGCTACATGTCGCCTGAGCAGGCGCGCGGGCTGGCGGTCGATGCACGCAGTGACATCTGGAGTTTGGGCGTGGTGCTCTACGAGATGGTTTCAGGGCGGCTACCATTTGAAGGCACGACGACCAGCGATGTGATAGCGACGATCCTACAGCGGCAGCCGCCGTCGCTGTTGCTCTACAGGTCGGATGTGCCCGATGAGTTAGAGCGGATTGTAGAAAAAACCCTGACGAAGGAGCGGGAGGAGCGGTATCAGTTAGCGAGAGACCTGGGATTAGATTTAAAGCGGCTGAAGCAACGCTTAGAAGTGGAAGCCGAACTGGAGCGCAGCATCACGCCTGAAGAGGGAGCTAAGCGTATAAGTGCTGGGCTGGCGGTGGGTGGCGGACGATCAACCTCTTCAGGAGCAACGGTGACAGCCGCCACGGCGCAGACGATCGAACCGAGCGCCGGTCAAACGACCTCAAGTGCTGAGTACCTTATCACCGAGATCAAACGCCACAAGCGAGGCGTCGGTCTCACTTTCGGAGTGCTCGTCCTCGCGGCAGCCGCCACGATATTCTTTTATTTCCATCGCGCCTCTGCCCTGACTGAAAAGGACACAATTTTAATTGCGGATTTCGTCAACACTACAGGCGATGCCGTCTTTGACGGTACGCTCAAGCAGGGGCTGGCCGTGCAACTCACCCAGTCACCGTTTCTAAATCTCTTTCCTGACGCCCGGGTGAGCCAGACTCTGCGCTTGATGGGTCGATCCCCGGATGATCGTGTGACGAAGGAAGTGGCTCGGGAGATTTGTCAGCGCCAGGGACTGAAGGCTTTTCTGGCCGGCTCGATCACCAATCTCGGCACCAGCTACGTCATCACGCTGGAGGCGGTCAATGCGCAGACCGGCGAGCAGATTGCCACCGAGCAGGCAGAAGCCGCGAGTAAGGAGCAAGTGCTGAAAGCGCTATCAGAGACGGCGAGCAAGCTGCGCGAAACGCTGGGCGAGTCGCTGAGCTCGATCAAGAAGTACGACGCGCCGCTCGAAGAAGCCACGACGTCGT
>WNGK01003945.1_pt1 | contig 20765 bp, 39 predicted proteins | sample 5400601 | NCBI WGS metagenome assembly WNGK01 (sample SAMN13153376, study PRJNA577476) | soil metagenome | isolation source: 60 cm soil or saprolite under Garry oak tree replicate 1 | place: USA:California | collected 2016-06-15
CAGTTCTGCGACAATGGCAGCGGCTCGGTTTTTCCAGGCAAGGCGCTCCTCAATGGGTGCGTCTTTGCCGGGGTCAAGTGCCTTCACGGAGGCAGGCCAGTCTTTGGTCTCTGCCTTGATCTGCTCGGAAACAAGTTCTGCGAGCGCACTGTACCGGGTCGCAATGGGCTCCAGTTCCTTGACGCGGGATTCATGCTGCTTTGCAAGCTCCTCAAACTGGCCTTGCTGCTTTAAGCGTTGCTGCTCTGCATCTTGCTCAGTCTTGAGTTTGGCTTCTAGCGCCTCGCGTGACTCTTTGGCCTCACGACGCAAACCACGCACTAAATCCTGGATATCTTGCGGCAACTCACTAAGGGAAGTTTTCACGCTCGCTGGCGTCTGCCCTGGCGGCGTTGTAGTTGTGGGCGTCTGCCCTGGTGTTTGTTGGGGCGTCTGCCCCTGGGGATCTCCACCCTGGGGCGTCTGCCCGCCCGGTGGGGATAAAGGATTATTGAGCATAGTGTAAAGTATCCTTTCTTCTTTTGTCAAGTCAACTGTACAAGTTGTCATCAGGTCATCGTATAGTCACAGTCTAAACGGGTATGCCGTCCTGTGGCGGGCTATCTGCACTTTTCACGTGTCCGGGCGTGGCAGGGGATTTCACCAGTGAGAGCGGTGTAGGCGCAATAATCGAAACAGGAACGTCTATATCACCAATAGCAACCGTATACACGTTCCTACACCCGTTACAGGTCACTGCTACATTGATCTGGCAGAGGTCAATGCTGTGGCTTATATAGGCATTGCAATCGCACTGCCAGGACACGACGATGATATCAGGAAACCTCATCATCGTCTGCCTCTATTTCCTTGGCCCAACAGGACTGGCACCACGCGCTATAGAGCACATCAGCCGGTTTGCCTTCCGCGCGCTCTTGCTGCTCAAGAGAAATGAAGATAGCAAGGGCACCGCATGCACACTCGACACGGCGCTTTGCTATCAGCATGACGGGTTGCCATTTAGGCTCGGGTTCCGATTCTAGAGTATCCTTTGACTGGATTTCGATAAGCAATCTCAGTACTTCATCCTCTTGATGTGTCATGCTTTGCTGCTCCTTTGAATTGTGCATAGAACGCTTGCTCATCCTCGAATAGATAGCGGTCAAGCGGCGCCTCTGTCCATTCGGGCAGCCTACACTCGAAGGCAGGGGTGATGTTCTCGCTATGGCGCACACAGATGTAGCAGCCAGGGTCACGCACTTTCTCTAGCCTTGCACCACCCTTGAGCAGTTCACCCAGGAACTGCACATCTTCCCCCTTGCCATGTTCAAATCTGAGTCCAGAGCGGTAGTAGGAAGCCGGGAACAGCAGTGTCGAGGCACGCACATCGTAGGTAAAGAGGCGCCGGTGCTCCTCGTCCGAGCACTGCCACAGTCGCCCTTGCGTGGCATCAAGAGTAAGCGACATGTGCAGCGCGGTCATATCCACGCGGCCTTCCAGGAGCGGTGAGACTTGCCGGGAGAGCCGCCTGGGGCCATAGTAATCGTCATCATCCCAGAGGCAGAGGATTTCCCCGCGTGCAATCTGGCCTGCCAGATTACGCTTCTCGCCAATCGACATGCGCCCCGGGATATAGTGGTAGTTGAGTCCCAAAGCAAGCTCCCAGTTCATCTGGTTGCCATCTTCCAGGATGACCATTTCCTTATTTGGGTAGATTTGCGCGTCGAAATACTTGATCGACTGGGCAAGAAAGCGCTGGCGATTGGCTGTGACGCAGATGCAACTGATAAGGGGGAGCATGGTCATGGGCTACCTCGCTCTCATCGGGTATCGTGCCTCGCGCAGGCTGTAACCCTGCCTGCTCTTGTGCAAGGCAAGGCACCCGAGGCCAAGCAGGAACGGGACGACTGGCAGGGCAAAGCCGATGAGGCGGTTATCATGATGCTTGCTCCTTCTTTCGCTGTACCATGCCAAGACAGAAGGCTTTTCCCTCTACTCTATCGCCATAGCTATTCCTTCTCCAGGGTGAGAGGTGTATCGCTCGTCCGCGCCACGTATCTCCTTCTCGGGTACGTCCGCCACATAGATCTATAATTGGCGCTCCCAGCGACTGATTGACAAGTGTAAAAATGACATTCCCTAGTATCAGCGCCCTTGCCATATAACCTCCTTAGAAAATGCTGCTATTTTATGGCAGAAAAATTAACTGTCCACAGGTTTTATGAGTTCGTTGTAGATCAGCATCACATGGGAGCCGTTCGCCCCACAGTACCCTACATAGTATTCTGGTACATTCACATCCCACGTTTTGATGACCTCCCAAATAGCCAGAAATAACGGGTCATTCACCTGCTCAGGTGTTGGATTTGGCATAGCAACCATCCCACGCCTGCCACTAGTTCCACTGCACTCGGTAGGAGGAGGTATCGACCTCTCGTCGGGAATATCCTGTTCTACCTCAACTGGAATGCCGACAGGGAGCCCGCGTGACTCAAACGATTTTTTTAGCTTCCTGCCCTCGTCACTCTCCCAGTACGCCTTCCAGATCGGGTCATCGGGGTTGTCATAGGCTTCATAGATCGCTTGCAGCAGTTGGAATGTGCGAGCGGCAGATCCCCCGCTATGGCCCTGCTTTGCAATAAAATGCCACACTTCCTCGACTGACTTGCCTAACCAACCATCATAGTCGCTGTCCTTATCGAACAGGCCATGTGTCTCTAACCAGATATGTGCAAATTCCGTTGAGTTCATATGTTCCTCCATCCCGTCTGCATTCTCAATCGTGCCACAAGACGCCGCTCCAGCGTCTCTGATAAGATATCGAGTCCCGCCGGGGTAAAGTGGCTCTCCAGGATATCGAGCCGGTTGAGGATAGCGGTCAGTAGATCGGCAAGGCTTTCCTCTGCTTCTGGCTTGCCTTTCAGGTGATGTATAGTAGCATCTTTAGGCTGCTCGTCTAGCTCTTCATCTACATATGCCATGTGTTACCTCTTTTCTCCTGGTAAAAACCATGTTTTTTATTCCACAAATTATTCTATTGCCCCGGTTTCACTCCATTGGAGCCTGGGGCCACTGGCGCCTCATGCGGCGTAGCCTGGGCAGGGAGCGCCGGGGCGCGACTTTCTGAGAGTTGGGCTGCTTGCGCTTTCGCCGTTGTGATCTGTTGGATCTTGTCATCGGTCCAGCCAGCCTCGGCAAGCACAAATTCAGCAGGCACACCTGCTTGAGCAGCATACCAGACTCCTTTCCACATCAGTTCATTCTCCATGCCGATTTCCTGCCTGGTCGGGACCAGCAACGGACGCGGCATAATCGCCATGTCCAGGTCGCCCCGGTCATAACTCTGTAGATCGAATGGCGTGAACTTTTGTTGTTGCCTATTGAGCGATCCCCATGCACCAGAATTGGCACGGAAGCCAGCAATAGCGACAGCCATCTGAAAGAGTTTCACGTTCGCTTGGTCAACGATGGCAGCGACCTCAGCGAAGCGGTTCGCCACATCCCCGACCAGGCGCGCCGCAGCAGGGCCCGTTACCTGGCTCATCGCTCGCAACTCCTTGTAGAAGGTCAGTTCAGGGTGATCTTGTTCAATCTCAGTCAGCAGCTCCTTCATGGCGGCAAGGGTGCCGACAAGATCGAGATTGCCTGTGAGAGGGGATACTTTGCTATCGGCAGAGCCTCTAAGCCAGAGCAGCGACTCCTGGTCGGTGGAAGGCTCGACAAACTCTGAGGTAGGCACGCGCTTAGCCACATTCGAAATATTGGTAATAGCCGTCGAGCTGCCAATCAGTATAGGGGCGCCGATGATCTTGTGGATCTGGTCATGAAAGTGACTGGCCAGGTTGTTCAGTTCGTCGATCTTGCCGAATGACCCGGCGATAGCAGGGCTGCCATGCTGGCCGCCGATATCGACGTGTTTGAGCCATACGGCAGGGCAGAAGCCGTAGGGGTTGGCCGTGGTCATACCGTCGCCGTAATCAAAGGGCTTATCGTTCCTGAAGTAGCGAAACTCGTTCTTATCGACTTCTTTGCGGTAGAGATAGCCGCCCGTCTCATCCTGGGCCAGGTACTGGATGGCGTAGCTCTTCACATTATCGGCGCTATCCAGGTGTAAATCTACCACGAAGCCCGGCCAGATGACGTTCATGGCTACTTGCCCGTGCTCAACATCATCGCTAATCTCTATCAGTGTGTTACCAAGAGCAGCACTAAAACGCACCTGTACACTCTTTCGTGCCTGCCAGTTAGACCACTGCCATAGTTGTGCGATAGCGGATTTCAGTTCTTTACTCGTATCCTCTGAAAAGGGTACAGCGAGCGGCACCCCATCAGGCAACTTCAGCCCGTCTTCACTGAGCACGCCGGGATAGACCTGCCCTGCGTAAAAATCCACCAGGCGGCGCGTCGGATTATAGATCATGCGGATATTTCTGTATAAATTGTAGTTTTGTTTATAGATAGACCAGCCACCGGCAAAGGTTATTGAGTTCAAGGCACCGGCAGTCGTGACAATCTTCTCAAACATGGCATTGTTATAGTAGGACCACAGCAGATTGTAGGCTGCCTGCTGATTGAGATAGAGCAGTTGGTTGTGCGAGGTACTAGGGTCCTCGAATACGCGCCGGGCCGCAGTGTACGCAGCCGCGCCAGCTTGGATTGCCATGCTAAACCATCCCATCTTAGTAGCCTTACCACGTTCTATTGCGGCGCTCATAGATACGATATGCCTCAGGAAGTGCATCCTTCACCAGTCTAGCCGCCTCTGCCATCATCTTTGATGATACATAGGTTTGCTCTTTTGGAAGCATATCGGTCTGAAGCGCTAAGGCATAGTCATATCCCCTTATGCTAACTTGCTCGCGGTTAAATCCGATCCTAAGTAGATTAGCTATAAACTCTTCTACTTGTTCTTTCATCCCATCCCTGAATACATTTAAAGCGTCCATCTCAATATCCCCTATAGCCCTGGAGGGCATTGACAATCTCCGGGTCCAGTTGTTCAAACTCGGGGTTGCGTACAATCAGGCACATCATGCTGTAAGTGTCTACCTGGTCAGCATGTGCACCCTTGGGAAAAGCATAGATTTCCTTACAAATAGAGCGCGCGGTAACGGTCACAGACCCAACTGCGGTACACCTGCTTGCCGACTTCTTTTTGCTTGGGAATAGACCAGTGCCCGCGTACTACGTCAAGTAAGAGCACATCTTTGGCAGGGGTAATCGCCCAGGTAGAGAAGACAGTATAAGCAGCCGATTCTTTCTCTTTCACTGCTACATCTGAGGTTGTCACCAGCGAGCACCAGGGAACCGGTACGGCCTCTATCCCGCCGGGGGTGATAAGCAGGTAGGTATCCCCCTGCTCTGAGATAGTGAAGAGGCGTTCATGCTCTGCCTTGAAGATGTAGCCGCCGGGTGGCACTGGCGCTTGCTGATACAAGGCAGAATAACCGAGTGCCCCATGGGTCTTTTTGGCACGCTCTATCACCGGCCTGGGAAAGCGCTTATCCCACAAGAGTTCACCTTCCTCTGTGCGTGGGTCTGCCCATAACTGTTTACCTGATGGAAGATAGGTCCGGCAGGGGCTACCAGGTTCGTACTCTGCTGGCAGGTTGAGATGAGTCCATTCCCCCTCATTTTGCTCTAAGATGTGCCCTGAAACGTCCTGCATATGTATCCTTTGGCCTACCACTACCATAGCGCCGGTTTGCGCGTCGTTCATGCGTGTAGACCACGTATTATCGAACCAACCTAATGCGGTTTCACGTACAGGGGTTTTTTCTTTCTCGTCGATATTGTGGGGGTCGTCTAATATGAGGATGTCACCGCCCTCGCCGGTTGCTGACGAGCCAACACTCACAGCCATGCGATAGCCACCTTTATCCGTTTCAAACTTGATCTTGGCATCCTGGTCTTTCACCAGCTTGAACAGGTGCCCATAGCGCAGTTGAAACCAGGATGATTTGACGATACGGCGGTGTTTCAGGTTGTCTCTCGTCGCAAGATTGAGCGCGTAGGAGCCGCACAGAAAGCGCAGAGCAGGGGACCCGAGCCAGCGCCATACGGGCCATAAGACATTGATAAGCGAGCTCTTGCAATGGCGAGGCGGCATGTTAACGAGGAGGCGCTTAATATCGCCTTGACTCACGGCAGTCAAATGGTCGGCAATGGCGTCCAGGTGCCAACCTTCTACAAACGGCGTGGCTGGCTCCATGATAGGCCAGGCAAGACACACGAACTGCTTGAAGTCGAATCTAGCCTCGTAGGCGTCCAGTTCTTCAAGTGGTGACAAATCGCGCACGAGCATCAGAGTTGACACTAGCCCACCTGCTCTCTCTCTTGCGCGTCACGAGCCAGCAAGCAGCGTATCTCCATGCGTGTTTCGGGGGAAATGCGACCCAGGGGGATGAAGAGCCCGTCCTCTTGCTCGGGCTCTTGTGGCGGTGCTGTGACGAGCACCTTGACATACTGGGCAAGGGCATCACTGAGCAACTTGTGATCTTTGATATCGAGGAGCGCATCTGTTTGCAAATGGCGGGCCAGTTGGGAGAGACCATTGCGAGCAAGCGAGTGAGCATCGGCAGGGAGGGATAAGAGCGGCAGGGGGGTGATGTTGCGTTGCGTTGCGTCTTGTTGCGCCTGTCGTTCCCACCCTTCTTTTTGTGCGCGGCGACAAATGGCAGAGGCACTCTTCCCATAATCCGCCTCTAAAGTGCGCAAACTGGCCCCCGCTTCATAATCGCGCTGTATTGCCTGCCAGTCTGCCATGCTCGCCCGTTCCTGCTCACTTAATGAACGTGTTCACATCATGAGCATAGCACACATGCGAGCACACTGCAAGAATCGTGCCAAAGTAAAACCCATGACGAGGGGCAATGAGAACAAATGTTTGGGGAAAGAGGGCAAAAGAAGAGCGCACGCCTCACATGAGACAGGCGCGGGAGGGGAGGGATTACAGTGACTCGCCTCCAAATCCTCGATGTGTACCGAAGAGGACATGGCGATACATAGCAACATGATCATCTGTCAGTTCCTCTTCATCTACAGGAACAACCTCATCGAATGTCACTTCGACAGCGCCGTGGGCATGCAATGCCTCAAGAATTTCAGCATCGCCAAGAGGCCGGAAGGAAATGTATGATGCAATATATCCAAGCACCGAGCGAATAGGTCCAAGGTAGTCCATACCATGAACCTCGATATAAAGATGCTCTAGGCCCAGCCAGTGCTCAGCCACAAACTTTTGAGCATCCCCCTCATGCAGGAATGCTATGGAATGTTGATATTGCATCATTCTTTCCTTTCGTCGCCCGGCGGTCGCCCGCCTTGACTTTTGTTGAGCGCCTGCCCCGAAAGACAGGCGCGGGATGGTGGGAGGGATTATTTTTTTAAATTGTCATAGCGTTCTATGACTCGCCCCTCCGTATCTAGAATGTGGGCGCTTTCCCCCATTTCTAGTGCCTGCTCCACAACTTTTCTGGTATATGGCAGGGACCGAAATGGCCCCAGGCACCCCCCATGATGAACTTCAGGGGGACTAGCAGGGGATACCTCCTGCTCATAAAAGAATATCCTGTACATCGTTGTTGCCATCATTCTTTCCTTTCGTCGCCCGGCGGTCGCCCGCCTAGCTTGACTACCAATAATTGTAGCCCTGCTCGCGCTCATAGGCAGCGTAGCGGTCGGGATGCTCTACTTTGCAATTGATTGTATCCTCATAGCGACCATTGACTAGCTCGGAGCTAGTCGTGAACTGGACAGGAATATCTTTTAAATCCGTCCTAAGCAGATACTCCTGCGCCTGCTCAGGCGATTGCGCTTGCACATGATAATAGAGATGATTTCCATTATCCTTACGATTGCCTTCAATGACCCATATCCGATTTACCATTGCCTTACTTCCCTTTCTGCTCTGCATCCAGCAGAGATTGCATCTCATTGTGGATGACATCACCGAGGCGCTCTCCCCGGCTGTCGATCCACCACTTCGCATCGATATGCGAGCAGATAACCTGCTCAAACAGACTGACTACTTTCTCATAGCGGTCCTTTGGGAGATGCTTTTGGGCGACCGCTAACTGACCAACGGCAGCACTCATGGCATCAATACGAAGCACCCGCGCCCATTCCTTTTGCTTCTCCGACCCGCTTGTAAAGGCGGGCAATTGGGAGATAGACATGAGAGTCCGTGTCATCTCGCTCATCCTTTCGGGCTCGCGCCCAACTACTTCATTGCGTCGGCATAGACCCAGCCGACTTCAAAAAACTTCTTCTGACAGAGGATAAACGCCTCATCGTAGGACAGGCCGTGCTTGGGGCCTGCGCAGAGGACTTGCACCTCTGCCTCTTGTGGATACGAGCCAACATACGAGAACAAATCTAACAGCGGCTTTAACGCTGACTCGACTTCATCAGGACGTAACCCGATGCTGATGATACAGGGACGCACGGCTTTCTCCTTCTTACTTTCTCGCTCTATCCAGGCTTGACTTGCCAGGATGAGTTCACCGTTGATGGAGCGGTGATGCTTTTCAGCCAGTCGCTCCATGTCTGCCTGAACGTCATCAGGCAGGCGAAGCATAAATCTACTCATGGATCAGACCCACAGCCTTGAATGCATCAACAGCAACGGCCTTGTCGACCGCGCCCTTCCAATCGATCTTGGAAGGAGAATAGACGGCTGTGCCATAATTGCGGCGGGGGAAATTCCCCTCTTTATCGATGTTCAGGTAGTACGTGTCCATAGCAGACCCGTACTTTTTGCCATTCCAACTTGCTGAATACTCACGACCACCAGATATGAATTGAACTTTCTCGTTTGCTTTCATTTCCTTGCTCCTTCTTGAACTCTTGTCATTTCCTCTTGACACTATAATGATATCATGATATCATGATGATGTCAAGAGGTTTTGATACGAATTTCAGAAAGTCGAGAAAAATTCATGGGAAATAGCAATAGCGGATATCATGATTATTATGTCTATGACCTTGCATATCCTGAGTCGATGGGCGGGCATGTGTTCTATGTAGGCAAAGGGAGATTAGAGCGTATCAATGACCATGAGAAGGAAGCCAGGAGAGGACATCAATGCAAGAAGTGTGAGATTATCCGCTCAATATGGCTTGTTAGTGAACAGGTGATAAAAACAAAAAGAGATACAGGCTTATCCGAAACCGATGCTCTCATATTAGAAAGGAAGTGCATCAATCAATATCCACTTGATGCACTTATGAATAGCCATATGCAGTATTCTTATAAGAGTGCTACACCAGAATGGAGGCTTAGACGTAGCCATGCCGCTAAAAAGAAGTGGGAAGAACTCAAGACACAATCCTGGTGGCTCAAGAAACATCCTCCTTCGCCTTAGATACTTTTGCAAAACTCACAAGAAACTCGCATCTTGCGCACACAAAAAGCCGCCAGGGGAAGGCGGCAATTGCCAGCGATGGGCCTTGAACCCGCATCTCTACCCGCTTTGTAGGCAGGCTGCTTTCCCAGTTAAGCGGAAGCTAGCATCGGGCTATTCCTCGCCGTCCCACTCATCATCATCTTCATGATGCTCATCATAGCGAAGGCGGTCCAAGTCCAAGGGGGCAGCTGCCAGGCGCTCTATCTCCTCCGCGTCAAACACCTGGTCCAGCAAGTTCACCGCTAGTTGCGCCAGTGGGGCGATGAGACTACAAAAAGACACCACTACTGCCTCACCAGTAGCACGGCACATCTCTCTATAGTCTTCATTGGTAATTTCTTCCTAGGGCGTTCCTCCCTCCTCATGCAAGGAGGCATTGAGGTACTTCAATCTCCCTTCATAAGCAGCTTTGCCCAGCGCCTCACGTAATGCTTGCTTCATGCGGGCTGCCTCCCGAGCAACACATCTAAAGTGGATTGTTTGATACGGTATGCCTGGCGCTTGCCCCGATGAGGCAGCGTAATAGCCTCCAGGGACCCGGCCTTGATCCAGCGGCGCACGGTCGTATCATCGACGCGCAATTTACGACTGACTTCCCGTACCGTCAACAATTCTTTCTGTTCTCCGGTCATCCTATAGCCTCCTTATAATATCTTTATAGAGCGGTTGCTCCTCAACGCCCAGTTCCCTGGCCGCCGTGTCGATGGCGATGTGCAGCGCTATCAACTCGTGCTCAGTTAAGGCCCATCGGTCGAAGGTAATCCGCTCCTCTTGTTGCGCTTGCACTATGAGCTTGTAGAAGGATACGGCGGCAGGCAAGAGCGCAGAGAGCACGTCGGTTGAGCTGAGCAGGGCTTTCCCTCTCATTCTCAAGTTGAGTTCCTTCTCACATGCTGGACAGAAGCTATGAAATTCCTCTATGTTCGTTTGGAACACCTTGTCGCAGCGTGCGCATGTGACCTGCTCAATCACGACACTACCTCACCCTCTATCATGCCGCTCCCGATCTGCTTGCGACCATTGGCCCCTGGCAGGAGTGGGGGCATCATACCGGAATGATATACCTCCTCTAACTGCGGCTCTAACCATTCCCCAACCGTTTGCCCGTTTGGCATGACGGTATAAGGAAGCAGTTCCTCCTCAACGCTCGCAATCCCTGATGTGACCGCCTCTAGCTTGGCCTTAATCAGCAAGAGCAGAGAGCGCCAGAGCCTACGTTGCTCCTGCTCGTAGGCGGCTTGCATCTGGCCGTCTGTACGCTGCTGGTAGCGGTTTTTTGTCCACCGGAAGCTTTTGAGTTCAGGGTAGTGAATTTCCATGCGGTAGCGGCGTTCTTTCAGTTCAAAGGCAATCACTGCCCGGTCTTCTTTATAGCCGTAGAGGAAACCAGTTGCACCAAAGCGATGTAACGTCTGCTCTATTTCTATCCGACTTTTTGACATGGGAACGGCGGTTCCCTCCGCGTAGCGCGTGGTATTCATATCTTCCCCCTTCCTGCCTGTTTAGTTGATTGTATCACTTATTTGCTACTAATTGCAGGGCTGGCATCTCGCCGGTTATCTGCTCTTTTTGCCGCGCCAGCAGCGCTTTGTTCAGACTGGCAATAGTCACTTTTTCACGGTTACGCGGCGCGGCTTTTAACACGCCTTTTGAAAGAAGGGCTCGCGCATACTTCGGCGATACCTCCAGCATCAGCGCCGCCTCTTCAATAGGAAGCGTCCCTCGGCCAGTCATCTGCCTGGCAGGGGTATAGTCAGCCACAGGATCATCAGTTGGTATGTACTCCTCTTCACCTGATGATGGGGTGTCTGATGTATCGGCAGATGAACGAATATCCTGCATAGCAGAAATGGCTTCCTTCGCTACACCTGCAGCGCGTTGTATCACCCCTTGTTTCGGATTCCTTTGATGGTAGTCAGCAATGCGCTTTTGTATCTGCTCCAGAGCCTCTAAACGGTCAGCTTCTTTCGCCAGCTCCGCTGCAGTTTTTTGCTTTGTTGAGAAGAACTCAGCGACTAAACTGTAGGCAAGATTGAGGAAGGCAAAGGCAGAGGCCAGGATCGGATTGACATCGGCAAACATGACTGCTCTAGATAGATTAGCGTTTTGAAACTGGACGGCATATTCCCAGTTGACCAGCCATGAGAAGCCGGTAAGCATGATGATAAAGAACCACACGCCTACCTGGGCGCCCGTCGGCATATCACGGCGAAAAAACATCACGCCTATCGTGAGAATGAGCGCCGTGATATCAATACTTCCTGCTAGAGCATAGGAACCTGACCAGTCAGTATTTCCTGGCTCGAAACTGTGGAAGAAAAAAGCGATATGATGCAGGGATGCCCACAAGAAAGCAGTGTAGGCCCCGAGAAACACAAGTCTGATAACAACCCGAAAGAATGGTTGCATTGACTATCCCCCTTCTCTGTTCTATGTGTAAATCCTGGTGATTGGACATCAAATCAATCAATAATCAGCATTGTACGCTCACCAATTATTGAAAAATGCTTGGAATTTCACCTGGTTTGTTTGGCTTTTTTGGCTTTTTCGTAGTCGCTGGTCCACTTCTGGACCTTCCAGGGTTTGATCCCTGTTTCATCTGCAATCCTCTGGATAGAGTACCCAATATCTTTAAACAGGAGCACTTTCGCCCTGTTTAATTCCTCATCCTCCGGTTTTTCCTCTATCACGGTAACAGGGGAAGGTGCGGGCAGGGCAAGCGGATAGACGCGCCCAGAAGCTGCGTCAACCATGCCATGCTCGTTATTGTAGATAAACCGGGCATGGAGCACGCGCCTGTAGATATCAATCGCAAGAATCAACACAAGGTAGAGAGAACTAATCGAGAGGAGGACCAGCGCTCCATAGGCCAGTAGCCACAGGAACGACCACAAGGCATAGATAAGCACCCCGCTAAAGAGCGATACCGGGATAACGGCGACAAGGATAGTACTGCGGTTCACCCGATTACGGCTTAGAATTTCCAGATGAGGTTGAGACTGTTGCATCTTTTCTCCCTTTCAGTTCACAAGTGATACAATTTGCTTGTTCCTGAACGCAATGTCAGGGATAGGCCAGGTAGGCCCCCGCCTGTCCTGGCTTTTCCGCGCTACGATGTGACTTGCTTACTCGCTTTCTCCCGGTACAATTTCATGAGCCGTTCGCATTCATTCACCAGTGACTGGTAGTGGCTACCCGAGACCTGGACGAGCGAACGCGCATCCTCTGCCGCAATCTCGTAGGCCCAGGCGACCCAGGCAGCCCCCACCAGCATTTCCTTTTCCGGTTCGGGCTCCCCTGGCCTGTGTACTTTCACGTAACGCCAATTGGAGACGTGCTCACCGCGTTCGTAGGCAGCTTCCTGCGCGTCTGCATAGTCACGAGCTGCCCTGTAGCGCTGGTACCAGTTGCGTTCGCCCATCGATACTTCTTCCTTTCTCGGATAAGACACAGGCCAGGGGCCGATGGCGTCGAGCAGGCTCATGGGTACTCCCGCTTCCGGTACTCCCGCCGCATTTCTCGATTGCGTTCGTATTCCACCTCCAGGTAGCGGCTTGGGATAGTCGCCTTGTAATATAAGGCGGCATGTGTGTTCATACAGGGGCGAAAATGGTCAATCAAGGCAACTTCCGCAAGCGCCATGGCCGCTTTCAAACGGTCGTAATCAAACCGCTCTGCCAGGCGAATAAGTTGCTTTTGATACTGTGCCAGCTCCTTTGGCGTTGAGACTTCCGCAACGAACGGTTCACAGTCAGCAAGCGTATAGAGTTCTACCGTCCAGGAAAGGGAGGCAGGATGGTTGTCATGCATGATTTGACCCACGTTGTCGCCGCCCCCGCGTGCTCCTCGTATGCCCAGGTGTTCATAGAGACGCAGCCGTGGCCGGTTTGCTTGCCCAACGTAGAAGATGACCTCTCTATCCCGGTAGATATAGAGGTAGTGACTACTCATGTCAACCAACTTATCGTCAAGCGCCTGTTCAAGGGTAAGCGTAAGCATGCTTATTTCACCCGCCTCAATCCCGGCTGTACATTGCGACTAGAGATACTTTCCAGGTAGATTTCAGTGACCCTTATAGTACGGTGTCCAAGTATCCTGGAGATAGCCAGGATGTCCTTTTTCTCGACCGCATAGCACCGGGCCGCAAAGGTATGGCGGAAGGTGTGAGGGGAGCAGCGCACACCGCGCACGCCAGCGCGCCGCCCTAGTCTGCGGATGAGTTGTTGCAGCCCGGCAACTGTGAGCGGCGCTCTGCCTTCCCGCGACACAAACGTAGTCTCCTCCTCACCCGCCCCTGCTCTGTATTTGCGGATATAGGCAGAGAGTTTGCGGCGCGTGTCGTTGGGGAGTTCCACTTCCCGCTCACGACGCCCCTTGCCCATGACTTTGATATAGGACGTACTATCGGTGTGTGTGTGACCAAGGGTCAGCGTACAGCATTCGGCCGCCCGTATACCAGTTGTGTTTAAGAGCATCACAATGGCCTGGGCACGGGTACACATACAGTCGTTTTCCTCACTCTTACATGCCTCTAACATCGACGCGATATGTTTATCGGAAAACGTCTCAATGATACGCCCCTCGACACGCAGCAGGTTGCGGATAGAAAGAATAGAGACGTGACTGATAGCATCCTGAAATTCACCCTCCGCGTCTTCTTTGATACACCAGTAGAGCATCGTCTTAATGGTGCGTACGTATCCGCCAAGCGTCCTATCGGTGATAGGTAGCCCTGGAGTGCGTGAAGAGTGGGTAGCGCGCATGTAGTCAAGGAATTGAGCGATGGCCTTGCGGCGTATTTGCTCAAGACAGATATCCTGGCTTTCACACCACGCGACAAATACCCCCAGCTTGTACTTGTACCCGGCATAACTCTCGGGCTGCAAATCCGGTCGTGTTTTTGCATACGCTAAAAACTCGTTCACAGCATAAGAGACGGGTGTTCTACCCGGCTGCTCTTTCATGGGCGTATTCTCTTTCTGTGTCGAGTTGTGCAGTATCTACAGTATAAAACATATACTGCCAAAATACACCCTTTTTCATATGATATCACGATGCAATACTACACAAAAAATAGCAAATGTAGGTGGTAGGCCGCTTTACATGACAATAAATGCATCGCCAGCTTTATCATATCACGATGCATCACCCTGCCTACTGCTGCCCTCTAGTACCTACTTGAGCCTGTTCAAGCAGCATTTTCCCCACGGAAACACAGGTGATGTTTTGTGGTGTAACGGCCTACTCGTAAGTATAACATATACTCATGCATCTTCACAATACATATGCACGATGGGAACACATGTGCTATACTGAGATGAGAATAGAGCGAAAGGAAGGAAGAACATATGGACCCACGTTTAGAAATACTGGTCAAGCACTTTTTACTTGAATCCAGCACGTGCTGGATACCACAACCCGAAGGAGCATTCGATACAGACAAGGCAAACAGAGTCGCTACGGATTTTATGCTCGCGCTAGAAGACTATATCGCTCTACGCCTGGCTGGCTATGAGCCGCTTCCTACGCAAATGGTAGTACGTGATGCCCAAGGACAGGAGCTTTCACGCACAGATACCTTCATAGGCAGAGGGCAAGATATAGAAGATAACCTCAAAAGACTGTGATCGGAAAGGAAGGGCTATGAACGACAAGAAACGACCATGGACACATGAGGAGTTCCTTGCCCATGAGAGGAAGCTTGTAGACGCGCAGAAGCAGGAGCGCGATACCCACTTTGCCGGCTTTGCAAAACTCTTGTGGGAAGAAGCCAGCAATACACCTATGAATGAAATTGAGCAACTCATCGCCCGCCGCGCCTATGACCTGGTCGTGCATGCTCTGAATACCTGTTCGCTGGAGGCCTTCGAGATCATGGGTAATGGCGCCCAGGAAGTTCCGGACTTGACCGAGTGGCCCAAGAGCGAGCAGGAACAGTGAGCGAACAACGCGCAACCATGGACTTCCTCTGCCAATTATGCAGCGGGCATACCTTGACTGATGTGACGCTTCGCCTGGGGAAGAATGCCATAGACATCACTTGCTCAGGCTGTGGGGAGCGCTGGCATATCCTCTATCCGGTGCTGTCCTTGGACCCGTTCATCTACGGTGACTGGGAAGTCAAGCGCTCACTTGGCATCATACAAGATGGGAAGTTCTACCCGAAAGAGGAGATGCAATGAGCGCTAATAGCCTCTATTCACGCTATATCGGACTATTTGACCGTGGCTATGGCAAGGAGGCCATAGAAATAGGATTGGCTTATCCGTTTCATGTGAGTGGAGTGATTCCTCCACCTACCTTCACCATCTCTATTGATACAGGCAGGGGAACACCACCACACTACATACAGGTTGTGTGTATCGCAGCAAATAGCCAGCAGGAAGCCGCGTCATCTCTAGGAATACAGCAGCAGGAGGTGTCACGTTGTTTAGCCCGGCATAGAGCAGTGCAAAAACGCTTGGGGAGATACCATCCGTCGAGTGAAGAGGAGATGTGAGTTGTGGCTACACAGCAAGATTTTGTGCGCATCACACACCTCGCGCGCACTGCCAACAACGCCTGGATGTTTCGCATTGACCTGGACAACATCCATGCGGAGTTCGTCGAGCAGTTCATGCACGAGTTAGCGCGCTCTGGTATCTTTTGCGGTGGCTGGTTCGTGGGCACCTGGTGGTTTGATGACGAGGCCATGATACTGCTTTCCCATCTCTTTAGCAACTGGGATGAGATGCGTGCCACGGCGCTGGCAGTTGAGGGCGTGGTGACAGCACGCCCGGCGCTCCTTCCTGAATAATACACACCCCGCCTGGCACCTGTACATCCGGCGGGGTGTGTAGTCGATTCTTAACCCAACAAAGAATATTTAGTTGTCACATGACCGGGCGCATCACCTCTTTTCTTGTACCATCTCCAGACGCTACGCTCGCATTTCGCGCTTCGTCGTATGGCCCCATTCTAGCACAAAACGAAGCACCGCCCCATCTCTAGAGCGGTGCTTATAGCCTCTGCTCAGGACATCCGCATTGCACGGAGCTACAGGGCTGGCTAGCATTCCCTTCTGAGCAAGGTCATTCTAGCACATCACTCTACGCTCCGGCAATAATCAGGGTACAGGAGCCCATGTCCAGTACCGTCATCACGATCTGTCCAGAGGCGCTGTGGTAGTCGATTAAGGTATCTGAAGAGGACTTGATGCGGTTGAATGATGTCGCATCTGGCGGGAGAAACCGCGTGCAGTAGGTTTCAGTGTGTGCGCGAGACCAGGACGGCTCCCCCACAACATTCATATTGTCTACTTTCCCATTAGTCGCGGAAGCATTGACGATGATGCCCGGAGACTGGCTTGCTATCCAGGTCTGGCTTCCACTACTACCCTCATTCTTAGGATTGCCGTACTTGCCATAGAAATCACTGATAGGCCCGCCAATACGGGGCGTGCCATGTGTGATACTCACAGTTGAGGTTCCTTTCGCTGTGGGTGTATTGCCTGCCGCCGTTGTCGCCTGGGGTTGTGTCCCTGTTTGCGTCCCCTGGCTGGCGGCGAGGATGCCCACACAGCCAAGTACAGCAAGCACAAAGACGCCCAGCAGGACCCACAGCCATACCCGTCGTTTGCGTGGTGGTTGCATCATCGGTGGAGGTGGATACGGCGGGTAGGTCGGGTCATTTGGGCCAGGATTGTTCTGCATGATCTTCTCCTTTCTTATCTCACCGCCAGGACAATGAAACCAGCGAGGCCAATCACCGCAACTGCGACGATGGCGACGACACAACTATTGAACCGCCAGGGCGGGACCGGATAGGATGGATAGTCCTTGTTTTGCATAATTTCCCCTTTCATGCGACATAAATACGGATATGCCGTATGATAGCACAAAAGTGGCATCATGCAAAACACAGCTAGTCGCCATAGTACACCGCATGAATACGCTCGGCTGAGAGACCCCAAAGTCTCGCCTCTGTCCATTCCTCGAACCTGTCGTCATCTCCTCCTCCTACAATGAGTATATCTCCATCAGCACCGCCGATATCCTGGCCAGGATGCCCGATATCCCACAGTTTTCCCCAGGGCGCAAGCACACCTGGCCTGGGTTCTATCAGTTCGATGTAGGCAAACTTATTCCACTCTGGCAGGCGTACTTTACGCACGCCTTGCGCGAATAGTTGCGGTATCGTCATACCTTCCTCCACGGTGGACTCCCCCACTCGCGTTCCATACGCGCCATCTTACCAGTGTCCCCCTCCATGGCGCGTTCCTGCTCTGCATGGCGGCATACACACGATTCATTACGGCAGCGATAGCCGTTCTCTGCCGTGTGCAACTGGTTGATCTGGATAAAGCGTTCCCGGTACTCGATCACCGGGATAGGTGTTCTCGAACTTATGGGCATGGGTCGCATGGGAATCTCCTTTCGTTACTTCAAAAAAACAAAGTCGCCGTAGTTGCACTAGCCTCAATCCTGCCACTCTCTCCCGGTTGGCTGATGATACCAATCAGGCTTGCCGAAGGGCAGGCCGGAATACTGATCTGACTCACTCTCTTCATTGAGCCAGACTTCCAATTCATCCTCGGTATATGGGCATGACCCATCACGATCTACAATGAACTTGTGCAAATCCATAGGCCGCAACACACCATCGAATCCATCCATCTCGGCAAGAACCTGCCAGAGAAATGAATCCATTCTGTCACGCTTTGGTTTCTCGGCTCGATGCCATGTAGTAAAAAAGCCAACATAATCAAAGTTGTGAGTGCTCATAATACCTCTTTTCTTAAAGCCTTAAAACAGGGCATAGAGTGGGTCTACTGCCATCGCCTCGTTGCTACCGCTTCCAGGTGCTCCGATTCCTGCTTCATGCGTTCTCTGAAGTGCTGTTCATCTCTGATCTTCTCGATATCTAAAGAGAACAGCGGGTCACCATTGGATACAACTGCATAGCGAAAGCCTTCTATCTTCCTGGCTCCTAATCGATACTCGTCTTTCAGGATTTCTCTCATTCGTGTGATCTTCACTATCTGCTCCTTTTCGCAAAGCACTAAAACTCCCCATAGTCCTCACTCTGCTTGCTCCTCTTCCTCCTTTAACTCATCCCACAACACGAACTGCAGGTCACCCGTGTGGGGTGATTGCTGTAAGACATAATACAAGAAAATGCAGTGCTCGGTGCCAAGCAAGCGGTAATACTGGCGGAAATCAATTCTGTAGAGCGTCGTTCCGCCTACGCTGGCGCGTGCTACCTTTGTCAGCGCGTAGCGGTCTGCCGGCTTCCCCTCCGCTACCTGGCTCGCGTTGAAACGTACCCATGCCTCCTGGCAGAAGGTGACGATCTGGGCACGGGTCGGTTCAGGGTGTATAGTATCGGTCACGGGTGAAATACCTCCTTTCTATCAGAGTATACCACAGTTCCGGTAAGATATCAATAGTTCCCCTATGTATTGCTAAATTATCGGACTTATGCTATAATCCCTACACAACGCATTCACGTTCGTTAAAACAATAGTTGCGGCTGGACTTCTCCGCACAAACACATGACAATATATACTATCGAAACGTTGTCTGGACAGCCTGGGATGTTGTTCTGTAAAAAGGGGTGACAAATGAATCTATTTCCTCAATCAACCATTGTCTCTGTAGTTTCGGGGCTTCGATAGGAGGCGGGCATGGCCTCTACTTCTACAAAAACTATATCAAACGGTATTTCCTCTCATCAATCTGATAAAGCCGCAGCCATTGACTATCTGAAAGCGCTGAAACGTGGGGAAAAGGCTATACAACCCACATTCTCTGATGCAGATATCACGTCGCAGGTTGAGGAGGCAGAGCGCCTGGTAGCGCTGGCTTCGGGCGACCTGAAAACAGTAGAGCGTATATATAGAGGTCTGGGTATGGCAGGGAAGTACCCACTCTTTGCGGAACTTCTAGCAGAGGAGCAAGAAGTAGTCTCGCCCGAGATGCCACTCTCGACCTGCGCGCCTCTGCCGGCATCCGCGATGATACCGGAGGAGGCAGGTACGTGGGCCTCCACCTGGCTCGATGAGTACATCGCGTTTTCCAGGCAGTGGTCTCCGCGCGCCTATGACGACTTTCACGAGGCAGTGGGGCTATGGGTACTCTCAACGGTCGCCGCCCGTCGGGTTTCGCTTCCTCACGGCGGCAAGCGCTACACCCCGCTCTTTATCGCCTTATGCGCAAGAACCTCTCTCTATTCCAAGTCTACCACTGCTGATATTGGGCTCGCTGTGCTTTCCCAGGCTGGCTTGGACTGGATGCTTGCCCCCGATGAGGCAACGCCGCAGCGTTTCATCCAGAGCCTTGCTGGCAGACTCCCAGCAGACTATGGGACGTTCTCACCCGATCTCCAGGAGCGAGGGCGCCAGCAACTTGCCTTATCGGGGCAAAAAGGCTGGTTTTACGAGGAGTTTGGACAGCATTTAGCCGCCATGGCCCGCGAGAATGGCACCATGGCTGATTTCAAGGGCATTATCAGACGCCTCGATGATTGTAAGGAGAAATACTCACGTGAAACTATCTCGCGGGGCACAGAAACCATTTACAGTCCCTATGTAGCGCTTTTAGTTGGCATGACGCCTGCTGACATCAGGCCGTATACCAGGGCAGGAGGGACTATGTGGCACGATGGATTTTGGGCGCGCTTTGCGTTCGTGGCACCATCAACAGATATACCCAAACTTGACCGCTTCCCGCCAGGCTACCGTATCATTCCGCCTGCTCTCACCCTTCCCCTGCGTGCCTGGCATGAGCGCTTAGGAATGCCTGAAGTCACCATTTCAGAAGGTGAAGCAGGGGCCTTCACCTGGCAGCGCGGTAGACTGCCGGAGAGTTGGATGAGTTGGACAGAGGAAGCCTACGAAGCCTACTATACCTATGATATCGCGCTTAAATCACTGCTTGCCGGGCCACTCTACAAGCACGGTGACTTTGACGGCAACTATGCCCGCTTCCCTGAGAAGGCCCTGCGCATCGCGATCCTGCTTGCCTCGCTCTCTAATCAACACCGTATCGAATATTGTCACTGGGCACGGGCGCAACAGATCACTGAACGCTGGCGGTCCCATCTACACTCGCTCTATGAAGCAGTAAACCAGGCAGAGGTAACAGAGGCTGAACAAATGGAAGACAAGATCGTACAGGTCGTCACCCGCCTCTCGTGGGCAACGGCGCGAGAGCTTAGTCAGTATATACGCGGGCTTGACACTTCCTCGGCCAGAGGCAAGGCAGAGGAACTGGTGCGAGCGGGACTCTTTGAAAAAATCAAGGTCGGGAAGACTGAGAAGTATGCAGTAGCAGGAAGTGTAGACATACAACGTCTACACGTCCAAGCAGCACAGGAGGCTGTTTGATGGGCAAGTGTAGA
>WNGK01005509.1_pt1 | contig 20764 bp, 17 predicted proteins | sample 5400601 | NCBI WGS metagenome assembly WNGK01 (sample SAMN13153376, study PRJNA577476) | soil metagenome | isolation source: 60 cm soil or saprolite under Garry oak tree replicate 1 | place: USA:California | collected 2016-06-15
TTGCCCTTGCTGACCTTGTTGCCCTTGCTGACCTTGTTGCCCTTGCTGACCTTGTTGCCCTTGCTGACCTTGTTGCCCCTGTTGGTTCTGCAGAGCCTGCAACCGGCGCTGCATGGATTCTGCTCTCTGAAGCGTTTCGCTCAATTGATTCAGGGCATTCTGCTGCTTCTTCTCGTCGGAATTGTTGGCGGCCGAGGCAGCCTGGCCGATCTGTTTCTGAACGTCGTCGAGGCCTTTTTCGATGGCGCGCTCGTTTTGTGCGGCATATCCGAAATAGCCATTCTGCGGCGTGGCGTTATCGAGAATTTGCCGTCCCTGTTCAATCCGATTCTGGAGCTGTTGCCCTTTGATGGTGTTTGTCGCCGCACGGGCCTTATTTGCGGCGTCTCTATTTTCCTGGCTGTTGCTGAGGGATTCCAGTTCGTTGGTCATGGACTTCAGCTCTGAGCCGACGCCATCTTTTTGCTGATTGATTTCCTGAGCTCGCCGGTGGGCATCTCCCGCCGGAACGGAATTATTCGCCAGCTGCTGGGTTTCGTCCGCGATTTTGCTCTGCTGTTCCTTTAGTTTTTTCGCTTGTTCCTGCAGCTTGGCCAACCGCTCATCCATGCTGCCGCCGCGGCCCTGATTCAACAGGCGCTGGGCGCGGTTGAGCTGTTCGAGAGCTTGTTGAGCGGCCTGCTGCTGTTGTTGGGAATTGCCGCTCTGCGCCTGCTGCTGCATGTTGCTTGCCGCCTGCTGCAGCGCACGGCTGACGTCGGCCATCTGCCGGTCATTATTTTCGCGGGAGAGCTTGTCGAGTTGACGGGCGAGCCGCTCGGTTTCCTTCTGCAGCTCTTGCGCGCTCGTCTGATCGCTTGCGCCGCCAGGGCCACTCTGCTGTTGCATGGCTCGCCTTTGCATCAGTTTTTGCTGGCGCTCGGCAAGCTCCTTCAGTTTTTGAAGCGCTTCGTCGATGGCCTGCGATCCCTTGTTCATCTCGCCGCGCTGTAACGTTTCGTACTGGTTCTTGTTCTGATCGAGCTCGAGTTCGAAAAGATCGGCCAGGTCTTCGGCGCTTTGCCGCGCTCCTCCTCCGCCTCCTCCGCCTCCGCCCATAGTGACCTGAATTTCGTTAAACAAAGCTTCGGCTCGCATCAGGTGTTGGAGCGCTTTCTGCTCGAGGGGTTCGGCAGCCTGCGCGTTTTCAGCTTTCAACTGCTCGGCGGCCGGATTCATCTGATCGATGGCGGCCTTCAAATTTTCCGACAGTTGTTTGATCATCTTGTCCTGACTCGTCAAACCACGGCGCGACATGCGCTGCAGAACCGTCGTGGTTTGGTCGGCAAGTTTCGACTGGTTGGTAGCGATGGCGTGGATGTTGTCTTTCCACTCCTTCTCTTTGAACTTATCCTTGTTGTTGACGAGCTTGTGCGTGGCTGCGATGATTTCCTTCTGCCGGCGCGAAAGCGCCTCAGTAGAGTCGTCTTGATCGCCTCCACCGCCTCCGCCGCCACCCTGCTGGCCTTGCCGGTATTCGCGGCCGAACGGCCGGACTTCGATAAAATAGATGTCGGTCGAAACCGTATTTGCGGGGTTCCGCGTGTCGACAGCCTTTCCGTAATAGGTCACCAGGTCACCGGGTTGCAGATCGTACTCCTCGAGGAAGAACGTATGCCCGGCAGACATCTCTTTCGGATGTTCGCCCTTGCTGGCGAACAGGTCGACCTTTTGTTCGGCACCGCCGTTTACGGAGTAATAAAGTTCAAGTTGGCGCACGCCGAAATCATCTTCGGCCCGCAGTTCAGTGAAAACTTCTTCGACTTTTGTCGCTTTGGTGTCGCGCCCGGGTTTTGTGAATTCGACGATCGGTTTTTGATCATCGAGCGCTTCCATGGAATATTCTTCCAGGCCGAGATACTTCGACCGATTAGTATTGGTCAGCTCAATGCGAAATGTCGTCGTGCGATCAACGGTGACACGGCCGGTAACGGTTTTCTCACCGTTCGGCTGCAGAGATACGCTCTTGCCATCCGCAAAAACCAGACGGCCGCCTGAGAGCAGCTGGCTTCCGGTGATCGTCACCTCGACTTCCGTGCCCTTCAGCGCCACAATATCCGTTGCATTTTCTTCTTTTTTTACGGCCAAACCTGTGTAGGCCGGATAGTGATAGGTGTAATCGACTTTTTCAACGCGCGGTAGATCGGCGACGTCGATGGTAAATTCTCGCGAACGATTGCCCCTGGCATCAACAAAGTAGTGAACGGATTCCTGCAGGTTGAAAACCAGATGGCGGAATGTCGGAACGTTTTGCGGCGCCACCTCCATGGTCACAATCTCCCACTGCGTGCCATTCGCATACCGCAAATGAACCTCAGCGCGTTGCGGGTCAAAGCCCATTGCAACGGCTTGAATCGTCACATCGCTGCCCCGCGCCACAGTGATATCGCCGGGTGTCACTTTCAGTTCGAACGCGTCCACGTTCGGAGGTTTAAAGGCCAGAAGTTTTACGGTGCCGATAGGGAAGAACAGCGAAGATATATAGAGACTGATGACCAACGCGACGGCTAATCCCGCCGTCAATCCCGCAAACGTACTGAACTTCCGCTTGTTGACTTGATCCCGAAACCGCAGATGTTTCGTTCGATCGAGCGCATCCTTGATCAGAAGATGGACAAAAGCGATCTGCTCCGTTTTGGACTTGTGGATGGCTTCGACCGCGCTGACGAGCCGGTCTTCAAGCCCCGGGTTCTTCTCTTCGACAAATCGGGCCAACTGCGTATCGGTAGGTGTCCGAAGCAAAGGCAATATCAGCGCCTTGAAGACTGTGAAGACGAACGCAGCGACCAAAACAAGCCGCAGACCGGTAAGGGCCCATCCCGAAATAGAGGTCGAGTTGGCGAGCAGAAGTCCGATCAAGAGCGACGCGACCATTACACCAAGAATCCAGGCAAGACCTCGAAGCCAAAGAAATACCTTCCATCTGCCTCTAACGAGAGCGATTTTCCGGAGCAACTCTTCATGTGGTGCCATGCGATGTCTCCTTCTGTAGCGCCGGTCTTTTTGGGACGCTGCGCGCCTCAGGATGCCTTATACGACTGATTCGCTATATAAATCTCCGCTATCCCGGCCAATAATGCAATGAATAATAGATACCACCAGATCATTTGCCTTCGCGCATACTCCGCTTTCTCTTCAGTGCCGAAAAATCCGGTCTGCTGAGATCCCCCTTGAGCACGCTGCACGCTGTCAAGTAACTCCTCAGGTTGCATGGTGTCGAGATTCCCTTCACTTGACGGCGGATTTACAGCCACCAATCGGGTATCCGGGCCGACGCGAAGTTCATGAAAGCCCGGAATCGTTGGAGTGAAAAACTTGACCTGTCCCGCGGTCAATTGTCCAAGGGCTTGCCGGCCGCCTTTGGGGTCAATCACTGCGGCGGCCACACTCTCCAGGCCGGCCACAACGGGTATGGCCTCATCCAGAGCGTACCAACTGCGGTTTTCGTTGTACCGCGACAAGTATCGGACGATCTCATGGAAGAGGGGAAGGAACGAGGGCTTCAGGGGAAGATCGTTCCACTTGCTATCGATGGTCGAGTTGAACACCAGCATACCGTGGTCTTCTTTCGACGACTCCACAATAACTGGCGATCCATCCTCATATTTCGCCAGAACGACCGCGCCGGGCTTTGCCTCGACATTCATATAGGCGAAGAATTGCGCTGAGTTCAACACGACTCTCGTGCTCTTCTCGAAGGGTTTGAAAATACTGTGATTCCGGTCGTAGGTCGTCAGGGCGACCGACGGCCTGCCACGGTCTTTCGCGACGAAAATACGCGGCCCCGCTTTCACCGGGAATTTCGCATAGTTGTTCCACCAACCGGCTTCGGCGTTTTCTCCCAGGATAATCAGTTGCCCCTGCCCCGTCTTTCTCAGATCGTCGAGCCGATCCCGAACCTTGTCCGGCAGGCGCGGGACATCATTAATGACGACAACTTCATGGTTCGTCACCTCTTCCGGGGTCACAGCGGATGCAGGAAGCACGCTGACTTCAAATGGCAAATCAGGCGAGGACGTATATGCTTGCCGCAAATACAGGCTTTGTTTTGCCTTACCCGCATCCACGATCAGCAACTTTAGTTTTTCCCGCCGTTCTAATGCGAACAGGAAATCGTCATCGACCTTCAGCGGATCGTTGGAATCGATATGTACCCGGCCCTTTGAAAAACCGAGTTGCAGATCGAAGCCCGTGAATTCCGCAAGCGCCGAAGAATTGGCCGAGACGGTCAGTGTTTTCCGGCCCATCTCTTTGTCGTTGAGAGCCACCGAAACCTGAACATCGACCGGAATATCTTTGCGATAGTTGTGGATGCGGGCGATCACGCGCCCCGTGTAGGTTCGCGTAAAGCTGGTCTGATCGACGCTGACGCTATCGATGCCGACATTGTTCGGGTTCTGCACGGCAAGATTGACGGTTTCGGTTTTTACATCCGTGCCGATGATGCTTTCCCGGCTCGAACGGTTCCATCCATTCCGCTGAAAGTCCGAAATCACGACCAGTTGTCTTTGATCGCCGGCGAATTCGCTCAGAGCGCGATCCGCCAAAGTGAACGCTTCGTAGTAGCGAGTCCCTGAAAACGACGGCTCCAAAGTATCCACGATTGCTTTCAGGGCGTTTTTGTCGGAAGTCGGCCGGGAAAGCAGCGTCGCGTTTTCGTTGAACGCGATAATCGCCATGCGGTCGCTGGCGCGCATGGAATCGATCCGCTTTTGGGCTTCGGCTTTGAGCCGATCGAAATTGTTGCCGTACCGCATGCTGTAAGAGTTGTCGAGCATCAGCACGACGCCGCGATTCGCTGTGGTGTTGCCGGCAGGTTTCGCCGGCTGCGTCAGGTACGGACGCGCAAAGGCTCCCACAAGCAGCGCAAGAATCAGCAACCGCAGAGCCATTAGCAAGAGGTTTTTGATTTTCTGCTGCCTTATCGACCGTTTCGGGACTTTCAACAAAAACATCAAGGAACTGAACGGAATGATCTCGGATTTCTCGCGCCGTACAAGGTGGATCAAAATAGGTATCGCCAAGGCCAGCGAGCCAAACAGCAAGAATGGATTCAGAAACGACATAAATCAAATGCTCTTCGAACGAGCCGCCAAGTACGTAAAGAGTCCTGCGTCGAGCGGCTTGCTCGTATCCATTAAACAATAATCAATGCGCGAACCCGAAAGCTCTTTGCGAAGCCGTTCCATATGATCCTTGAGGATCACCAGGTACTGGTTGCGCAGGTATTCCGGAATCACATGCAATTTCTTTTTCGTCTCCATATCCTCAAACTGCGCCATATCCTCAAAAGGAAAGGTCAGTTCGAAATTATCCATGATGTGAAAGACGATGATGTCATTGCCTTTCGATCTGAGCACTTTCAGACCCGCGAGGATGTTTTCCGGCTCGTCATAGAGATCGGAAATCAATACGATGACTCCGCGTCGAGTGAGATATTCGGCCAAAAAACGAAGCGGTTTTCGGAATTCCGTCAGCTCGCTGGGCTGGATTCGATCGATTTCAGACAAAATCGTCAGCAACTGGCCGCGGCGCCGCCCCGGCGGCACATGAGACCGGATTTGAGAATCGAAGGTCAGTAGACCTACGCCATCCCGCTGGTGATACGCGAAGTAGCTGAGACAAGCGGCGACGATTCGGGCGTAATCGATCTTTTTGATGTCGCCCGAGCCGTAATTCATGGATCCGCTGATGTCGAGAAGAACGAGGACGCGTGTATTCGTCTCACCTTCATACAACTTTACATAGAGCTTGTCGCTGCGCGAAAAGACGTTCCAATCGATTCGCCGGATCTCATCACCGGGCATGTACTGGCGGTATGCGGCGAAATCCACGCTGAAGCCCAGATAAGGTGAGCGGTGGAGACCTTGAACAAAACCTTCAACGACGCTGCGCGCGACGAGTTCGAGGTTCTGAATTTTCATCAGAACCTTGGGATCGATGAAGCGGTTTTTCGGTTGTTCGACGACAGGTGTGCTCATCGAGTTAATCTTTCAGTCCCGATTTTGGAGGCGGCACGACCTCGAGCAACCGCCTGATGATGTCCTCCGGCTTGATACCTTCCGACTCCGCATGGAAGTTGGTCAAGATGCGATGCCTGAAAACAGGATAAGCGAGGGTCTGAATATCTTCCACCGCGACGTTGTAACGGCCGTTCATCAGACCCAACGCCTTCGCGCCGAGAATCAGGAACTGTGACGCGCGCAAGCTGGCGCCGTAATTCAGATATTGTTTGACGAAATCCGGCGCATTCGGAGCTCCGGGCCGGCTGGTCCTGGCAAGCTGAACGGCATAACGCATGACTTCATCCGCCACCGGCATTTTGCGGACAAGACGCTGGAATTCGATAATTTCCGGGCCGCTGATCGTCTTCTCGAATTCAACCTGACGCAGTGTCGTCGTCTGGCTCACGACCTGGATTTCGTCGTCCTCATTGAGGTAATCGATGATGATATTGAACATGAACCGGTCCAGCTGAGCTTCCGGCAGGGGGTAGGTACCTTCCAGTTCGATCGGGTTCTGCGTGGCCAAAACGTAAAAGGGCTTCTCGAGAATGTACGTGTTGCCCTCGATGGAAACCGATCCTTCCTGCATTGCCTCCAAAAGTGCGGACTGCGTTTTCGGCGGGGTCCGGTTGATTTCGTCCGCAAGAATGATGTTCGCAAAAATCGGTCCCTTCACAAAAACACGTACTCGCTTACCAGAGGCGCGATCTTCTTCGATGATTTCTGTTCCCGTGATGTCGGCCGGCATCAAGTCCGGAGTGAATTGGATGCGCTTGAAATCCAGGTGCAGGACCTGAGCGACCGTGGAGATCAACAACGTTTTTGCCAGGCCGGGAACGCCGGTGATGATCGAGTGACCTCCGGTCAGCAATGAGATCATGACCTGATTGACGACGTCTTTCTGTCCAACGATGATTTTTCGGACTTCGCGATCGATCTTTTTTAATTCGATATGAAACCGTTCTACAGTTTCCAGCTCCTTCTTTTGTTCAACAGTCAGTTCCACAATTAATTACCTCACAATTTTCAGTAACAATTCCTGGGCAGGCTCATATGATGGCGCGATTTCCAGGGCCTTCATGACGTTGGTTCGCGCAGCCTGGCGATTCCCTTGCCCGAAACTCGACTCCGCCAACTTGTAATATGCGACGGCCTTGTCCGGGGTATTCAACGCGAGCAGCGCTTCGAATTCACGAACAGCAGGACCATATTGCTTTTGGGCCAACAACAGATCGCCGAGTTTTCGATGTTCCTCCAGATCCATGGGACGAATAAAGATCCCCGCTTCCAGGGCCTGCCGGGCGCCGGGCGCATCACTCTGTTCCTGAAGCAGGTCTGCAAGTTTTATGATTGCTTTGTAACCTGTTTCCGAATACCTGGCGAATTTTTTCAGGATATCGATTGCGGCCTTCTTGTCTCCCTTCTTCAGGTAAGCATCGGCCAGTGGCTCATACGCGTTGTGCTCGTCGGTATATTCAGGATAAAGATCAATAGCCTGCTTCAGGATGTCGATTGCCTTGTCGGTATCGCCTTTTGCCAAGGCTTCCTGTCCGGAGCTGATGAGCTCGGTGAACGGCTTCACGTCGAGGTTCTTGACTTTGTCATCGACCCATTTGAGGAATTCCTCATCGAATTGCTCGGGGGTCAAGCCCAAACCTTCTTTGAACACGTCAGGTGTACTTTTGCCCTGCTTATAGAGCAGAAGCATTTTCTTGAGAGCCGGGAATCCGAATTTCTCATCGATATAGTCGCAGACAAGCGACGCCTGGTAATACGAGACCAGAACCTGGTTCGGATATTTAGGCCGGGTAAACCCATTGTTCAATTCAGCAGTGGGAAGAAATTTCTTTCCTTTCATCGCTGCAAGGTAATCGAGCTTCATCTTGTCGCCCCAGCCGGTGAAACCCTTCCGTTCCTCATAGACCGAAAGACCTTCGGAGAACCACCGCGGGATCTTGTGATCCGTGACCTGAAGACTAATCACGTGCATGAACTCATGCCAGAGGGTGCTGCCCCAATTGAATGAATCCGGCTTTCGCGCCGTCGGTGAGTCCATCACGAACAGCTTGCCGAAGCAAACGCCGAGAATCCCGCCAATGCCCGGCAATCCAAGCGTTCGCACCTCGAAATCGGCATGATCGGGATACATTTCAAATGTGATGGGGCCTTCAGGCTTGAAGTCGTACTTCGCCGTTAGCGTGTTATAGGCCTTCTCCAGAAGTTCGCTCACGTAGGGGCGAAGTACGGCCACTTCTTTCTCGTGAAGCTTCACTTTGAAGTGAGTGGTGTCGAAGCGCACAAAGTGCTCGAAGCTGTCCAGGAGCTTCAGCGTATTGACGGTCATCACATTGAATTGATCTCCGTCGTACGCCTTACCGAGCGCCGCCCTGCCCTCGTCTTCTTCTCCGATGCGAAGCAAATTCACCCCAAGGGTGCTCATGGCGGTCCAATCGCGCGCATTTAGACGAAGCGCCTCGCGCGCCAATGCTACAGCTTCTTTGTAGAGGCGCAGTCTTTCGCAGTTATTTGCAAGAGTGTCATAGAGCTTGCTGTACTGCGGATTGATCTCCAGGACCTGTTTCACATACTTGTCAAAGTCGGCGGTATTATTGCGCAGGAAACTGATCGAAGCTCGAAGGCTCATGGCCTCAGCCGATTTCGGATTGACGGCCAGCACTTTCTCGATTTCTTCCTGGGCTTTGTCGTATTGTTCGGAATCGATGTCCTGTCCTGCGATGAGCAAATGTCCATCGATGAGGTTGGGATTGGTCTTCATGGCGCGTTCGAGCGCGCCCGACGCCTTTTCCGGCTCGCTATCGGCAAAGGCGCTGGCCATACCGACAAGAGCTTCCGGCATGTTCGGATCGATCTTCAAAGCGTCCTGGTAGCTGGCAATTGCTTCAGGTTCGTTGTATTTCTCTGCTAACAGATCGCCCCAGGCGACGAAAGCCTCCGCGTTTCGCGGATTGCCTTGCGTGATGATTTTCAGGAGGTCGTTGGCATCGTGATAATACTCGGTCGTCCATAGCGCGCGGGCTACCCACAGAAGATCATTCGGATTCCGGATGGTTCCGTTCTGAAAGTTTTCGATCAGCTTTTTATAAATGGCCTCCGCTTCTTCGCGTTTGCCGGTATCGGCGAGAAGGGCCGCCTTTTCGTACTGCGCGGCCACGCCGACGTTGGCATTCGTCAAAATCGCATTCATGTGCGCCAGCGCTTGATCGTAATTTCCGGTCAGATGATGGAGCCGCCCGGCAGCCAGACGGACAGCGCCGGCGTTCGGATTGGCTTTCGCCCAGGTATCAAAGCGCTCGCGCGCTTTCGCGTACTCGCCGGTTCGAACCCATGAATAGTAGAGGCTCTCCACGACAAGCGGATCGAAGTTGCCGGCCGTCACCATCGGCTCCAGCGCGGCAACCGCTTCCTTGTACATCCCGGTGCGTGCGAGCTCGAAGGGGCTTTTCGTATCCGACTGCCAGAGAGCGCCGCAACTAAAAAGCAGAAGCGGTAGTAAAAGAACAACGACGCCGCGATATTTCACTTCTTCGCCTCCTGCTGCCGAATTTCCTGGTTCTTCAGCGCCAGTTGGACGAGCAATGATTCCATTTGTTTGTCGTATTCGGTTTCCGGAATAACATTTTTGTTGATACGGAGGTCTTCGATTTTTTGTTCGATCTCCCTCCTCTGATTGAGGAGCACTTGCAATTTCGGGTCGCTCGATACGATGGGACGATCGACCTGAAAGCTCGTGGCGCGAGCGACGAGCGGAACTTCTTTCGTAGTTACTCCTGTCTTCTCCGTGCCGTTATCCGAAATCTGCGGATGCTCCGTTGCAAGCCGCCCTTCTTCTTTATAGAAGCGTTCGGTGCCTGCGACGGCATATTTGAAAGCCTCCCAGACGGAAATCTTCTGATCCTTGTCTTCGTCGGCAGCAGGACTCTCGAGAGCCTCCAGGAAGTAGTCATAAAAAACGATGTCGTTTCCCTCCTGGCCGCTGCGCGTCGCGGTGATGATGACGCGGTTCTTTCCGGCGAATTTCTCGATCGCGGCACCGCTGGCCGGCGTGCCTAGCACCACGACGATGCGGCCAACCGGCAAGGCGGAGAGCAGCTTGTTATAGTCATCGGCTGTGTAATCCGGACCACTGATATTGAACTTGTAAACGCCGTCTTCGCCGCTCCCGTGACCGATAAAGAAGAGGAAGAACGTATCCGCGGGTTTGAGTTGTTGTTTGAGCGTAGCAAATGCTTTTTGAATTTCGGCCTGCGCGCTTTTCTTATCCGAGAGCACGATGACACGGTCGGAGGAAAATCCGAACTTTTCGACGAGAGCTTTCTGTGTTCCCTCGGTCCACTTGTCGAATTTAGTTTCGTGCTCGGGGCTGCCGGCAACACCCCTGACAATTAAAGCACTGGAATCCGCAAAGATCGGCACCGCCAGGAAGAGAATGAAAGCCGCAAGGGATAGGAGCTTCATGCGAGTCCTTTCCTCTTTCGCCAGAACCACTCGCCACCCAGAGTTACGCACAGCAACATGAAAAGGAACGGCACGTCCCATAATTCCTTCCGTTCGATGAATGAGGTTTCGCCTTCCACATACTGCGCATCTTCAGGAACATCGCCGATCTTCGACAACGGATAGTAACGGCCGCCGGTCGATGATGCGACGGATTGGAGCAGCCGCGCATCCAGCGAAGCGTTGTAGTACTCGATTGGCCGGTCCTGAACTTGAAACGACGCGCGGCCCGTGCCCAGGTTTTCAGAACCCTGAGTGGCGTCCACTTCAACCTGGTAGATACCCGGATCTTTCGCATTGAATTCCGACTGATACGTCCCTTCGCCGGACCCGTTCCAGTCGAGCGGGATGGATTCGGTGACGCCGTCCGGATTCGTAACCTTCGCTACTACTTTGGCATTGTTCATCCGTTCGAATTTTTTATTCGAGATCTCTGCGGTCAACCGCACGGTCTCGCCGGGCAGATGCGTATCTTTGTCGGGATTGATCATGACGGGATCGGGCGATGTATTAACGAGCCATCGCAGAATCTGCTTCCAGAACAATTCATACGTCTGGTCGTTGTGATCCATTTCCATCTGCCATCGCCACGTGCTGCCGCTTGTCAAGGCCATGGCCCGTCCGCGGCCGTAACGCTGGTAGGCCAAAAGAATAGGATCCGCGCCGCTTTTGAGCTCCGCCTGGCCGCGAGCGAGCACGATAGCTCCGATTTTCGCATCGAGCGTTTTATTGAAATCGTTGAGCGACGGCAAATCCGACCACTGTTTCGTGTTCGAATTCGCGTCCGGTGAAAGCCTCATCAACGGGTGCGTGCGGCCGTAATCGGTGACGGCAAACTTCAGTTTCCCAATGATCGGGGTGCGATCGGCAGGGGACAGTTGGACCGGCAAAATGTCGGCTAGCGGACTATTCTCGTAGCGGCCGCCTGAGAAAGAATTGCGGCCGCCCATCATCAGGAAACCGCCGCCCCGATTGCTGACGAAATCCACGACCATCTTCAACTGCTCCTGAGTGAAGAAGGTCGATTCGATGCTGCCGAAAATCAAACCCTTGTAACCGAAGAGCTCTTCGCGCTTCGTTGGAAAACCCTCGGCGAGCATCTCCTCTTTGTCGATGCCCTGCCGGTAGAACTTGTTCTGTGAAGATCGCAACAAGGTCACCAAACGGATGTTCGGATCATCCTGCATTGCGCGGCGCAGAAATTTGAATTCCCAGCGCGGTTCACCTTCTATATAGAGGATCTGGGGGTGGTCATTTTTAACCTCCAGAAGCGAATCGCGGTTATTGTTTTCCGGGATCCGGTCGTCGGGCGCCTGAAGCGAAAAAGAGAACAACCGGGTACCCTCGTTCTTCACGGGAAGGTCCAGAGACGTTTCGGCGATCTCGCCATCGGCCGGCAAGGTGACTTGCTCGGACTTCAAAAGCACACCGTTTTCGCGGACGTACAGTGTCGCTTTACGGCCTCGGAATCCATGGCTGCGATACGAAACATCGACGGTAGCCGTCGATTCTTTCAGCGTTGTGCGTGGCGCTGCCACATTCACGATTTCGGCGTCCCGTGTGATGTTCTCCGAACCCACTCCGACGGTGTAAAAGGGAATGTGACGAGATTCCAGTTTCGACAGCGATTCTGTCCATTGCTTTGAGGCATTGTCCACCCCGTCTGTAATCAGAACGACGCCGGACAACGGAACCGTGCCGAGCTCTTGATGCAGAAGGTCGGTCGCGGACTCCAGCCTGGTACGCTTGCCCTCGAACGTCACCTGATCCGGCCGGTCAATCCGTTCGGCCGCGTTGTCGAAGCGATATGTGCGCACCTTGAATTTGTCGCTGAGCCGTTTGAAAAAGTTCGTTGCCTCAAATTGTTTTTGGAGTTGCTCGGCCCGGGAAATCTGGCCGTCGTCCTTAATTTTCATGCTCTCGGAATTGTCGATGACGACAGCGAGATAACTTTCCTGCGGCAGGACGGTCGAGATGTTCAAAACCGGCCGAAGAAAAATGAACGCCAGCACGCCGAAAGTCGCAGCGCGCAGCGCTACTAACCCAATGGAATATTTATCGCGAGCAATATCTCTGTATGCGTAGTATGCCCCTGCGCCAGCCACTATAAGGAAAAGCAGAAACCATAGGCGGGAGCCCAGGAGTTGGAATGCCAAATGGCCCTTGGCATAAATGATCGGTTTGTATTTGAAAAGGAACTCGAAAATGTTCATCAGGTCAAGGTTAGACTTTCCTATTCAGTTGGACTGGCAAGCGAAAAACATTCTACTTGGAAACGAGCTAAAACTTCCATAACGTTCCAGAATTAACGCTCATCGCTCCTCCAGGCTCCGTCTGTAGGGCAGGTTGGTCGCAAGGCTGAGGACCTCCACGGCGGTCTCCTCGAGCGATTTCAGACTCGTGTCGACGACCGGCCAGGAAGCGCGCTTGAAAAGTTGATCAGAATAGGCCACCTCCCGCTGCACTAAATGCGCGTCTATATACGCCTGCCGTGCATCGTCGCGAAACGACCTGAGACGTTGTTCCCGGATGTGACGCAAGCGAACCGGATCCATCCGCAGGCCGACGACCTTTCGTTGATCGGCCTTGAAAAGCTCGGGAGGCGGCTCCACGTTCAGGACAATTGGAATGTTGGCGACGAAGTAGCCTCGCACCGCCAGATAGATCGAAAGCGGAGTCTTCGATGTACGCGAAACTCCGACAATGATGATCTCAGCGCGGTCCAGATCTTCCAGTCCCATCCCGTCGTCATGCTTAACCACGAAGGTCAACGCATCCATGCGGCGGTAATAATTTTCGTCGAAGCGATGGACACCGCCCGGCACGCCGCCGGGGGCGGCACCTAAAACGCGTCAAATTGAGCCAATGCCGCCCGCAGCACGTGTTCCGCAGTCGATCCAGTGGCGTCGGATACAACCAGAATCTTACGTTCCATGGAAGGACTTCTTAATCTACGAATTATCCGATCTCGACTCCGGCACTCTGCAGAGCGGAAATCAAACCTGACTGCGATCTGAATAAATGCGCGTGTATTCCCAATCGTGTTGCCGCGGTGATGTTTTCTTCTCGATCATCGATAAAGAAGAGCGAATCCGGCGCACAATTAGCGGTGGTAATCGCATGCTCAAAGATTTTTCGGTCGGGTTTCAGCGAGCCCACTTCGTAGGAAAGCACGAAGTGATCAAAATAATCGACAATGCGATACCGGGAACGGATGAACTCAAAATGCGCTTCATTCGTGTTCGATACCAGAATCAGCGGGTAATTCCGTTTGAGCGCCCCGACTAGCTCTTCCGAAATGATGAGGCCGGGCAAGAACACCGACGACCAGGTCTTGCGGAAATCCGGCAGATTCATTTTCAATTTGGCCGTCTCGCAAAGGTATTTGTGGAATTGGGTGGTCGAGATCTCGCCCCGTTCGTAGCGGCGGATCCACGTATCATCCCAGAGGACCTCTTCAAATCGATCCCGCGAGATGGAACATGAGGCGTGCAACGCTTCAACGCCTGTCTCAAAATTAAAATCGATGAGGACTTTACCAACATCGAATAGGAGTGCTTCGATCTTCACTCTTGAATCTTAACATCGAAAACTGAATACTTCGGAACATGACCATACGAACACCAAACGAATACATCAGCCGCAGAGAGCGGCGGCAAGCCGCGCCGGAACAGACTTTTCGCGAGGCCGAGTACATTGACCGCCTCTCGAAAAGCCGGACCCCGGTCGTTGTAAAGTTGATCGACGGTGAGGAAGTCAAGGGCTGGATCGAGTATTACGATAAAGACATCATCCGAATCACCCGCGACGCGCAACCGAACCTTTTCATTTACAAGAGCCGTGTAAAATACCTCTACGAAGATCCAGCGGGCAATTCCAGGGCACGCGAGGCGAAAGCTTAACGGCTTATTTCTCTCTTATAGCGACAGGGTTATAAGGAAACGGCTGATTGGCTGCCCTGATCGCCGCCGCATCGTAGAAAATCGTAGCGGGATTCAGGTCCGCTGTGATCTGGCCGGGACTCGTCAGGAGCGATCCATCGGCCGCTCGCGTTTGCGCAATGAACAACCCGCCATAGATGTTCCCTTTGGCGCCGCTGCTCCAGGTCAACACGCCTTCTCCGATGATAAGAATTAGACCATTCCAGGTAAAGTTTCCCGCAACCTTGACAGCACCGCGGGTGAGTAAGATGCCGTAGCCCGATCCCGGCCCGAGGACCACGTCGCCATTGACGACCGCGACTTTGTAATTTGCTGCGCTGCCGTAGTCCCCGATAACTTGACTCCCTCCGCTCGGAGGATTGTAGAGATCGGTCGCGTTTCCTGTGATGCCGGCGGCCAGGCTTTCAAGACCCGCCACTGTCGTCAAACGCGGATCCGTTTGCGTGTCGGTACCCGGCAGGTTTGGGAACTTCCCTTTCTGGATTGTCACTTCGATCGCTTTGCTTGAAGCTCCAATCTGACCAAAGCTGAGCAGGGTCAGGACGTCGTTGGTATCCGTTTTCGTGGCCACGCCGTCGGCATTGTCGTTGCGTAGCCAGACGTAATACCGGCCGATGATTCTACTTGAGTTATCCATGAGTGGCTGGCCCGCCAGCCGCAGCGACGGATCGCTCGGGATGAGTGGTTGATCGTCGCTAGCAAGTAGCGTCGCCAGATCTGCCGACGTCAGAAGCTGACCGTCAAGGCCGGCCGCGGACGTGAGAAGCCGTGTTGGTGTGGCGGTAGAGGTGCGAAGGACTTCACGGGCGTGGTCGATTCCAGCCTCGGCGAGATACAGGCTCTGTATGGCGGTTTTGTGATTGTCGGTAATCCAGATATCGATGGTCTCTGTGGTCAGCAGAGCGCCGCCAACAATCGAAATAAACGACAGCACCAGCAAGGCGAGTATCAGGGCGACACCACGGTCCCCATTCATGGAAACCGACGGTAGCCTTGGGTCATCTCCCGAGCAACTCTGAATTGAGCCTACTTGACATACCGAACATACGTACGGTATAAATGCGCCATGCTGACGGAAAAGCAACAAGCGATCTTGGATTTCATCAACGAATACGTTGAAGATAACGGATTTCCACCCTCAGTACGCGAGATCGGCAGGCATTTCGAGATTTATCCCGCGACCGTTCAAGACCACATTTCGGCCTTGGAGCGGAAAGGATATCTCCAGAAGAAACGGTTTCAATCGCGAACGCTCTCGATTTTGGCACGCCGAACCTCAACGGATCGGGAGGCAACTTCGGCCACTCCCATAGTCGGGCGAGTAGCGGCCGGTCTCCCGCTACTGGCACAAGAAAACGTCGAGGAAACGGTTCAGCTTCCCAAACAGTGGGCTTCTGCAGGCGCCTTCCTGCTGAAGATTCAGGGCAATAGCATGGAAGGCGCTCATATTTTGGATGGCGATTACGTCCTGGTCGATCCGCAGCAGACGGCCGAAAATGGTGAAATCGTCGTTGCATTGATCGGTGAGGAGGCCACAGTCAAACGGTTTTATCATAACGACCATGGAGTGACGCTTAAGGCCGAGAACCCGAGATATAAACCAATCCAAATTCAGAGGGATGAAACACCATCCTTCAAAATCATTGGAAGAGTTATGGGTGTGTTCCGGGTGATGAAAAAATGATCGCAATGATGAGAGCCGCCCGCTGCCGCCGCGTTCACTTTCTCAAAAGCACATAAACGGCTCCGCCGCCACCATCACAATTTCTCGCTGACGTATATGCGATAACGTGACGGCTCATGCGGCGGGTGCAAAGCCAGCGCCGCACGTTATCCTTGAGAACCGAATGATTCTGATTCGAATGGCGGCCTCTTCCATGAATGACCCGGACGCAGGTGAATCCGGCACGAACCGATCCCAGCAGGAACTCATCTAAGACGAACCGGGCTTCCTGAAGGTTCAACCCATGCAAGTCCACATGCGCTTGGACGGAAAACCGGCCGGACCGCAGATCGTCCAGGTAAAGCCGTCCTCCTGGATGAACGGAACCTTCAATATATTCGCCCGTTTGTTGAATGTCGATGCTGCCGTTTCGTACAAACTGTTCGAGCGCGCGGAGTGCGTCCTGTTCCTCATCCTGCGGCTGGATCTCAACGGGCGGCCGATTCTGCAACGGCACTAAGCTCCAGCCAAGAGCTTTCACGTCTCTCATGGCGTGCTCGAAAAGTGCATTATCCGATAACCCATCCGGAAGCGGTTCAATCGGGAATTCGCGTGGCTCGTCAATTACAGGTTGGGGTGAGAGATGAATGCGCCCTTCCTTGACCCAGTCTTGAAGAATTGCGAATGGTTTATCCATAAATCACCTAAACCGATTCGTCACGGGCATCCGGCGATCCCGGCCGAATGCTCGTGGCGTGATTTTCACGCCGGGCGCAGCCTGACGCCGCTTGTACTCATTTGTGTCGACCATTCGAATGATCCGGCGCACTAGTTGTTCCTCGAAACCCATATCCACGATTTCGGAAAAACTCCGATCTTCTTCGACATAGGCTTTCAAGATCGGATCCAGAACATCGTAGGGGGGTAAGGAATCCGTATCCAGTTGGTTTGGACGTAATTCCGCCGACGGCGGTTTTTCGATGATGACGCGCGGAATCCGCTCGCGTTCCGCCAGGCGATTGCAGTGTTCGGCGAGACGAAACACCGTGGTCTTCATCACGTCCTTCAGCACGGCAAAACCGCCGGCCATGTCTCCGTAAAGCGTGCAGTAGCCACTGCTGATTTCACTTTTATTTCCCGTGCTCAATACCAGCCATCCGAATTTATTCGATAGCGCCATCAGATACGTCCCGCGGATCCGGGCCTGAAGATTTTCTTCTGTGAGGTCGGCTTTGGCAGCTTTGAAACCCGCTTTGAGCGTGGTTTTGAAGGCGTGGAAGACATCCTGGATGGAAATCGTCAGCAATTCGATCCCGAGATTTTTTCCAAGTTGCTCGGAATCGGCGAGGCTCCCGCGCGATGAAAATTCCGAAGGCATCAGCACTCCAACGACGTTTTCGCTTCCCAATGCATCGACCGCGATGCAAGCCGTCAAAGCGGAGTCGATACCGCCGCTGAGTCCAAGCACCACTTTCTTGAAACCATTTTTCAGGACATAATCGCGTGTACCGAGCACGAGCGCTTGGTAGATTTCCCCATCTTCGGAGAGCGCCTCGCGCTGAGAAGCCGCAGCCAACGCGCGATGACGTCGTGCGCGCCCGGAAATTGGAAAGATTTCCGCAGGCGTTATCCGGTTAAATTTTTGTTGGCGCCGCCGGGGATCGTGCAATCGCTGCCGGAAAACCGATTCCACGTCGAGATCCGCAACGACCAGTTCTTCTTGAAACTGTTTGCCGCGAGCGAGAAGATCGCCGTTCTCGTTGAAGATGAGACTGTCGCCGTCGAACACCAACTCATCCTGGGCGCCGACAAGATTGTTATACGCCACGATAGCCGTGTTGTCGGCTGCGCGGGTGCCGAGCATACGTTCGCGCCAATGACGCTTTCCGGCATGATACGGAGACGAAGAAATATTGATGATGACTTCGGCGCCACCCGAAAGCGCCTGAAAAAATACGGGTCCATCCGGGTACCAAATATCCTCACAAATACTCACACCTATAGTCGCGCCGTTCATCCGAAGGACTGGGCAGGCTTTGCCGGGCTGGAAGTATCGAAACTCGTCGAAAACGCCGTAGTTCGGCAGATACATTTTGTGATACGTCGTGACGAGCTTTCCATTTTGAGCGATGGCAGCGGCATTGAAGATGTCGTCTTGCCGATCGACAAACCCAACGATGGCTGTGATATCCCGTGTCCGGCTGATGATCCTGTCCAGAGCGGCGAGATTGGCATCGATGAACTGAGGCTTCAGCAGTAAATCTTCGGGCGGGTAACCGGTTAAAGCCAGCTCGGGAAATGTGACGATATCGGCATCGGCGTCGCGCGCGCGGTCCAGCCACTCGATAATTTTCTGGGCATTTCCTTCGACATCGCCCACGACGACATTAATCTGGGCCATCGCCAGACGCAATTGAGACGCCTGTTGCATGAGACTGCCGCTCTAAAAACCAACGCCACACTATCGTAACAGAACCTCGAATGTTCGAGCTACCGCGAGACGCCTGTTTCAAGACCTCGATTCACTGAAACCCCGTAACAGTACGGGTTTCGCGACTATTTACAAACAGGTGATGATGTGTTTGAATGCCAAAGTTTTTTCCACGGAGGAACCGATGGCTCGACTTTCGCAAAATGTGGTTGTTTACTCAAAACCCGTTCGCACTTTTCCAAACGGCGATTTTTTCTATATCGAGTTGTCGAGAAAACACAACCGTTACGACTGCGTTTTGAAGATGGCGCGAGACGCCAGTCTCGCAAGGTCGGTGGTCGTTGTCCGGGCACAGGGCAAGACGATTCGCGAGGCGGAGGACGATTGCTATCGGAAGGCTCTCGAACGTTGTCCCAAGTTTCCCAGGCCACCTTACCTGAAACGCGGTTCAGAAACAGCGCGTGTGGTAGCAGGGTTCCTTCCGGAATGCTTTAAGGAACCCGTCAAGAGCTAAACACGGCTTTTCTTCTCTCCCTTCGAGGTCATCCGCCGCGCCAACCTCTGATGTTTGTTCTTCACGCGCGATGATGGCTGATCGGCAAGTGAATTGCACTGTACAAATAAGAATTACATACTCTGAACTTGGCTTAAGGGAAGGGATAACATGGCATTGAAGAAGCTTCGAATGATTTGTGCCGGCGGAGACAAGACCCTTGCAGAATGGGACACAGAGACCGTTACTTCCCAACGTCTCGCCGAGATCGAACGAGAATTTAAGGAAAAGGTGGCTCAGGGCTGGTTTGCAGCAGATATTTCGGAGAAGCGCGACGTCTTGATTCGTGAATTCGATCCGAATGCCGAGATCCTCCTGATCCCCAGAGTCCAGGGCGGCTGCTAGCCAAAGGCGTTTGACCCGCACGCCCAAAGAACGGGTATGGCCACTCGAGTCCAGGAAAATTTTCCCTTGCAACGGGTCGATATCTTTGCCCACCCGACTCAGGACGATTACGAGCGGGCCAAGGATAAAGCCCGCCAGTTGTTGCGCTCGGTTCTAGCAGAAGCCGAATGGCTCGACCTGGAAGAGACGGGCGTCATTCAATTGTCTGGCAAACGCGGAAAATATGTGATCTCGGCGTATTCCCAGACCGAAATTCGCGACGCTTCCTCCGGCCGTTGTGTTGCATACGCGTGTTTGCAACTTTCCATTCCAGCCCCAACATACGACCGCATGGTGGCGGAGTATCTTCTGATTAAAAACGCCGAGGACGTCTACTGGAAAACGGCCAACATCTTTTCCCGCAGCGGCAATGAGTTCGGGATTGCAACGCTCTTTCTGATCGCCTTCGACGTTGCGCTCTTTGTAAATCTATTGCTGGAAGTCCTGACGGTGCACTAGGTCGTTCCAAAATGAAAACGCCGGCAGGCTCCTGAGCCTGCCGGCGGCTGGATCCACCATCCTACCCCCACCCGCCGTTCATTCTCGCGGTGGTGGCTTATGTAGGATTTCCCCACTAACAAGAACACACGAACCACCCTTCTGGTTGCAAACGTTCAACCAAAAACGCAAACAATGTATTCAACAAGTTGAAGAAAACCGTTCTCACGAAATCCGGAAATCCGTAGATTTTTTTGGAAACCGGAAGTGCACCTGCATCGAGCACCGGGAAAGTGAGCGGTTGAAAAGCGATCTCGGAGCGCTTTGCCGCGCGTTAAAAAAACCTTTGCGTTCGCGTGACGCGGAGCGATACTACGCTCCCCCTGCCTGCATGGTCCTTGACTTCGGTGGTTCATCTTTTAAGGAGTCGCGTATGGCGCATCCGAATGGTCTGATTCCCCGTCGTCTTCTGCGCGGTGAGATTATGTGCCGATGGCACGAACTGACAAGTTCTGATGTCGAAGAATGCACTAGTGATCGGGCAAAATTGATTGAGGTGTTGCAGGCTCGCTACGGCTACGCGAGAAGACGCGCCGAGAAAGAGGTCGAACTCTTCTTTCTAGAGTTCCGGGACCGATTGCGTCTGGCGGCGTAAGCAAGAAGCACTGACCTTTCAATCCCTGCGATAGGACAGCTTACGGATTTCTTGTCTTGGCTGACATTGGCTGAAATTAGACCGCCTTTGATCCTCGCGGGCATAACGATGGGCATGATTCCAGGATTTCCCAGCGCTTC
>WNGK01013511.1_pt1 | contig 20759 bp, 24 predicted proteins | sample 5400601 | NCBI WGS metagenome assembly WNGK01 (sample SAMN13153376, study PRJNA577476) | soil metagenome | isolation source: 60 cm soil or saprolite under Garry oak tree replicate 1 | place: USA:California | collected 2016-06-15
CCAGAACCGATGGGGCGTGAGCGAGTTGCCGATCAAGCCGGCAACTCAAACCACCGCCATCGAGCAACCTTCTCCACGAAATTACTGGCTTTCAACCGCCGAATTGAAGAACCGAGGTTTTGCAACAGCCTTTAGCTAGTGTGGTGGTGGTGGAAAATGGATGGTGCGCGTGGGAAGATTCGAACTTCCGACCCGCGGCTTAGAGGGCCGCTGCTCTATCCAACTGAGCTACACGCGCATTCGGACTGATTGTAGCAAAAACTTCAGGAAACCCACGGCTCTCAATCGTGCCGAGAAAAATAACCATCAACGATTTTGGCACACTCGCCAAACTCTGAGTCGCAGCTTGGTTTAGAGCGTTACCAGTAATTGCGACGCCAATAGGTTGAAATTTGGCACACATGGCAGAGGTAAAAATTTGCAGACGTGGCATCTTTGGTGCGCTGCCGTACATACTTTTAATCTTCGGGCGGTTTACAGTTTGGGCAACGTTTCTGTTTCCAGCGCGCGGTAATCAGATCAGCAGCGAATAAGCAGGCAAGCGACCAGAGAACGAAGCGACACGGAGGTCGTTTAATGGCAACCCCCCAGATTTTAATCTCCCGGTCCCGCATGGTTCCCCGTATTGTTCCGACCCGAACTGCCAAAGCTGCAAAGAACTACGAGAGGTGCAAGAAGCGATTAGGCTGCATCAACCAATTCCGATCAGGAAATCAGCTTGAGTCGGCTGCACGAATTGGGCAGGTGAAATGCACAAGCGTTCAATTCGCATCACAAAACATCTAGGCAGCGTCCCTGCTGTCGCAGAATGCACTGCTTGCAGCCAAGAGTTTCGAGCACAGTTGTCAGCACTCCCACGTGTAAAGGACACTACGGCAAACCTTCAACAGCAGTTTCTCAGGCATAAGTGCAAGACCGTGGCTGCCACTGAAAAGGCGAACAGTGAGCAAAACAATGTTCGGCTATGACAACAGGGCTGAAACAAGGACTGAGGAAGAGACAGTCTGCTTCCCAAAAAATAGCTGCGAAGAGCAGAAGGTTCTAAGTGAGGCCGTATGTCCTACTGTCGGTAGGGGCGCAACCGGAGCTACTCAGGCTGCGAAATGAAGTGCTGCGGCACGCGGGTTATCACGTTCATGCGGAAACCAGTGTGTACGAAGCAATGCATTGGTTCTTGCGAAGTGACTTCGATTTGGCGATTCTCTGCCACACTGTTCCCGAAGCCGAAAAATTGAAATTCTTAACTGCAGTCAAAAGGGCCGCGCCATCGACGCCGGTAATCATCGTGAGAGGTAGTGAAACTGGAACGCAGGCAGATGCGTCCGTGCATTGTCTCGACGGGCCCGACGCGCTCCTTAACTGTGTCGCTGGCCTGCTCACGCGACGACTCGCAAGCTAAGCAAATGCTAGTCAACGTCGCTACGAGTGTTTAAGAATGTTACAATTCGCCGCATGGCAAATCTAACTCAGATCATTAGCGACCTCAAAGCAGAGCGTGGACGCATCGACCAGGCTATCCAGGCCCTGACCTCACTGGATGGAACTGCTCCCAAAGCATCCCCACGGCGCACGGTGTCGGCCGCGACACGACGGCGCATGGCCAGAGCTCAGCGCGCGCGATTTGCCACGGTAAGGCCAGAGCGCAAACCCAAGGGAAAGCTCTTGCATTGGACACAGCGGCCGGAGAACCGGGCGAAGCTGGCAAAGCATATGCGCAGGATGCAAAGGGCGAGGCTCGTGGCTTAGCGTCTCACAAATGAGACAGTCTCAAAGTCAATAACTGATAAGGGGAGACCTACAATGACAGAGGAAGAGCAGACATACACAGATAATCTTCAACTTCTTGTCACGGCCAGAACTGAACAGCTTCGTACAGCTATGCGCCGTATTGAAGAACTGGAGAGGCAGTTGGCAGAGCTGCAAAAAACCACAGTAGCCAAAGCAGGTCGACGGATTTTCCGGAGTGCAACGGATGGCGAATGCCGGGCAATCAGTCGGCTTCCTCAGTCCCTGCAGCACCTGCGCGCTGATGCATTCGGCAGGCTCGTCCGCCGTAATTAACGCAAGGTCATAAATCCGGTCTGCGTCATGGGCGGCATACTCCGGACGAAGCCGCAAACCACTGTGCGGAATACTTCCGATGCCACGCCACTTCTGATCGGCAATCTCGAACACATCTTTCAGAATCTGCTGCGCGGGTAAATTCCCTTGATAAGACACCGAGCGCACATATTGGTTCTCGACGCATGCTTCGCCGCGCTCCAGCTGCCGTACGAGCATGAGAATAGCTTCCAGCAAGTCCACTGGTTCGAATCCACCAACCACAATGGGAATAGCAAAGTCGCGGACCAGACTTTCATACTCTTGATAACCCATTACCGTGCAGACATGCCCAGGCGCGATAAAGCCTTGAACGCGGTTCTCGCGTGTTGCCAGCAGAGCACGAATCGCCGGCGGCACTAGAACGTGCGAAACCAGCATGGAAAAATTCTTGAGACCGTCGCGTTTGGCCTGCCACGCTGCCATGGCATTGGCGGGAGCTGTAGTCTCGAAGCCAATCGCCAGGAAAACTATTTTGCGGTCTGGGTTCGCCTTCGCGATCTTCACCGCCTCGATGGGTGAGTAAGCAATGCGGACGTCGGCACCCTGGGCTTTGGCGCGAAGCAAATCCGAAGTCGATCCAGGCACCCGCAGCATGTCGCCGTACGAGACCAGAGTTACTTCAGGGCGCAGGGCCAGCGCGATCGCCTTATCAATTGTTTCGAGCGGAGTAACGCACACCGGACAACCGGGCCCGTGCACCAGTTCAATGTTGGACGGAAGCAGTTCGTCCAGGCCATAACGCATGATGGTGTGGGTCTGCCCGCCACAGATCTCCATCAACACCCAAGGGCGGGTAGTTACCCCTGCGGTCTCTGCCGCCAGTGCGCGGGCAATCCGGCCGTCGCGGTATTCGTCGAGATACTTCATGGGGTGCTGCCCTCGGCTGGCGGGAGTTCTGCCTCTAACGCGCCCATCTCGCGCAATAGTTCGTAGGTACGCTCGGCCTCGCTTTCGTCCACCTGGCTGATGGCGAATCCCACGTGCACCATCACGTAATCACCGACGCCGGCTTCAGGAACAAAATCCAGGCGGACAGAGCGAACGATTCCTCAGAACTGCACTCGGCCGACGCGCAACCCGTTCTGCTCTTCAGCCATGAGCACCTTGCCTGGGATCGCTAGACACACGGAGAAAAAATCCTCTTCAGAACTATACCCCGATCATTTGTCGGCGAAAACGGCCTCTCGGCATCAGCGCTGATCTAGGCTGCCACATCTGAGCGTTCACGCAATGCAAGCTGCCGCCGCAACGTTTGTACAAGCGATAAAGGGATCCGCATTCGTCTCAGGTTACCGGATGCACGAGCTATGCCTTCGACGGCAAAACCATCGCCATCTGGGAACGGATCGGAGACGAGGTGAAATTCCTCGCCATATAGCCTTATGTGCCGCTCCTGCACATAGCCAAATTTCCTCAATCTCTCGCAAATCAGGATTTCGGTGTTGGCTGAACTCTTCAAGACAGCCTCTTCTTTTTTCTAAGCTCAATCGCTTGATGCAGAGCTGGTTAGATGGTTAAGTAAAGAAAATACGGCTGTGGACTCGGTTGACATAGACTGCGGTCGCTGCAGCCACTTGGTCTTCTCGCAGTAGTCATATAATTCGCTTCTAAAGTTCGGATCGGCGATCTCAATCAGCGCCTTTGCCCGTTCGCGGATCGATTTCCCGTGTAAATAGGCGACGCCATGCTCCGTGACCACGTAGCGGACTAGACCGCGCGAGGTGACCACTCCGGCGCCTGGGCTGAGCATTGGCACGATTCGCGAGATTGTGCCGCCCTTCGCCGTCGAAGAGATGGCGATGATCGGCTTGCCCCCTTTTGAACGTGAAGCTCCGCGCAAGAAATCCACCTGGCCGCCTATACCGCTGTAGAACTGGTTTCCAATGGAGTCCGAACAAACTTGGCCGGTCAAATCAACCTGTAAGGCCGAATTAATCGCGACCATGTTGTCATTGCACGCGATCCGTTCGGGGTTGTTGGTGTAGGCAGTGGGGCGGAACTCGAAGATGGGATTGTTGTCCACAAAATCGAATAGTTTCTTGGTTCCCAAGGCGAAGCCGACAATAATCTTGCCTGGTTTGAAGTTCTTCCGCGCTCCCGTCAGAACCCCGGCTTCAATCAGCGGAATCACGCCCTCCGAAACCAGTTCGCTATGTATCCCGAGGTCCTTGCGGTCCATGAGGAAGGGCAGTACTGCGTCTGGAATACCCCCGATTCCCGTTTGCAGCACTGCCCCGTCCTCGATCAGGCCCGCTACGTTGCGCGCGATTGCTACATGCATGTCAGTGACTACTGGCTTCTTTAGTTCGCATAGCGGCCGTGACGATTCCACCACCGCATCTATGTCACTCACATGAATGAAACTATCGCCATAGGTTCTCGGCATATAGTCGTTGACCTGCGCGACTACGTAGTGGGCACCAAAAGCCGTGAGAATCGGGAGGAGAGACCGCGACCAAGGCAACATCAACCGGCATAGCGCCGCTTTCGAACAGTTCCTCGATCTCGCTGAGATAAATCGGCGTGTAGTCGGCGCGGCCTTCGTTGATTGCCTCTCTCACGTTGGAGCCGATGAAGACCGCATTGTGGCGGAAATGCCCCGCCATGTCGGGCGCGACGTAAGGAGCCGCGCCCATAGTCATCATGTGCACAATTTCCACATTCCACACTTCAGGCGCGCGGCGCATCAGAGCTTCGACTAGCGTCTCCGGCTCAGCGCATCCGGGCTGGATGTACACGCGCATTCCGGATTCTACGAAACGCAGCGCCTCGTCTGCGGTCCGAAGTTTCTGCGAATATTCAGCTTCCCACGACATTCCGCTCTCCCTAGGCAGTGGCCCTCACATCCTCTATGTCCATCTCAGCGCGCGCTTTCTCGTATCCAACTGCGGCGTAGTAAATCGCACGATCGAAGAAGTGGTCCAGCAACTGAAGCATTTCGAGTTCGCCAAAAACTTCGACAGGACGGTCCATTTCGGATTCTTTCTTCAGGAACTCCCATAGGTTGTCCTTCGTGAGAACAATCGCCCACGCTACCTGGCTAAAGGGTACGTCCTGCTTGGCTCTGCGGGCACCGATCCGTAGGTATCGCTGTTCAAGATCTAGTTCGTCTTTGGTCATCAGCCAGTCGCCCAGATGACGGTAGATTTCATATACCCGCCCTTTCAGGTCTTCTGCAGGAACGCGGCCATATTCCGGGGTAGCTTCGGAATTATGGACTCGATCCAGAAGGCACGCGGCCAAGGCATGAGAGTTGTTTTCGATAAGGCGAACGAGGCGATAAAGAGTCATCATGGCAGTCTCCTAATTCCTTGAGGTTAGTTTCGACCTAGGGGAGAAACCGGGCCATGATGGAGGCCACATGCGATTGTGATTGGAATCACAGATGTATAGCCTGGCAAGAGCCTCTGTGCACCTCGGTGTCCTCTGTGGTTAACGCCTTTGCTCGTAAACCCTGATGCGCCCCAAGGCCCAGCGGTTACTCCGGTCCCCAATTCCCGACCTTGCTGATAACCGGTGGCGAGGCTTTTTGAATGTACGCAAAATCCTTGACCGCACGCATGTATTGAGCGCGCTCAAAGGCGCCGGGATCGGAGCAGCGGAGTTGGCTCATACTGCCTTGCATCTGGTCAACTGATTCGTATTCGTGCTCTTCCATCCACTGGCGCAGTCCCTGTTCGATGATGGGTAGGTAACTCGTTCCGTTGCGCAACAATACGGAGCACAGCATAGTCACGTCAGCGCCGACCATCAGCAGCTTGATCACGTCCTCTGCGCTGTGAATGCCGCTGGTGGCAGCCAGACTCGCGCGGAGGCGGCCGTACAATATGCCAATCCAGGTGAGAGGCAGACGCAAGGCTTGCGGTGTGCTCAACAGGACATTCGGCCTCACTTCCAATTCCTGCAGATCAATGTCAGGTTGGTAGAACCGATTGAAGAGCACAAGCCCATCTGCTCCGGATTCAACCAGCCATTTCGCCATATGCGCCATATTGCTAAAAAATGGGCCCAGTTTCACCGCAACTGGAATGCGCACGGAAGCTTTCACGCCACGAACGATGTCCACGTACCTCTGCTCGATTTCGATGCCAGGCACATTCATATCTGCGGCAATGGAATAGATGTTGCACTCGATTGCGTCCGCGCCCGCCTCTTCCATTGCCCTAGCATAATGAGTCCATCCGCCGAGAGTTGCTCCGTTCAAGCTTGCGATGATTGGAATACGGACCGTGTTCTTGGCCTTCTCAATGTGGCACAAGTAAGCTTCGGGACCGGTGCGAAATTCGCTGCGGGCTGGAAAATAACTCAGCGACTCGGCAAAACTTTCGGTGCCAGCGGCGAGATGGTAATCAAGCTCGAGTGATTCCTGCCGCAATTGCTCTTCGAAGAGCGAATACAACACGATCGCGGAGGCGCCTGCGTCTTCGAGGCGGCGAAGGCCATGGAGTTCTTGCGATAGCGGTGAAGCAGAGGCCACAAGCGGCGTCCGCAGTTTTAATCCAAGATATGTGGTGCTTAGGTCGGTCATAGCTGTACTCCGGCATATTCCATCAGTTGCGCGCTGGCTTGATCTCGGCTCAGTGCCGTGTTTTTCGCTCCGGCCTTGGTCCCGGGGGTTGCAATCAGGATCAAAGTAGCGTCATCGCTCATCTGCGAGTTGCAGAAGCTCTTGACCCGTCCCAACAGTTGCGACTGCAAATCGTTGATCGATAGCCCAGGTGAACTTGTTGCCGCCGCAATCAGCCGATCTTCACCGAACTCTTCGCCATCCGGCGCCATGGCCTCAGTTATGCCGTCGGTGAAGAGAAGCAGCAAGTCACCCTGGTTGAGTTCCACTGTTGAGTCCTCATATTTCCAATCGGGGAATACTCCGAGCAGGGCGCCGCCATTCTCCAGGTGGGCCACGGTTCCATTGCTATCGATCACAATAGGGCGAAGATGCCCGGCACTGGTGTAATGCAAAGTCCTGCTGCCGGCGTCGAGTACACCGTAAAATAGCGTCACGAATTTCCCGCTTGCAAGGTTTGTGCAAAGCACCGAATTGATTTTGCTGCATACAAGCGACGGAGGGGATGATTCTGAGGCAAATGCCCGTACCGACGCCTGCACGTTAGCCATCAGCAGGGCCGCAGAAATTCCCTTGCCCACCACATCTGCAATGCAAAGTCCTAATTTATGACTGTTGAGCTGAATCACGTCGTAATAGTCACCGCCGACGACGTGTGCCGGCTCCCAGGCGCCTGTAATCTGAAAGCCTGCGACTTGAGGAACTTTCTTGGGAAGGAGCCCGCGCTGAATTTCCAGCGCTCGCTTCAGTTCCTCCGCCTCGATTTCCCGCTCGGCATTTTCATCTTGGACGGTCTGCCGTAATTGCCGGTTGTGGCTGCGCAGCCGGCACGTAGTCACTTTGTAAGTTTCATAGGAGCATGCAAATACCAGGTTGGCGACAAAAGGAAACCTCCAACTTTGATGTAGAAAAACTAAGAAATCCACATGAAAAGAATTAATGCCATAAATCGCCGCTGCTGAAATCAACACAACCACCGCACTGACAGCGGCAATGGCGGCTAGATGGATAGGCCAGCGGTATGGGATGCTTCGATCTTGATAAAGGAACTTCAAGGGCTTCAAGGCGAGCGCGCTCAGATTCACCTGAATCAGCACATAAATGATGAGATCGCGAATATTTGTGACCGGTCTTTCCACGGCCCAAAATATGGCCAACGATGCCAGCATGATTCCCACGCAGATCGCTTGTAGCCGGAAGAGATCTTGAAAATTTCCCGAAATTTCGCGCCGGGTCATATGCGTCAAGCACCTTCTTAGATCGTGGTAGACTCTTGGACCTTTTTCTCGCTCGTGGATTTCGGAGTATCTGTGTGCAGTTCGCCTTGGCGCAGCGCCAGATATTCGTACATTCCGAACCGCACATCAACGTCGTGCTGCGCCTGGGCCCACAAACGTTTGGCATCTTCGGGCTTGCTCTTGGTCAGCATCTTGAAGCGCATCTGCTGTTCCAGGAACTCTTTTACTTTTCGCGTAGGCGTTCGGGAATCGAGCACCAGCGGATTCTCGCCGATCAACGCGCGCTCCGGGTTGTAGCGATAAAGCAGCCACTGGCCGGATTCGACCGCGACTTTCTGATCTGACATAGCGGTGGCCATGTTGATGCCGTGCGCGATACAGTGCGAGTAGGCGATGATCAGGCTTGGACCGTCATACGCCTCAGCTTCAAGGAAAGATCTAAGTGTGTGCTCGTCTTTCGCTCCCATGGCCACGCTTGCGACATAGACATTGCCGTAGCTCATGGCCATCAGCCCGAGATCCTTCTTCGGTGCAGACTTTCCTCCAGCGGCAAATTTGGCTACGGCGGCCCGAGGCGTGGACTTGGACGCTTGTCCAGTATTGGAGTAAACCTCGGTGTCGAGCACCAGCAGGTTCACGTTGCGTCCGCTGGCCAGCACGTGATCGAGGCCGCCGTAACCAATGTCGTATGCCCAACCATCGCCGCCGATAATCCACACACTCTTTTTCACCAGCATGTCGCCGAGGGCAAGAAGTTGTCTGGCTTCCGCTGAGTCCTGTTCTTGAAGCAGGTTCTTCAGCAGAGCCACTCGTTCGCGTTGCAGATAGATATCTGCTTCGTCTTTCTGTGGCGCAGTGAGCAGGGTAGCGGCGAACTCCGGACCAATCATCGCTGCGAGTCGGTTCACCAACTCGCGAGCGAATTCCGTCTGTTTGTCAATCGACACGCGGAAGCCCAGGCCGAACTCAGCATTGTCTTCAAACAGCGAGTTGGCCCAGGCTGGTCCGCGCCCCTCTAGATTCTTGGCCCATGGCGTTGTAGGAAGGTTGCCACCGTAGATCGAAGAGCACCCGGTAGCATTGGCAATCACTGCTCGGTCGCCGAAAAGTTGTGAAACCAGTTTGAGATAAGGCGTCTCGCCGCAGCCCGCACAGGCGCCGGAGAATTCAAACAGTGGCTCCTGAATCTGTTGCTGGCGAATATTAGTAGCTTTGATCTTCCGCCGGTCGAGCTCCGGAAGGTTGAGGAAGAATTTCCAGTTTTCCCGCTCGGGCTCGCGCAGGGGCGGTTGAGGCGCCATATTGATCGCCTTCAGGCGTGCCTCGCTCTTGTTTTTGGCCGGGCAGACATCCACGCACACGCCGCATCCGGTGCAGTCTTCCGGCGCAACCTGAATCGTGTACTTGAGGCCCTGCCACTCTTTGTCCCGGGCATCAGCAGATTTGAATGTGGCGGGCGCCTTCGTCAGATACTGCGCCTCATACACCTTGATTCGCATCACCGCGTGTGGACAGACCATAGCGCACTTGCCGCACTGGATACAGGTTTTCGCGTCCCACACGGGAATGTCGAGCGCGATGTTACGCTTTTCCCATTTAGCAGTGGCGGTAGGAAAAGTGCCGTCAGCGGGAAAAGCGCTCACGGGAATCAAGTCTCCGTGGCCGGCATAGATTGTGCCGAGCACATCGCGCTCATACTGGTTGGCCTCAGGAGAAAACGCAGCCGGCATTTCGATCTGGCTAGTCGCTTTCTCCGGGAGCTGAACTTCAAACAGGCAAGCCAGAGTCTCGTCCACGGCTCGCATGTTTTTCTGGACCACTTCTTCACCCTTCTTGCCATAACTTTCGCGGATCGATTTGCGGATCGCCTCAATCGCTTCTTCGCCACGCAGGACCTTGGAGATCGCGAAAAAGCACACCTGCATGATGGTGTTCATGCGCGATCCCATGCCCGTCTCTCGCCCTACTTTGTAAGCATCGATCACGTAGAATTTGGCTTTCTTTGCGACGAGCTGCTCTTGCATGCGGCGCGGCAGGTGGTCCCAGACCTCGTCCTTATCGAACGGGCTGTTAAGAAGAAACACGCCGCCGGGGACAAGAGGGTCGAGCATGTCGTAGCGCTCACGAAATATCCATTGATGACAAGCAACGAAGTTCGCCTTCGAGATCAGATAGCTAGAACGGATCGGCTCAGGGCCAAAGCGAAGATGCGAAACTGTCATCGCCCCGGATTTCTTCGAGTCATAGACGAAGTATCCCTGTGCGTAGTTAGCAGTGTTTTCGCCGATGATCTTGATTGAGTTCTTGTTGGCGCCGACCGTGCCATCGGCCCCGAGTCCGTAGAACATTGCGCGCACCACAGAATCCGGCTCGATAGAGAACTCAGGATTGTAGTCAAGGCTGGTGTGGCTCACGTCGTCGTTGATTCCGATGGTGAAATGATTCTTCGGTTCAGCTGCTGCCAGGTTGTCGTAAACGGCTTTGACCATGGCGGGTGTGAATTCTTTCGATGACAACCCAAATCGCCCGCCGACGATGGTTGTGTAGGGGCGGGCGCTCTCATCCGCCCGTCCCCGGACGAGGGCGTCCGGGACTACACGTGTCGTGCCTTCATAGATTGCGTTGACGACATCGAGATACAGCGGCTCGCCGGCCGAACCAGATTCTTTGGTGCGATCCAGCACCGCAATCTTCTTCACCGTAGCCGGAAGGGCTTCAAGAAAGTGCTTCACTGAGAATGGCCGATACAAATGGACTTTCAACAGTCCAACTTTTTCCCCGCGGCGATTCAGGTGCTCGACGGTTTCATGGGCCGCTTCCGCGCCTGATCCCATTATGACGATCATGCGCTCTGCGTCGGGCGCACCCACATAGTCGAACAGGTGATAAGCGCGTCCGACGATCTGGGCAAACTTGTCCATTGCTGCTTGCACTTTCTCCGGGCAAACTGCGTAATATGGATTCGCCGCTTCGCGCGATTGAAAAAACACGTCCGGATTCTGCGCCGAGCCGCGCAGCACGGGATGGTCCGGCGACAGGGCCCGTTGCCGGTGGTCGAAAACGCGATCCATGTTGATCATGGCGCGTAGATCGCTTTCATCAAGCATCTCAATCTTGTTCACCTCATGCGAGGTGCGAAGCCCATCGAAGAAGTGCAGGAAAGGGATACGGGTTTCGAGAGTGGCTGCATGGGCGATCAGCGCCATGTCCATCGCTTCCTGGACAGAGTTGGAGCACAGCATCGCGAACCCCGTAGTTCTGCAGGACATCACATCCGAGTGGTCGCCGAAAATTGAAAGCGCATGTGTTGCGATCGTTCGCGCGGTCACATGAAACACGGTCGGGGTAAGCTCGCCGGCAATTTTGTTCATGTTGGGAATCATCAGGAGCAATCCCTGCGAGGCAGTAAACGTAGTTGCCAAAGCCCCGGTTTGCAGCGCACCATGCACTACCCCCGCCGCGCCACCCTCGCTTTGCATTTCTACGACCTGGGGCACCGTTCTCCAGATATTCGGAACGCCTTCCGATGCCCACTGGTCCGCCCATTCGCCCATTGGAGAAGATGGCGTAATCGGATAAATCGCAATTACTTCATTCAGGCGATAGGCGACATTGGCAACCGCTTCATTAGCATCGAGGGTTTTAAACTTTCGCATCAGCTTCTCCCAAGGCACTGAGGATCTGAAAAAGATTCCTATATGTCTCGAGCTAATGATGTCTTAAAAAACCTTTAGTGGCAGGAATACAGGTCACGCGTGGGTGTGATCACAATCACACCTATTCAGGTGAAGAAAAGGCAACTTCGAAGGATGGAGAACTACGCGTCCCAGGCACTATAGCTCAAGAACCGCTCGTACGTAGCGGGGATCATCCAGCAACCGCAAACGGAACCCCAGTTTCTTAAGGACGCTCTGCATGACGATGTTGTCGCGCAGCATCTCTGCGACGACACGGTCCAGTTTTTGTTCTCGCGCGACTTGAATCAGGCGTCGCAGCAGCTCGCTTCCCAGACCCCGCCCCTGGTACTCATCTGAAACTAGAACGGCTGCTTCCACCTCGTCCTTGGGAGGCAATTTGTTGAGCCGCCCAACTGCTAAGATGCTCTGCTCCCCGGTGCTGGGATTTGTGTGGCTCACCAGGAGCACGATCTGGCGTTCAGGATCGGCAAAGCAAATCCGAACCAATCGCTGGTGGGCAGTCCGCGAAGCTAAGCTAAGTGAGCAAAAGTAGCGTAAGTACACGGTGCGGTCGGAGAGCACGCCGTGGAACTTAACCATCAAGGGTTCGTCTTCAGGACAAATCGGTCGGATTATGACTTGGGTTCCGTCCTTCATTGTCCAAGAGGAACTTTGCGACGGACGGAATCGTGTGGCCCCGGATGTCCTCGTCCCGGGTAAGCGGGCGCAGACGTCCGCCCCAACACGAGGAAGGCACTCCGCTGCTCCCATATCACTCTGTTGCACGATACACCGCTCCCGTTTACCCTACAAAGACAGCCTGGCCTAACTCCGCACGTGCCGTCACATGCACTCGTGGTTCAAATATCTGCGTAACGGAGAGTGCGCGGGAAACCAGGCATAGGTTTTTTGTTTTCTCCAGCAAGCGGAGAGCCCGCGGCTGCTCTTCTTCGCTGGAGATAGTCAGCTTCGGACGGATCATGATTTCGCCGAACTCGTAACCGGAGTCCGCCTTCCGGATGGCGCCTTGCGCCTCGACCGCACGAAAAGTTGTGGTGTAGCAGCTCGCGATGGCGCAAAGCAACAGGGCTTCCGGCGTCCATCTGCCCTGAACACCGCCAAACTCAGGTGGGGCGGTGAAGTGGATTGCGTTGGGGGCGGAGTCGCATTTCGCAAGCCCGGTTCTCCCCGAACTCCACCAGGCAACAACTTGATAAGTATGCTCATTCTCCATGTTAGTTCTCCTTGGGTACGCACGTTTGCGGGCCCATGCCGACACTGCGAATTCAGCTAGAGAGCTGAAAAGTCAACGTGATGTTCGTTTCCACCTCTACCGGTTCGCCATTCAGCAGGTAGGGCCGGTAGCGCCATTGTTTGACAGCGTCTAGCGCCGCCGGTATCAGCATCGGGTGTCCACTTACAACTTGTAATGTCGCCATCCTTTCCGATAATGGCCTTGAGCAGCACAACTCCCGTAATCCGCGCGCCGAGCGCAATCAGCGGATATGCGGGCTCGACCTTATGAATCACCATCCCTCTGGTCACTCCCTGAGAGACGCGGATGCGCTTCACCGGCTCCAACTTCGGAATGGCGATAGCGGTTGGAGTCGAGCTGATAATCCCCCGATGACCCCGCCAAGTTGGCCTCCAGGCACCCCTCCCACGACTCCGCTGTTCATCGGTGGCGGCGCTTCCTCTTCGCGGATGATTTCGACCTTCTGCGGAATCCGCGTCGGAGTGCGAAGCTGCCCATTATTCATCACGTCGGTTTGTCGGACCACTTTCACCACCGCTGCCGGAGGCGGGGGTGGGGGCGGTGGAGGAGGTGGCGCAATAAGGAACGTGAGCAACTGCTGAGCGGGCAAAGCCTCGGTGAACATCAGAGGTACGATCACCATGACGCCCAGAAGAACGCACTGAAACGCGAATGAAATCGTTGTGGCGAAGCTGCGGCGTTTGCGCTCCCGCGCGCCGGATTCCAGCAAACTGTCAGAGAATAAGACTCGTGCCGGAATCGGCTGTTCCTCGAGCTCCGGTTCGTGCCCATAGATGACCGGTTCTGGTGTGTGCAGCTCCTCCCGAATCTCTGGTTCGTGAATCTCAATTAGCGTTGCCATAGCGCCCTCCAGGACAGATACCTTTATGTTTCAAGCCAATTCTGTCTGGATACAACTGACCGCGCGATGTGCGCGGTCACGCTTTCCCGTGATTACAATCACAATCCTGGTGCTACAATTTCGAGTAGCTAAACCTATGCGGGCTCCCTACGGCCTCAATATCATCGATAACTGCTTGACCTGCCCGGTGCGCGAGGAGCACCTGTTCTGCAATTTGCCCGTGGATGCGTTGCAGAAACTGAATGAAATTAAGTCCACTGCGGTTTACCCTAAGTCGGCGGTCTTGTTCATCGAAGGTCAGCAGCCGCGCGGGGTGTTTGTGCTATGCACCGGCAAGGTGAAACTTTCCACTTCTTCCAGTGAAGGCAAGACGTTGATTACCAAGATTTCCGACCCCGGGGATGTTCTCGGCCTGAACGCAACCATCTCAAATCACCCCTACGAAGTGACCGCGGAAATGATTGAGCCTGGTCAGGCGAATTTCATCCCGCGCGATGCACTGCTACGTTTTCTGCGCGAGCACGGAGAAGTTGCACTGCGGGTTGCCGAACAGTTGAGCCTCAACTACTACACCGCATACGAGGAAATCCGGACACTGGGGCTCACCAGTTCCCCCGCAGAGAAGTTCGCGAAACTGTTGCTTTCGTGGTATCCAGAAAAAGGACAATCTAACGGCCAGGCCCAAATCAAGCTCACACTCACCCATGAAGAGATCGCCGAGATGATTGGCACCACGCGGGAAACGGTCAGCCGGCTGTTTTCGGATTTCAAGAAGAAACAATTGCTGCAAGTAAAGGGCTCGACGCTAGTCCTTCGCAACAAAGCTGCCCTGCAGAAGATGGTCCACTCCTAGGCACAACCTGATTGCCTCCCTACTCGAGGGTCACGGCAAGTACGCACAACAAGGCTCTTCTGCAAGCGGATCATGACTAACGGCGTAGGCTCGCGCGCGCGAACCGCCGCAGATATCCTTAAACTCACAGCGACCGCACTTCCCCTTTAGCTGTGAGCTGTCACGAAGCGAACGGAATAGCGCGGCATCCTGGTAGATCTGCGCCAGCGGCTCCCAAAGAACATTCCCTGCAGCGAGTGGCAGAAATCCGCTGGGATAAACTTCGCCAGTATGGCTTACGAACACGAAGCCCTTGCCATCGTTCACTCCCTTTGGGGCGCTCGAAATCAGGTCTTCTTGCGACCTGGCATTCGGGTAGCGGGCCTTCTGCTGTAGTACATAACGACGATAGTGCTGCCCTTCTGTGGTCTTGATGTGAAACTTCACGCGTTTTGAGGCAGCATAGAGCTTGGCAAAAACTCGCTCCTGTTCTTCGCCGCTCAACAGATCACTAAATTGCGCGCGGCCTGTCGGCACCAGAAAAAAGACGCTCCACAGCACCACGCGAAGCGAGATCAGCAGTTCAATCATCTTATCCAGGTCTGCAAGATTGCGCCGTGACACGGTCGTGTTAATTTGGACCGGAAGCTTGGCCTCGTGGCACCAACCCACCGCGTCGAGGGTTCGTTGGTAGGATCCCTCGACACCACGAAACTTGTCGTGGAGTTCAGCCGTAGAGCCATCCAAGCTCAACGCCAGCCGCATCAGCCCGATCTCGCTCAACTTGAATATGGCATCGCGGACCAGCAGCGGAGTGACACTCGGCGTCAGCGACGTGCGAACTCCGCGGCGGCAAGCGTACTGCACAATTGGCATAAGATCAGGGCGTTTCAGCGGATCGCCGCCAGTGAGTACAAACAACGGGACCCGCATTTCCGCGATTTGATCGATCAGGTGGAATGCCTCTGCGGTCGAGAGCTCCAGCGGATGCCGCTGGGGCCTGGCATTGGCGCGGCAGTGCATGCAGTTCAGGTCGCAGGCCTCAGTCATCTCCCAGATGACGAGCAATGGGCGCACATCGAAATCGCGCGGCTTAATGGATCTGAAATCCGTGCTGCTGGGGGCCGACTGTCGAGGTAGCCCTGCTAAATCGCCACAATGGAGCGGACAGTGAAGATTGCCAGCCAGGGAATATGCCATGTCCGCATGCTAGGGCCAAATTGCCCTCGATGCTGTGACGCCAATCACACGCTTAGGTGATAAGAACCATAGTCTCCATAGCGGTAAACCTGCGATTCTCTGTCTGAGGCCGACTATGGAGACAAGCCGCCAAACCGTTCTGCAACTCCTCAGGCGCGAACTTGCATTTCTTGATAGCGGAGGCTACAAGCATTACCCGCGCTCTTCATGGCGCGCTCCGTATATTTTTGAGGACTCGCCGAGTTGTGCAAATTCATCCAACCTGGCGCGTCCGCATTTGTGCGAGGAGTGTTGGCTGATGCAGTTTGTTGCGCCAGAGCTTCGAGAAGAGCAAGTAGCCTGCCGTTTTGTTGACCTCACAGGAAACGGTGTGACGGTCGACTCGCTATATCGTTGCGGAACTCCAGCGGAATCCGAAGAGGCGTTACGGACTTGGCTTCAGCGGCGCATTCATGACCTGGAATCGCAGTTGTCAGAAGTTAAGCAACTGCCCCTTCTCAGTCAGTGACGGGGAAATTTCCACGCATGCCGAGTGTGGCTATCTGACTAAAAAAGGACACTTCGGATTCACTTCAGACTCTGAAGGTAGGAAATCAGCGCCTTCATTTCATCGTCTTTGAGCTCGACGGCCGGCATTCCGCCCTGTGTCATCTTCTCTGTCGGATGATGCAGGAGCGCTTCGAGCTTTACCGCATTGTACTTGCTCCCGACTCCAATAAGCTTTGGAGCCGCTGCCGTTCCAATTCCATTGTCGCCGTGACAAGCATTGCATCCTTCCCTTTCGAAAATACCTTTTCCTTTGGCAGCCTCCGGATTGGCTAATGCCGTATTCTGCGCGACCAATGAGCCGCCCGAGAGCTCGGGCTCGAACTTCGCCTTCATAAACTCAACTGTCTGTTCATGTTGAATCTTCAGCTGCGCTGCCACACCAGGATTGCGCATGTCCTCGCGGTGACTGGCAAAGCCCAGGCCCCCCAAGCCCAGGAGAATGATGGTGAACAATCCCACGCTAACCGGCCGCTTCCAGGGACGTCGTTCCAGGCTACGATCGAAAAACGGCAATCCCACCAGCAGCAGACCCACAATTCCAGGAATGGCTAAAATTCCGAGCACCGCAGTGGAACCATGCCAATACTTCAGGTATTGGAACACCGGAATGTAATACCACTCCGGTCGCGGCAGAAACTGGGTATCCGACAGATCAGCTTTCGGTCCAAGCTCTGTTGGCCACAAATATGCCAGGAACCCCAGAGCAACGATGATGAGAATGGCGAATCCCATGTCCATCACCAGTTGCTTGGGATAAAACGGTTCCGCGGGAAGTTTGGGGCTGACAGGATCTTCAGTGACTGGGCCAGCAGCGCCAGCTTTCCTAAATGAATAGACGTGCATCGCTACGAACGTGAAAATAAACGCGGGAATCAGGAACACGTGCAACACAAAAAATCGTGACAGAGTGAGCGTCCCCATTTCGGTGCCGCCCCGCAGCAGTTTCTTGAGCGCGTTTCCCACCCATGGAATCTCACTCAAGATATTGGTACCAACAGTTGTCGCGAAGTACGCCTTCTGGTCCCAGGGCAGGAGGTAACCGGTGAACGCCATGCCCAGCATCAGCGCCAGCAGAACACATCCTGCGAGCCACACCAGCTCACGTCGGCCCTTGTAGGATCCGTAGATAAAAGTCTGTGTGAGATGAAGCAACAACACGATGATGATTGCGCTCGATCCGTAGGCATGAATGCTTCGCAGAAACGAGCCGCCGGTCACCTCTTTGGTGATGTACGCGACCGTGGTGTGGGCGTGGTCCGCCGACGGCACGTAATACATGGCGAGAAACACACCAGTGATGACCTGCGAGAGGAAAAGAAAGAGCAGACCGGAGCCAAACACGTAGGCGATTTTTGCGCCACCTGGAATGGGCTCGTCGAGCGCATGATGCAGAAGAGAATCGAGCCCGGTACGGTGATCCAGCCACTGGCGAAATCCAGACCTCTCGTCGTTGGGCGCCATCAGGCGAGGTCCTCTTTACTCCGAGTGAGCTGGCGGAAGAATTGGTACTGCGTCTTAAGGACTCCGTCTTCAATCTTGGTTTCCAGGCGGTCCATATCCCGCGGCGGAGGTCCGCCAAGCAATTTCCCATCTGGGGCGAAAGTGCCGAGGTGGCAGGGACAGATAAATTTCTTCTCCTTTTCGACCCAGGGAATGGCGCATCCGAGATGAGTGCAAACCGCCGAGAGCACGGCCAACTCGTCTTTGGAATCTTTGGTGACGTAGACCGGTTTTTCTGCGATGGTTTTGCGCCAGCCGTCCCGCTGCTCAATCGTCACCAGCTTCTTCACCGGAGCGTCGATGTTCTGAAATTCATCGACACTTCCCACGTCCGACCATGACTTCTCAGTAGTCCGAGCCAAGACCGGATGCAAAGTGAAACGTGCTAGTGGGACGGCGAGCAACGCTCCTACTGCCGCGCTTCCAGCCGCCAGCAGGCCAGCTAGAAAAGAGCGCCGGTCGGGCGATTCGGGCTGTGGCCCGCTTACAGACTGCCGAGGCATGCTCTCGCTCATAGCCTCCCAAGAGACATAGATGGTTTCGAAGATTGTGACTTCACGTTATTTCTTCCCGAGCTGGCGAACATACGACACCAGTTGCTGAATCTGCTCTGGATTCAGTTTCTTGCCAAAGGGGGGCATTTCCCTTGCCCCTTGGTGATGAAGTCGGCAAGCTCCGCATCTGATTTCTTCTGCGCTTCATCCGCGCGCAGGTCCTTAGACTTCAGAGCCTTTCCGGAAGGCGAATTGCCGCTGCCATCGGCCGCGTGACAAACCGCACAATTTGCCTTATAAAGCTGGGCGGTGTCGCCTTCCGCCCAGACAATGTTGGGGAGAGCTAACACAAGACAGAACAAAATGCCGGTTGAGTTTCGAAAAGCGATTCGAGGCATGCGTTCTCCTTACTCTGTTTGCGCTGTCAGGCCGATATTCTGTTGCGGCCACCAGGCCACGCTGAAGATGTACCCTCGGCTCTCTGGACTGCCGTTGAAATTGCCGCTAACCGGACTGCCCGCCGGATAGAGTGTTGTATCGGCAGTTCCGGTAACGCTGAACAGTCCAGCAGTCGTCGAGACCCGGTTGCCAAAGTGATATTCTGCTTCGCCCTGCACCGTGTTCAGATGATGGCCGACAAATCCTGCTGCGCTGGCTGCGGCACTCGCGACCAGTGAAGAGTTCTCGCGAATGTAGGTCCCGCGAATGGAAAGCACATCGCCCTTCCATTGCGGAATGGTCCGGTCAAACTGGAAGTCAGCGGCCCAATCGGTGTATCCGTCTTCGAGACCGGTAATCGCGCCGGGCGTACTCTTCACGTGCATTCCGTAGGTGCCGATCTCGAAATTGTTGTTCTCACTCGAAGTCTCGTAGGCGAGTCGCCAGTACGGCGCCATGCCGCGGATGTTGAATCCGCAGCACGTGCCGTCATTAGGTTGTGATGCGCCGAGATGTTCGGAGCGATATATGGTACCTGCAAAGTAGAGATGATCGTTCCACATGGCGTAGCTGCCGACGCCGGCAACATCCTGCGCAAGCCCTCCATTAATCACCGCGCCAGCCGTTGGCCCTGGAGCAACGTTGCTGGAGACAAATGGGAATCCCCCACGCAGGCGTGCTGTTCCACAGGTCCTCAACCGTAGGATTGTTGTTCATTGTCAATCCGTAGGTGAGCTGCTTGCCGAACAACTTGCCGTTTGTCCCGGCCGCCCGAATGTCAGTGTTGTCCCAGCTGAAATGGTCGGCTTGTGCGTCATACGTCACCTGCACGAAGCTGCCCACGTGACTTCCCCAAGCGCCGGCAAGAAACAGCGAAACCGCCTGCGGGAATTCGAAGTTGCCGTTCTGTGTGGATGGCTGCGGAGCCTTCGTCGAGGTGAACGAGGTATCGAATACCACCGAAAGTGGGAACGCCTCCAGCAGGCGCAAACTGGAATTGTGGCCGTTCTTATCCGCGCTCACTTCCGGCTTGGTAGCGAAGGTATAGCCTTCCAATTTGAATTTTCTGCCGAAGGCATTTAGTTCGGGCGGAGCGTAATGGCAAGAGGAACAACTCAGCCCTGTCTGCCGAGAATAACTGGGAACGGCCGCCGACTTGTTCGGAAATAAGAGCGCGAATGCAAAGAAAGAGATGGCCACTGCTGATATCCGGAATTTCATTTGTTTCCTCCGATCCAAGGAAATACTCACCGCATGGGTCATGCTGAAAGGTTTCGCCACTTCACACCTTCTTTCCGGCGGACCTTACGGGCCGGTTCTGGTACGCCGTACAACGTCGGCAAGCGTCAAGCTGCTGAACGCCTGCTGGCAGGGAGCGTTGGTCTCGTCAAAAATGCGCATCACTGCCGAATCGTCATCCTGGTCTGGCGGATGCCGGGAAAGAAAGAAATCAATTACGGCGCCCATCGTTATCTCATCGGCGTTCGCGGCAAGGTGAAAACCTCCCTTGGTGCCGCGTCGCGAAGTGATGAAGCCAGCCCAGACCAGAAGTTGCAGGATTTTGGCTGTTTCAGCGGTTGAGACGCGAATCCGTTCGGCGATCGCTTGTGACTGCATTGCATCGCCCGACTGCGCCAGACAGCACAGTGCTTTCAGCGCCGATTGCAGCCGTTTTGGGAAAGCGGGCCACATCACTGGATTCGTCCCTTTCGGAGTCAATTGTCCGAAATGCGCGAAATCTGGTCTGTGGTGCGCGCACAAGATCATGTGATTGGAATCACAATGCGGCTCAGGGTTTAGCACGAGCGTTCTCGTGTCGGGAGTCACAGCGTTGTGTGCCCGAGGTCACCACCTTCTGATTGCGGCGAGCCTACGGTTAAGGCGTTTTCATGATGCTGGCTCGTGAACCGCCTGGCATCGGACGACTCCCCAAACGAGATTAAGCAGTGCTGGGGGCCGAGCGGCAGCTTACGGGTGGCACAAATCCTCAAAGAGGAAAAGGAGAATCCGTCATGTTTGCACGTATTGTGGAATTCATTCCGAA
>WNGK01003718.1_pt1 | contig 20755 bp, 17 predicted proteins | sample 5400601 | NCBI WGS metagenome assembly WNGK01 (sample SAMN13153376, study PRJNA577476) | soil metagenome | isolation source: 60 cm soil or saprolite under Garry oak tree replicate 1 | place: USA:California | collected 2016-06-15
CTCCCTCGCCACGGGAATCCTCTACGTGGCCTCTCCCGGCCCGGCCGGGGCCGGCCCGACCCACGGGATGCTGGCCTTCCGGGCCGGCCCCGACTGCCTCCTGCACCTGGCGTGGCAGCGGCGGTTCGGCCCGAACGGAACGTCGCCGGTGTCCTCGCCCACCGCGGCCGGCGATGTGGTCTTCTACGGCGACGGTCTGGGCGGGCAGGTGGCGGCGTTCGACGCGCGGACCGGGCGCGTGCTGTGGGACAGCGGTCGGGCCATCGGCGGCGCCGTGTTCGCCCCGCCCGTCGCGGTGAACGGCCGGCTGTACGTGGCCGCGTGGGACGGCTCGGGCCGGGGCGACCTGTACGCCTTCGGGCCCTGAGGGTTCGCGGGAGAACCTCTGGTCCCCGGCGGTGCCGGCCGATACACTCTGGGCCCAGCTCGCCAGGAGAACCGGATGCGCCCCAATCTCGCTCGCCTGCCCGTCGTGGCGACCCTCGCGTTGCTTCTGCTGTCGTGTTCGGCCTCACCTGACCCAAGCCGGGGCCAGGCCAGGGCGATCCCCTCCCCTCGCCCCTCCACCAGGCCGCCCACCGCCGGGAGCGAGGCCGCGGTCGGGGGGTCGAGGCCGCCCGCCGACGGGGCCCGGACCACTCGGACGCCACGACCTCCGAGGGTCCGCGCGGCCAGCGCCATCGTGATCGACCTGTCGGACGGTTCGGTCCTGTACCAGCGGCGGCCCGACGATCCCCACCCCATCGCCAGCATCACGAAGATCATGACCGCGCTGCTCGTCCTGGAGCACGACCCGAAGCTCACGGGAACGGTGCGGGTGACCCGCCTGGCGGCCCGGCAGGACCCCACCGTGATCGGGCTGCGCCGGGGCGAACGGATCAGCGTTCTGGACCTGATGTACGGCCTGCTCCTGTGGTCCGGCAACGACACAGCGGTGGCCCTGGCCCAGGATGTATCGGGTTCGATCCAGGGCTTCCTGGGCCTGATGAACGCGCGAGCCAGGTCGCTCGGTCTGCGGCACACCCACTTCGCCAGCCCGAACGGCCTGACGGACGCGGGCTACTCGACAGCGAGGGACGTGGCGACGCTGGCGAGGGTGGCGTTGCGCAACGCGGTGTTCGCCCAACTCGTGGGGACGACCCACCACCGCATCCATGGGCCCCGAACCCAGCTCCACCGGCTACGGAACATCAACGGATTGCTCGAACGCTACCCGGGTGCCATCGGGGTCAAGACCGGGTACACCAACGCGGCCGGCGAGTGCGTGGCCGGCGCGGCCCGGCGGCACGGCCACGCCGTGCTGGCGGTGGTGCTGGGCGAACCCGTCACGCCGGCGTGGCGGAGGGCCTATGGCGACACGACGAAGCTCCTCGACTACGGGTTCGCCACGGTCTCGAACCCGGCCCCCCAGCGCAGCGCCAGAGGGGCATGACGCGGACGAGTTGCCGGGGCCTTCGGCCCGGCGGAGAGTCCGCACCGTGAACGCACACGGCCGGGCGGGGGCCCTGCTCGCCACGGCGAGCGTGACGTTGCTCGCCGGATTGTGGGTGCAGCCGACCGCGACGGCAGCGGCGAACCCCCGCGCCCGGCCACCGCACGGCACGCCGCCTGTCGCGTCGACTCCGGCAACTCCCGGGGCGCAACTCTGGGTGAACCGGTTCGACGGTCCGGGCCACGGGAACGACCAGGCCATGGCCGTCGGGGCGAGTCCCGATGGATCGAAGGTGTTCGTCACCGGATACAGCACCATCTCGGCGGACGAAGCCGACATGATCACGTTCGCCTACGACGCCTCCACGGGCAGGCGGCTGTGGGCAAGCCGCTACGCCAACGCAACGGGTTACGCCCTGGGCGTCAGCCCGGGAGGATCGAAGGTGTTCGTGGCCGGCAGCGTGGCGAGCCCGACCAGCGGCGGCGACTACCTCACGGTCGCCTACGATGCCGGCACCGGCAAGCAACTGTGGGCCGCGCGGTTCACCGGACACGACGCCGAGTACGACCAGGTCGTGGCGGTGGGGGTGAGCCCGGGAGGCTCGCGCGTGTTCGTCACGGGCTTCGCCAACGGCGCGGGCTTCGTCGTCGACTACGTGACCATCGCGTACGACGCCGGGTCGGGGACCCGCCTGTGGGTTCAGCGGTACACGGGCCTCCCCAACGGCGAGATCCAGGTTGCCACGTCGATCGCGGTGAGTCCCGATGGGTCGAGCGTGTTCGTGACCGGCTTCAGCAGCGGCTCGCCCGACGAGTACGACTACGCGACGGTCGCCTACGACGCGGCTTCGGGGCGACCGCTCTGGGTGAGCCGGTACGACCCGCTGCACGCCGACGACGAGGCCCGCGACGTGCGGGTCGGTCCGGATGGGACGACCGTCTACGTCACGGGGCTCAGCATGGGTCCGACGGGCCACTATGACTACGCCACCGTGGCGTATGACGCCGCAACCGGGGCCCAGCGGTGGGTGGGCCGCTACGACGGGCCGGCCGAAGGCGACGACTACGCGTCCGCGCTCGAGGTGACTCCGAACGGCGCAGCGGTGTTCGTGACGGGCAACAGCGAGGCGGTTGACGGCACAACGGACTACGCGACGGTCGGTTACGACGCCGCGACCGGGGCGCAGCTCGGGGTCGATCGGTACAGCGGGATGGCTGGGGGCTGGGACTACCCGACCGCGCTCGGCGTGAGCCCCGAGGGCTCCGAGGTGTTCGTCAGCGGTTACAGCGACGGCGCCGGCGGGGAGGCGGACATGACGACCCTGGCCTACGAGGTGTCGTCCGGGAACCAATTGTGGGTTCGCCGATACGCTGGTTCCTCGCACCAGGGCGCCGCCACTCGGGCCCTGTCGGTCGACCCCGATGGCACCAAGGTGTTCGTGACGGGCGGAACCGTCGGCCTCACGCTCGGGGACTACACGACCGTCGCCTACAGCATCACCTGACGGGCCCGTCGACCGGGACCCGAGCCGGAGCTTCGGGGATCTCCCGGCGGCCTCGGTACGCTGGAAGCATGGCGAACGATGGGCGGTGGGACCTCCCCGTGGGGGGCGCGTGGATCCGTCGAGCGGCACCGCCGGATCTGGACGCCGCGGCGGCGGTGCTCGAGGACGCGAACCGCTGGCTCCGCTCGCTGGGCAGGACCGGCTGGAGCGAGGATTCGTTCACGGCCCTCGACGGGCGCGGCCGGGCGCAGCTCGTGAAGGCGCTTCGAGTCGGGGGCCTCTATATGGCCCGCCTCTCCGTCGACGCTCCGGGCCGAGCCGAACCGGCGGCCACGGTGAGCCTGTTCGACGTGGACGAGGTGTTCTGGCCGGGAGCGCCTCGGGACGCGCTGTACCTGCACAAGCTGGCGGTGGCCCGGCGCTTCGCCGGGCTCGGGTTGGGAAGGGCCATCGTGGAATGGGCCGCGGACCGGGCTCGCGACGCCGGCAGGCCCTTCCTGCGGCTGGACTGCCCGCGAGACAACCCACGGGTTCGGGCCTACTACGAGCAGGCAGGATTCGCACACCGGGGCGACCTGACCGCGGCGGGCGGGTTCGAGGCCGCGCTGTACGAGCGGCCGACCGGCCCGGCCGAGTAGGCCCAGCGCGGTCTCGCCCGACCGCCCCTCAGCCCTCCCTCCGAGGTTCACGATTCGTTCACAGCCCGGCGCCAGGGTGAATTCCAGGAGTTCGTCGAAAGGAGGTTCGACATGCGACGGGCGACGTGGATCTTCGTGGCGCTGCTGGTGATCCTCGGTGGGGTGGCCATCGGCGTCGGCGCCTACAACGCGGGCGTGTCACACGGGCTGACCCAGGCCGGGCACGCCTCGCAGATCGTGCGGGTGGTGGGGCCGCCCTACGGGTTCTTCCCCTTCGGGTTCTTCCTGTTCCCGCTGTTCTTCTTCGGGATCCTCTTCCTGATCCGGGGAGCGTTCTGGGGCCGGCGGTGGCACGGCGGCCATCCCCAAGAGGGGCCGGGTGGCCGGTGGGAGGGCCGGGGGCAGGTGTTCGAGGACTGGCACCGCCGCCAGCACGAACAGGGCACCGGCGGGTCGCCCGGCCCCGGCCCCGGTCCGGGTGAGCCCTCGCACGTCTGAGGCTCGAGGGCCGGCGGAACAAAGGGGCGGAGGCGAATCGGTTGCCTCCGCCCCGTTCGTCATCCAGGCTTCGGGTCGGAGGCTGAGTCATGAAGACGATCCTCGTGGTCGAGGACGAGATGAAGATCGCCCGGCTGGTCCGGGACTACCTGGCGAACGCCGGGTTCGACGTCATCGTGACCGGCGACGGGGAGTCCGCCATCGTCAGCGCCCGCGGCACGAAGCCGGACCTGGTGGTGCTGGACCTCGGCCTGCCGGGCCGGGACGGGCTCGACGTGACCAGGGAGCTTCGGAAGACCTCGAACGTGCCCATCGTCATGCTCACCGCCCGCGGGGACGAGTCCGATCGAATCGTGGGCCTGGAGCTCGGCGCCGACGACTACGTGGTCAAGCCGTTCAGCCCGAAGGAGCTGGTGGCCCGGATCCGGGCGGTCCTTCGGCGGACCCAGCAGGCCCGGGCCGAAGGCGGGCCGGAGGTCCTTCGGGCCGCCGACATCGAGGTCGACCTCCCCCGGATGCGCGTCACGGTGGCCGGCCGGCACGCCGAGCTCACGCCCACGGAGTTCGAGCTCCTGGCGACGCTCGTGCGGGAACCGGGGCGGGTGTTCACCCGGGGGCAGCTCCTCGACGCCGTGCACGGATGGGCCATCGAGTCCTACGAGCGAGCCGTCGACGCCCACGTCAAGAACATCCGCAGGAAGATCGAACGCATTCCGGGCAAGCCGAGATACGTGCTCACCGTCCACGGGGTGGGCTACCGGTTCGCCGATGCCTGAGCCCCGGCGCCACGGGCCGCCACATCGCGGGAGCGGGTTCCGCCCGCCCTGGTGGCCCGAGGGCGAACCGTTCCCTCCCGCGGGCCCACCCTCCTGGAGACGGGGCCGTCGCCACTTCGTCCGGCGGGTGGGCCTGGCCATGGCGGTCTTGTTCGGCCTGGTGTTCCTCACCAGCGCCCTGGCGGTGGCGCTCGTCTCGGGGGCGCTGGGCCTGGGGCATCATCGAGGGTTGGCGGCGGCCGCGGGGAGCCTCGGGTTCGTCCTGCTCCTCGCCGGGTTCGTCGCCATGGGCCGGGCCATGCGGCGAGGCGCCGCGCCGCTGTCCGACGTCATGGAGGCGGCGGATCGAGTGGCCGCCGGCGACTACGGGGTGCGGGTGAACGAGCGCGGCTTCCGGGAGATGCGCCGACTGACCCGTTCGTTCAACGCCATGACCGAGCGCCTGCGTTCGAACGAGGAGCAGCGCAGGAACCTGTTCGCCGACATCGCCCACGAGCTGCGCACGCCCATGTCCGTGATCCAGGGCCACACCGAGGGCATGCTCGACGGGCTCTACCCGGCCGACCGGGAGCACCTCGAGCAGCTGCTCGAGGAAACGAGGGTGATGGCCCGGCTCCTGGACGACCTGCAGACGCTGTCCACGGCGGAGGCAGGCGCGCTGAAGCTGTACCGCGAACCGGTCCGCCCGCAGCAGCTCGTCGACGACGCGGTGGCCGCGTTCGGGACGAGAGCCGAGGCGGGGGGCGTTCGGCTCACCGGCCACGCCGGACCGGACCTCCCGATGCTGAACGTCGACACCGTCCGGATCGGCGAGGTCCTGTCGAACCTCCTGTCGAACGCCCTGCGGCACACCCCTTCCGGGGGATCGATCGCGGTGAAGGCCGAACCGGCGGATGGAGGCGGCGGCGTGGCGTTCGTCGTGGCCGACACCGGCTCCGGCATCCCTGCGGAGGAGCTGCCGCACGTGTTCGACCGATTCGTCAAGTCGAAGGATTCCGGAGGGGTGGGCCTGGGTCTGGCCATCGCCCGAACGCTGGCGGTCGCGCACGGGGGCTCGATCTCGGTGGTGGACTCGACGGCGGCGGGCACCACGATGAGGTTCGTGCTGCCGGTGGCTGGCGACTGAGACCATCGGCCGGCACGCGTTCGCCATCGGCTGCGCGTTCGAGTTGAATGACCCGCATGGAAGTGGCACCCCGCGTGCACCGGCTGACCAAGGGCATCGTCAACTGGTACCTGATCGAGGACGGCGGGAAGCTCACCGCCATCGACGCCGGCGCGCCGCACGACTGGGGTCACCTGCTGGAGACCCTGTCGGCACTGGGCCGTTCGCTCGACGATCTCGAGGCGGTCCTGATCACCCACGCTCACCGGGACCACATCGGGTGCGCCGAGCGGATCCGAACCTCGGCCGGCGCCTCGGTCCGCGTGCACCAGGCCGATGCTCCGGTGGCGCTGGGGGGGAAGGCCGGCAAGCCCGAACGCAGCCTGGCGCACTACCTGCTGAAGGCCCAGATGTGGCGAACCGTGCTCTCGCTGGTCCCCCGAGGGGCCGGCAGGCTCGTCCCGGTGCGGGAGGTCTCCGAGTTCGGGGACGGCGAGACCCTGGACGTCCCCGGCAGGCCAACCGTGGCCCACACGCCGGGACACACGCCGGGCGCGTCCGCGCTGCACCTCGCCGACCGCGGGGTGCTGTTCACCGGCGACGGGCTGGTCACCATGAACCCGCTGACCGGCCGGCTGGGCCCGCAGATCTGCCCGGGTGGGTTCAACACGAGCAGCCAGCAGGCGATGGACTCCCTGACCCGGCTGGAGGGGCTGTCCGCATCGACGATCCTCCCCGGCCACGGCGAACCCTGGACCGGCGGTGTGGGGGATGCGCTGCGACTGGCCCGCGAGGTCGGCTTCTCCTGATCCGCCGGAAGCGTGGAGCCCGATCCGCCCCCTTCAGTCCCGAGCCAGGGCTGCCAGGAAATCGGCAGGGCGGTACACGCGCGCGCGCCACGACAGGCACCGACAGACGCCTGAACTCCACGGTCGGAGAACCTCCGGAACGACGGCTGGGTCAGGAGCGCTTCTTCGCGGGCTTCGGCTTGGGCTCCTTGGGCGGGAGCTTCGCCGCGAACTCCAGCGAGCGTGAGGCCCACTCGCGGACCAGGGCAGGCTTCGTGCGCCATCCGGCCGGAATGACCACGTAGCCGCCCATGGCCCGCCCGGGCATGGGCTCGAACGGCCCACCGCCCTTCGCCTCCACATCGCTTCGATCGGCGTCGTCCAGGCGAAGGAACAGGTCCTCGCCGAACAGCCCCATGAACATGTTGCCGTTCACGAAGGCGGCGGCGTTGCCGAACATCGGCCGAACGGTCACCGCCGGATGGTCCGACGGCACCACCGAGTCGAAGAGCGCCTTCGACTCGGGGGTCTGCTTCGGCATGGGCGGCATCTTCGGCTTGGATGGGCCCGTCGGCGGCGTCATGCCGGCTCCTCTCCCGGGGGGAGTCGAACCTCGACCATACCCTCGTTGATCCGCGCTTCGAACACCGGCTGCCGCCGGGTGGCCGGGCCCCGGGCCACCCGGCCGTCGGCGAGCCAGAAGGTGCTTCCGTGGACCGGGCAGGTCACCGTGGGCTGGGCCACGTTCGCCCTCACCGGGCCCCTGTGCAACGGGCCGCCCATGTGGGTGCACCTGTTGTCCAGCGCGTAGAGGCGGTCCTCCGTTCGGAACAGGAACACCTGGAGCCCGTCACCGGCCTCCGCCCGGACGGCCCTACCCACCGGCAGGTCCGACTCCGGCACCAGCGCCGTCCATGCCTCGGCCATCGAGGACGAACGATACCGGGCCGGCCTCGTTCGGGACGAACCTGCCGCCTCGGGCACCCGGCAACCCGGCGCGTCCGATGGTGAGCCGTGTCAGCAGGGCGGCGAACAGGAACAGCCCCCCCGACACGACGAAGGCGGCTCGGATCCCCAGGTGATCGCCGACCAGCCCGGCCAGGAACGCCCCGGCCAGGAACGACGCGTCGAGCACCGCCTCGGACGCCGCGATGACCCGGCCCCGGATGGAGTCCGGGACGCGCTCCTGCAGCAGCGATTCGTAGAGCACCGTTCCCCCGCCGTTCCCCACCCCGGCCACGAACCACAGCAACAGGACCGGCGACAGCAGCCGCTGCTGCGACGCCACCAGCACGGCCATCCCCACCATGGCGATGCTCACCCCGAACAGACGCTCCCGGGCCCAACGCCGCGACGCCGCCGGTGCCGCCAGCGAGCCCAGCACCATGCCCACGCCCCACGCCCCGCCCACCACCCCGAGCGCCTGGGGCTTGTGGCCCAGCGTTCGCAGGATGAACAGCGGCTCCAGCGGGGTCTTGATGGCCGAGGCCAGCATGACCACCGCCAGCGCGGCGAACACCCAGCGCACCAGGGGCGAGTCCCACACGTACCGGAACCCCTCCACAAGGGTTCGGCCCGGCGACAAGGACCTGGCCTCGGGTGGCACCGGCGGCAGCTTCACCCCCGACACCAGCAGGGCCGACACGCCGAACGACGCCGCGTTCAGGCCGAACACCGGCGCGACGCCCAGGTGCGTCACCAGCACCCCGCCCAGGATGGGCCCGGCCATCACGGCCACGTGGAAGGTCGTCGACACCAGCGCGTTGGCCGCCACCAGGCTCTCCGCCGGCACCAGGTTCGGCAGCGAGGCCTGGAAGCTCGGCTGGAACAGCGCGCCGAACACGCCCAGGCAGAACGCCACGGCGTAGAGGTGGCCTCGCGACGGCGAGCCCGCCAGCAAGAGCGAGAGCACGGCCGCGCCTCGAAGGACGTCACCCCAGATCATCAGGCGCTTCCGGGAGATCCGGTCGACCAGCGCTCCTCCCAGCGCGCCCACCGCCGCGGACGGGGCCACCTGCACGATCAGCAGCAGCGCGAAGTCGTTCGCCCGGCCTCCGCGGGCGGCCATGCTCGTGGCCACGGCGAGCGAGTACACCCAGTCGCCCATGTTCGACGCCGCCTGGGCCCCCCACATCCGCATGAACGAACGGTGCCGGACCAGCTCGACGAACTGCCCCGTGCCCGAGGGCACCAGTCGGGACCGGCACAACCTGTGCAGGGCGATGCCCGCGCCGAGCACGATGCACACGTCTCCCGCGCTGAACACGTTGTGGAACGGGAGCGGGCGGGGCACGGCGAAGATATCGCCCAGGAACGGCAGCCGGGCCGCCGCCACCACCGCCGAGTTGTGGAACACCTGCGGCGCGCTTGCCAGGCCGGCCGCGGTGAGGGCGGCGGGCCGGATCGGCATCACGCCGCCGTTCGCCGCGATGGCCACGAAGTTCAGCGCGCCCCCCAGGCCGATCAGGGGCAGCCCAGGTACGCCGCCGTTGGCGAGCACGAACGCCGCCGCCAGCAGGTACGAGGCGAGGTGCAGGGCGCCGTGCAGGCCCGCAGCCCCCTGCGGGTGCAGCCACAGGATGGCCAACTGGAGCGCCGCGGCCAGGAGGATGGCCCACGTCGCCCGGAGGCGGAGGTGGGCCAGATGGGCCAGGCGGCCGCCGGCCAGCGGCACGGACAGCACGCACAGAGCGAAGAACGCGACCAGCAGCATGCGAACGCCGGCCCTCGGCGGGGCCTCCTTCGGCGCTTGATGGATCGGCCCCGCGGGCCGGACGCTTGAGCCGGCTCGCCCGCGAGCCGGGAGCGGCAGGCAGGCAGCCGTCCGGCGTCGCGTTCAAGAGCGCAGGCCCTTCCGTCGATATTCGAACAGGGGTGATCGATCCATGCACCCGAGGACGGGGGAGGTGACGGAATGAAGGCACGTCTGTTTCGGCTGGGCCTCGCGCTCGGCGCCCTGGGCCTGCTGGTCGCGGTGATGGGCGCGGGGAAGAAGTGGTGACCGGCCCGTGCGGCCACTGACCAATCCCGGCCAACCACCGCTGCCGGAGCCGCTCTGGCCCCTCGCCACGTGGGCCCGCCGGCTCCGGCCCGCCGTTCCGATCTCGAGAGGTGCCCACCGGATGCGCAAGCGCTCGGCCGTCCACCTGTACGTCCTGGCCGTCTCCCTGTCGGGGGTGGGGCTCTTCGCCGCCCTGGTCGCCGGGAGCGACCTCCGGGACGTCGACTGGACCCGGGCCGGGCTGTTCGCGGTGTTCGTGCTCCTGGGGGAGCTGTTGCCGATCACGGTGCCGCGGCAGGGCGAGGAGGACCAGATCACCACGTCCACCGCGTTCGCCCTCGCGCTGGTGCTGACGGCCGGGGTGGTCCCGGCCATCGTGGCCCAGGCCTGCGCGTCGGTCCTGGCCGACCTCCTCCGGCGGAAGCCGTTGTGGAAGGCCGGGTTCAACGCGGCCCAGTACGCCCTGTCGCTGTCGGCGGCGGCGGCGGTGCTCAACCTGACCTCGGGAGGGGGGTTCTCCTCAGTCCACCACCTGGCCGCGCACAACCTCCCGGCGATCTTCACCGCGGGGGCCGTCTACTTCGTGGCGAACACCTCGCTCACCGGCACGGCGCTGGCCCTGGCCCAGGGCGTGCGGGTGCTCGAATACCTCGGGCGCGACCTCCTGTTCCAGGTGTCCACCGACGGCATGCTGGTGGCGCTGGCTCCGATCGTGGTGCTGGCCGCGGAGCGTTCGGCCTTCCTGGTCCCCCTGATCGCCGCGCCGATGCTCGCTGTCTACCGGGCCACCAGGACGGCCCTGGAGAACGCCGGGCTGGTCCGAAGGCTCGAGGAGTCCCTGGCGGACCTCCAGGAGCTGAACCGGCTGAACGAGCACCAAGCCCTGCACGACTCGCTCACCGGCCTGCCCAACCGCGCGCTGTTCCTCGACCGGGTGGAACAGGCTCTTCGGCTGGCCCGTCGCGAGGGCCATGCGGCGGCCCTGCTCAACATCGACCTCGATCGGTTCAAGGACATCAACGACACGCTGGGCCACCACCTGGGCGACCTGCTGCTCCAGCAGGTGGGGCAGCGCTTGCTGGGAGCGCTCCGGGACAGCGACACCATCGCCCGGCTGGGGGGAGACGAGTTCGCCATCCTGATCCCGGGGCTCGACGCGGCGGCCGCGGCCCTCGTCGTCACCGAGCGGATCCGGCGGTCCCTGGAGCGGCCGTTCATGGTCGAGGGGCTCTCGCTCCAGGTCGAGGCGAGCATCGGCATCGCCCAGTACCCCGAACACGGCCGCGACGGCGACACCCTGATCCAGCACGCCGACCTGGCCATGTACGTGGCCAAGAGCGGCAGCCAGGGGTTCCAGGTCTACGCCACGAAGTACGACCAGCACAGCCGGGCCAGGCTGGCGCTCCTCGGCCAGCTCCGGCGGGCCATCGACGAGGGCCAGCTCGTGCTGCACTACCAGCCGAAGGTCGAGTTGGCCACCGGCGCCGTGGCGGGGGTCGAGGCGCTGCTCCGGTGGCAGCACCCCAGCCGGATGCTCATCCCACCGGGGGAGTTCGTCCCGTTCGCCGAGCACACCGGGCTGATCAGGCCTCTCACGCTGTTCGTGCTCGACGCCGCGCTGAGGCAGGCCGCCGAGTGGCGAGCGGCGGGCCTGGACCTCGAGGTGGCGGTGAACCTTTCGGCGCGCAACGTGGTGGATCCGCAGCTCCCGCAGGACGTCCGGGCCGCTCTGGACCGGTGGGGCGTGCCGGCGGGAACGCTCCAGCTCGAGATCACCGAGAGCGCCCTGATGGGCGAACCGGCCCGGGCGGGCGAGGTGCTGACCACCCTGTCGCGGATGGGCGTGTCGCTGTCGCTCGACGACTTCGGCACGGGCTATTCGTCGCTGGCCTCCCTGAAACGCCTGCCGGTGGACGAGATCAAGATCGATCGTTCGTTCGTCTCCCACATGGCCGGGATCGAGAGCGACGCCGTCATCGTGCGTTCGACCATCGACCTCGGGCACAACCTCGGGGTGCGGGTGGTGGCCGAGGGGGTGGAGACCGCCGAGGCCTGGGGCCTCCTGGCGGACCTGGGCTGCGACGTGGCCCAGGGATTCCTCGTGGGCAGGCCCATGCCGCCGGACGACGTGCCGGGTTGGGTCGAACGCTGGCGCCTGGCCGGGACCCGTCGCCCTGCCGCCACCTCCCCGGGCAGCTCCTGAGGACCGAGCGTCCTAGCCCGGCAGCGGTCGAGAGTCCGAAGTCGGCATCTGTGTCCATTCTTTTCGCGTTTCATTGACCGGGCGAGTGGCGCGCCGTACCGTCGGCATGCCCATGCCCCAGCACAACCTCCCCTCCTCTTTGTCCGCTCCCGCGCTCACGGCGCTCCCCGCGGCGTTCGCGTCCTTTGACCACCGGGCCTCCCGGACATAGGCTCGGGCTCAAGGGGACCGGTCGAACCGGCCCTGGCGACCTGAGATGAATGTCGAACAGCTCGAGGCGCTCGGGTGGACCCCGTTCGAGCATTCCGCAGACGGGCGGACCCGGCGCGTGTTCGCCCGGGGCCGGGGGCCCGGCATCGTGCTCATGCACGAGTACCCCGGCATCACGGGCTTCGCCGCCGACCTCGGGGGGTTGCTGGTCGACTACGGCTACACCGTGTGGATGCCCTACCTGGTGGACCCGCCGGCGCGGAAGCCCGACCGGCTGGACGGGACTGGCACGTTCGTCCGGGCCTGCATCACCGGCGAGTTCGCCGTACTCAGCACGGGCGCCACGGCGAGGGTCACCGTGTGGGCTGCGGTCACTGGCCGGCCGGATGCACCGCGAGATCGGCGGCCCCGGCCTCGGGCTGATCGGGATGTGCTTCAGCGGCGGCTACGCCCTGGCCACGGTGCTGGAGCCGAGCGTCCTGGCGCCGGTGATGGCCGAGCCGGCCCTCCCGGTTCGGTTCTTCCGGCCGGGGGCGTCCCGGGCTCCGGGGCTGAGCCCCTCCGACGCCATCACCGCCGGGCGGCGGATCGACGCCGAGAACCTGTGCGTGCTGGGGTTCCGTTTCACCTTGGACAGGCAGTCACGGCACGAACGGTTCGAACGCCTCCGGCGGTTGCTGGGCGACAACTTCGAGGGGATCGAGATCCGGTCCGGGCCGGGGACGGCGTATCCGAAGAAGGCCCACTCGGTGCTGACGGACGAGCGGATCGCACACGGGGACGACCCGGACATGGTCGCCGCCGTGCAGCGACTGCGTTCGTTCCTGGGCGAACGTCTCCATCCCGTGGGGGCCTGAGCGCGCCTCAGGCGTCGAGGGCGGCCAGCGCCGCGCCCACCGCCTCGATCGAGGCGATGGTGATCGGGTCGAGCACCAGCTGCACGTGGGAGAGGCCCACCGAGGCGAACCGGTGCAAGCTCTCCGCCAGCTCCTCCGGATGGCCCCGGACCGGCGGAGGTGTTTCGAACCGCCCGCCCCTTCCGGCCAGCGGGCCGTCGCCGACCTGGACCAGAACGGCCGCCGTTCGTTGCAGCGTGGAGGGGTCGCGGCCGGCCGCCCGGCACGCCTGGTCGACCCTCTCCAGGAGCGGAGCCAGGCCCTCCGGGGTGTTGCCGAACCAGGCGAACCAGGCGTTCCACGCGTCGGCGTGGGCCGCGGCCAGCCGCAGCATCCGGGACCCCATCGTGCCGAGCATGATCGGCGGGCCGCCCCGTCGTGCCGGCGGGGGCAGGAGAACGCAGTCCTGGGCCCGGTGATAGCGCCCCTCGAAGTCCACCCGGCCCTCTCGGAGCAGCCCCCGGATGATGGTGAACGCCTCCTCGAACCGTTCGAACCGATGGTCGAACGGGAAGCCGAACGCCCGGTATTCGACCTCGTTCCAGCCCGCCCCAAGGCCCAGGATCAGCCGGCCCCCACTGATCTCGTCGACGGCGGCGGCCTTCTTGGCCAGCATGGCCGGGTTGTGGAAGGAGGCGCTGGCGACCAGTGGGCCGAGCTCAACCCGCGAGGTCGCCGCGGCCAGCGCGGCCAGCGTGGACCACGCCTCCCAGGGGCCCCGCGGAGGGTCGTGGTACAGGAGGTGGTCGCCCACCCACACGGAGTCGAACCCCGTTTCCTCGGCGGCCCGGGCCATGTCCCGAAGCTCCGGCCACCGGACCTCCCGTTCGACCTCGGGGAGCTGCACGCCGACGCGGAGGGGCCTGGGCACCCCGGCATGCTACCCAGCGGGCCGGGTTCAGGACGACGCTCCCAGCCGCTCCAGCAAGTCGCGGGCTCGACGTTCATCCGCATCGACGCCCGGGGCCGGGGTCGCGCTTCCCGTGGCCGCCAGGCAACGGGATCGGCCCAGCAGCGCCATCGCCTCCTCGAAGGGAACCCCGAAGGCCCGCCAGCCCTCCGCTGCGTCCGCGTACAGGGCCGCAGCCTGTTCGGCGTCGCCCCTCGCCTCGGCCAGCGTGGCCAGGGCCGAGGCCACGTTCAGGCGGTCCCGCCGAACCAGCCCCTGGCTCCCGGCGATCATCTTCTCGATCAGGGCGACCTCGCCCACGGCGGCGCAGGCCCTGGCCACGGGGGCCAGGCGCGCCTCCCGGTACTGGGAGGCCACGCCCCGGGTCACCAGCTCGAACTCCTCCAGGCACCGCCTGGCCAGGTCCTCGTCCCCACCGGCCACGGCCAGCTCCGCCGCGGCGGCCAGGGCCGGGGCCCGAACCTGCATCTCCTCCAGCGCGGGGGCCAGCGAGAGCATGTCCTGGGGCGATCCGGCCTCGTCGAACCGGCCCCGGCGCGCGGCGATGCCCGACCGCACGATCCGGGCCACCGCGAGGAGGGCGCCGTCCACCCGTTCGGGCCCCAGCGCCAGCAGCTCGCCGGACCACTCGACGGCCCGATCCCACTCCCCCAGGTCGGCCAGCATCTCCAGGGCGCCCGCCTTCGTCCACAGGGCCTGGTCGACCACGCCCCGCCGTTCGGCCACCTCCAGCGCCCGCTCGACGTGCCGCAGGCCCCGCCTCGGCCCCTCGATCGCCCACAGCCACTCCCCCACGTAGTCCTGCGAGGTCACGATGTCGGCGGCGGTCCCCGTGGACTCGGACAGGCGAAGGGCCTCCTCCAGGTCGGCCACCCCGTCGAGGTCCCCCAACGAGCACCGGGCATCCCCCCGGATGTGCAGGGCCATGATCACCACCTCGTCGTGGGCCCCGCCCTCCAGGAGCTCCAGGGCGCGGTCGGCGAACTCCTTGGACGAACGCACGTCTCCGGCGAACATCCGCTCCTCGGCCCGGTAGGCGTACGCCCGGGCCAGCTCCGGCCCCGCCGGCCCCGTCTCCAGGACGGCCACGGCCTCGGCCAGCGCGCCGGCCGAACGGGCCGACTCGCCCATCGCCCCCAGTTGCGACCCCACCCGGATCAGCGCCCTGCCTTCCCCGGCCCCGTCGCCCAGCCGCCGGTACAGCGCGAGCGACTCCTCGTAGCGGCGAAGGACCTCCGGCGCCTCCAGCCTGCCGCACCGCCGGCCCATCCTGGCCGACAGGGCCAGCGCCTCCCCCCGCTGCCCGTCCTCGGCCCGGGCCATCCGCACGGCCCGGTCGTACAGGGCGAACGCCGTGCCCGCGTCCAGCCGGACGGCCCGGTCGCCCGCCGCCATCAGGTACCGAACGGCGGGGCCGGCCGCCTCCGCCGCCAGCTCAGGTTCGGCCGCCACCTCCGCCAGCTCCACCGCGGCCGAGAAGTGCCGGGCCAGCGTCTCGGCCCGCTCGTCGGTTCGGTCTCCGCTGGCGCGTTCGATCCATCGCCCCGCCGCCAGGTGGCCCCGGGCCCGCCGGGCTCGCGGGATGCGCCCGTACGCGACCTCCCCCACCAGGGCGTGGGTGAAGCCGTATTCGGGTTCGGTGTCGAACGCGGACTCCTCGGCGCGCCGGACCAGGCCGCGCCTGATCAGCGCCTCCAAGCCGGTCCTCACCTGGGCCGCCGGGCGGTCTCCGAGCTCGGCCAGGATCCCGGGCCAGAACGACGTGCCGGCCACGGCGGCGTCCTGGACCATCGACCGGAGGTCGCCGGGGATGGCGTCGAGTCGCGCCGCGATCACGGCCTGCACGGAGTCGGGGAGGGCCATCGCCTCCTCGTCACCCGGCTTCCGCTCCCCCAGCATCCGGGCGAACTCGAGGGCGTACAGGGGATTGCCGCCGGCCCGTTCGACCAGCGAGCGCTTCAGGCGAGGAGGGAGGACCGCCCGCGCCAGGAGCTCGTCGACGAGGCGCTCGGACTCCCCGCCCGACAGCCTGTCCAGACGAACCGTGACCGCCCCGGGACCTTCGGCCGCCCATCCCGGGTGGTGCTCGAGGAGGTCGGGGCGGGTGGAGCACAGTGTCAGGATGGGGAGGCCCGCCACATCCCGGGCCAGGCCCTCCACGACCTCCAGGAGGACCGGTTCGGCCCAGTGGAGGTCCTCGAGGTGCAGCACCAGTGGACGCGGACGGCGGCCCGTGGAGGCCGAACCGACGACCCTGGCCCAGGCGCTGGCGAGCTCGCCCGCCGGGATGGTGGAGGCGTCCTCGCCCTGTTCGGCTGGCCCGATGCCCAGGACCGGCCGGAGCCGGGAGACCAGCCAGTCCCGTTCGGCCGGCTCCGCCTCGACGGATGCCGCCAGGGCGGCCAGCTTCCGTTCGGCCTCCCGCGGCGTCGAGCCCGGGCCGATGGCGGCGATCTCGCGGACCGTGGCCGCCACCGGGGCGAACGTGACCGCCTCGCGATCCCGTCGAACACGGCCTGGAGGGTCGACAGCTCGCGGTCGCGGCCGACGAACGGGACCAGTGCGGCCGGGACGGTGATCGGCCCGCGCTCTCCCCGCACCCGCCACACCGTGATGGGTTCGGTCTTCCCCTTGACCCTGGCCGGGGGGAGCGCCTCCACATCGAAGACGTCCCGGACCGCCCGGAGGGTGGCTTCCCCGATCACCACCGAGTCGCGAGGGGCCAGCCCCTGCATCCGCGAGGCCGTGTTGACCACGTCTCCAGCCACGGCCTCGCCGACCTGAGGGCCGGTGCCGAACGAGACCACCGCCTCGCCCGTGTTGACGGCGATCCGCACCGCGATGTCGGGGTCGGTGGTTCGGCGAAGGTCCTCGATGCCTTGAAGGATCCTGAGGGCGGCGTGCACGGCCCGGGCGGGATCGTCCTCGTGCGCCACCGGCGCGCCGAACACCCCCAGCACGGCGTCGCCGATGAACTTGTCGAGGGTGCCCCCGAACCCTTCCAGGTCCTCCTTCACCCGGGCGTGGAAGGGGACGAGCGTCCGGCGGACGTCCTCGGGGTCGGCGTGGTCCGAACGTTCGGTGAAGCCCACCAGGTCGACGAACAGGATCGTCACCACCCGGCGCTCCGCCGATGGCGGTGGCGACGGCGCCGGGCCGGCCTGGAGCGGGGAGCCGCACTGCATGCAGAACCGGGCCTGGGGGAGGTTCTCGGTCCCGCAGGCGGGACAGGTGGTCATGGCGAACCCTGCGTCTCCTGGTCCCCGGGCGCACGGGGGTGGCTCCTTCGGGGGAACGCCAGCTCGCCGGCCTGGAACCACCATCGCCACGCCTCGATGCGGAGCCGGCCGGCCTTCACCATGGGGTCCTCCTCCGCCAGCGTTCTGGCCTGCTCGAGGTCCACCCCGTACAGGCACAGTCCCCGCCATCCGATGTCGGGCTGCGCCTCGAACGGTCCCCCGGCCAGCATGTGGCCCTCGTCCCGCATCTTCTGCTGATAGGCCAGGTGCCGCTCCTGCAGCGCGGCGAGCTCCTCTTCGGTGAGGTCCTGGGCGCGCTCGCCCCACCGCAGCAGGACCAGGGTGACCGGTTCCAGGTCAGGCACGAACCGGATTGTAGGTGCCGGCCTGGCGGGCGGCCCGGCGGTGGGCCACGGACCGGCCTCGGTCCCGGTACGATCGGCCCGAGGATGGGCGGCGGCCGGCGGATGTCGCGGCGGGACTTCCTGGCCCGTTCGGGCCGGGCCGCCGGGGCGGGCGCCGTGCTCGGCCTGGCGCCGACGCCGTTTCGCCGGCGCTTACCCCCTGCGGCGGCGGCCGGGCCACTGTTCGGCTGGGCCGAGGTGCGGGCGCAGTTCGACCTGGATCCCACGTACCTGCACTTCTCGACGTTCCGGTTCGCCAGCCATCCCAGGCCGGTCCGGGACGCCATCGAACGCCACCGCCGCGGCCTGGACCGCAACACCCAGCTGTACCTGGAGGATCGCGAGGGGCCCCTGAACCACGCGGTGCTGGCAGGCGCCGCCGCGTACCTGGGGGCGACCTCCGTCGACATCGCCCTTACCGACAGCACCACCATGGGACTGGGGATCCTGTACGGCGGGATCGGGGTTCGGTCCGACCAGGAGATCGTGGCCACCGAACACGACTTCTACCCGACCCACGAGGCCATCCGGGAGCGTTCGCAGCGAACCGGCATCCCGTGGCGAAAGATCCTCCTGTACGACGACATCTTCACGGTGACGGCCGCAGAGATCGTGCAGGCGGTGGGGGACGGCGTTGCCTCGAACACCCGGGTGCTGGCGGTGACGTGGGTGCACTCGAGCACCGGGCTGAAGATCCCCATTCGGCAGATCGCGGACGCGGTGGCCGAGATCAACGTGGGGCGCGACCCGGCGGACCAGATCCTGTTGTGCGTGGACGGCGTGCACGGGGTGGCCGCCGACGCCTCGAACGTGGGCGACCTGCGGTGCGACTTCCTGGCGTTCGGCTCGCACAAGTGGGTGTTCGGCCCGCGAGGGACCGGCGTTCTGTGGGGCAACCCGAACCGGTGGCCCGCGGCGCTGCCCACGATCCCCACGTTCGACGGGCGGAGCCTCTCCGACTGGATCCAGGGCCGCGACCCCACCGACGTGCCGCCCGCGGCCATGATGACGCCGGGCGGGTTCCACAGCTTCGAACACCGCTGGGCCTTGGCCGACGCGTTCGACTTCCAGATGCGGATCGGCAGGCAGCGGGTGGCCGACCGGGTGACCGAGCTGGCCACCCGGCTGAAGCAGGGGCTGGCGACGATCCCGAGCGTGACGCTGTACACGCCAATGGACGCCGGCCTGTCGGCCGGGATCGTGTGCTTCGACGTGGCCGGCTACACGGCCGCCGAGGTGGTCGACGCGCTGCTGAACGACTACCGGATCATCGCGTCGACCACGCCGTACGCCGCGTCGTATGCCAGGCTGGGCCCGTCCATCGTCAACTCACCGGACGAGGTGGACCAGGCCATCGCCGCGGTCGGCGCCCTGGCGAAGCGCCGATCCCGCCGACGGTGAGCCGTCAGGGCAGCACGGTGTCGGCCCGGCGGAGGGGAAGCCCTGAACGGCCTCGTTCGCTGCGGACGGCCAGCACCTGGAACACCTCCGACTTCCCCAGCTCGAAGCCGCGCGCGCCCACCGACATGAACAGGCGCCACACTCGGTAGCGAGCCTCGCCCACCAGCGAGGCCGCCTCCTTGCGGTTCGCCTCCAGGTTGGCCACCCACCGGTGCAGCGTCAGGGCGTAGTGCTCGCGGAGTCCCTCCAGGTCCCGGACCTCGAACCCGGCCCGCTGCATCGCGGTCACGACCGCCCCGACCTCAAGGAGCTCGCCGTCGGGGAAGACGTAGCGCTGGCTGAAGCTCCCTGGTGGAGGTGGCCGAAATACCCGCTCAGCCGGCTCGCCCCGACGTGTTCGAACATGCCCACGCTGGCGATGGCGTCGTAGGGGCCGTCGTCGACATCGCGTTCGTCCTGGAGGCGGATGGAGACGCGATCGGCCACCCCGGCCTCGGCCACCCGCTTGGCCGCCAGCTCCGCCTGCCGCCGAGACAGCGTCACGCCCACGCCCTCCACGCCGAAGTTCGTCGCGGCGTGGATGAGCAGGCTCCCCCATCCGCAGCCAACGTCCAGCAGGCGCTCGTTCGGCTGGAGCCGGAGCTTCCGGCAGATCAGCTCGAGCTTGTCGGCCTGGGCCTCCTCCAGGGTCGAATCCGGCGAGGCGAAGTAGGCGCACGAGTAGGTCATGGTCGGTCCGAGCACCAGCCGGTAGAAGTCGTTGGAGACGTCGTAGTGGTGGGCGATGGCGGCGGCGTCGCGCTCCCGCGAATGGCGCCGGCCCCGCAGGCGCGCCTCCTCGGGCGGAGGCGCCAGCCGAAGCGGGCGGAAGGCTCCCGTGGCGAGCACCGCCCGGAGGGCATCGGCCGCGCCCCCGAGGCCGAAGTTCAGATCCGTGCGGTCGTCACCCAGGGAGAGCACCGCCTCGAAGTCCCCCCGGACGTCGAGCTCGCCCGCCACGTAGGCCCGCCCCAGCCCCAGCTCGCCGGGGGCGAACAGCAGCCGCCGGAGGGCCCGGGGGGACCTGAACAGGACCGTGGCCGGGGCGTCGGCAGGACCCAGCGAGGTGCCGTCCCAGAACTCGAACCGGATGGGCCGGTCGTCGCCGACCAGCCGGCCGACCATCGGAGCGAGCGCTCTCGCCGCCTCCATCGGGTGAAGCATGCGCCGAACGCTCTCCTGGCCGCCACTCAGGCCATCGGGTGCAGCAGCGGAGCCGTCTCGGGCTGCCGCGATCCCAGCGCGGCCACCGCCCCCGCCACGGCGGGCACGCCCACCAGGACGAACGCGATCGTGGCCCATGGCACCACCACGACGTCGCCGGCTCGCCGGGAGATCTCCTGCACCGCCACCGGGGCGAACCCGGCCGGCACGGCAAGGATTCCGGCCAGTCCCGCCACGAGGACGCCGTTCGCGCCGGCAAGCTTCCGTCGGATCCGCGGCTCGGCCCCCACCGCCACCAGGATGGCCCGGTCCCTCCGCGACTCGGCGCCCAGCAGGGCCAGCACCACCGCCAGGATGGCCAGGGCCACGGCGGCCCCGGCGAGCGTCGAGGCCGCCCGGGCCGCCCCGCTGTGGCCCTGCACGTCCTCGAGGCTCAGCACCGAGGCCCCGGGTTGCCCGGCCGCGATGGCCCTGGCCCGTTCGACGTCGGCGCTCGCCAGCGGCGCCGGCGCCCGCAGGACGAACTGCACGCTCTGATCGGTGGGGT
>WNGK01006230.1_pt1 | contig 20738 bp, 14 predicted proteins | sample 5400601 | NCBI WGS metagenome assembly WNGK01 (sample SAMN13153376, study PRJNA577476) | soil metagenome | isolation source: 60 cm soil or saprolite under Garry oak tree replicate 1 | place: USA:California | collected 2016-06-15
ATCCCAGCCAATGCAACACTGATTTTCGATGTAACCGTCTTGAGCGTGCAATAACAACACACTACCTTAAGTCAAGGGCAAAAGAAGTAAAACGGGTTTTATTTTGCCCTTGACTTTTGGTTTTTTGGCGGGTATACTTCTAACAATTTGAGACCAGTTATAAATTGTTCCACTCAGTGGAAAGGATTTCGTATTCCTATGGACACCAGGAGCCGGGTACACAATCGAAAAATCGCGATAGCGCAGGCGCGATGCCTATGCCATCCCATCGACGGTCCCGGTGTTGCTTTACCAATATCGGAGCATTACTCTTCCTCATCCCATTGATCCAGGGGTGGGGAATTTTTTTTGATCTGTTGGTCTCCGATTTAGCGGCATGTGACAACGACGTCAAATGCCGGCTCAGCTAGCGACCTCAACAGTTAGTATGATTCGTCGCTGCATTAGCTGGAGAGGAGATGACAACCTGCCAACCGGATGTTATTCATAGCTGGCGTGATGTTGCCACGCCAGGTTACTAAGAGGAGAGGAACCTACTCATGAGCATGACACAAGTAAACCCATCGACCGAGACCGCCAGCAGGATGATTAATAGCAATTTCAAAGGAAAGGACATTGTTTCTCTGGATCAATTTTCTGCCGAAGATATTCGCGTTCTTTTTACCTTAACCAACCAGATGAAGCAGATCGTCGTTAACCACGAACCTTCAGCTCTGCTGGCGGGTCACTTAGTGTCATTACTCTTCTTTGAACCTTCCAGCAGGACCTTCGGTTCATTTACCGCGGCGGTGAAAAGACTTGGAGGGCAGACATTGGACATTCAAAGCCCAGAGACAGCTTCGTCGGTTGCCAAAGGGGAGACGTTTGAGGATACCATTCGCACCTTTGAAGCCTATTCCGATGCCATTGTGCTGCGCCATAAAATAGCCGGTTCAGCAGCAGTAGCGGCTGAAACCGCCAGCTCTATTCCTGTAATTAATGCAGGTGACGGAAACAATGAACACCCAACTCAGACGTTACTTGATCTGTACACGCTGTACCAACAATTGGGCAGGCTCAATAACCTGACCTGTCTGATTGCTGGTGATCCTCTCAATAGCCGCGTCATCCATTCGTTGATACGAGGACTCTCGCTTTTCAATAACAATACCGTATACCTGCTGTCTCCTCCAAGGCTGCAGCTCACAAGGGATGATTTCTTATTCTGGAGCGCGCGGGGTATAAGAATCATTGAGATTACCAGTGAGAAAGATATTCCGGGCGACTGCCATTTCTGGTATTGGACACGCATCCAGCAGGAACGCTTTGCCTCTCGTGAAGAATATCATGATGCGATGAAAGAAAGGTTTATCGTTACACCAAAACTTCTGAACGATTATGCAAACAAAGATATGATCCTGCTGGACCCGTTGCCACGGGTAGGCACAATAGACCCGGCGGTGGATGCCGATGAACGTGCGCAGTATTTCAGATCTCAAATTAGAAATGGACTTTACACGCGCATGGCCCTGCTGGCACTGTTACTTGGAAAGGCGTAGGGGTTAAATATGCAACATCAAGTCATAGATCGTACCTTGCTAGTAAAAGACTGTTCCGATGCGCTTCTTGCCGGAGAGCATCTGAAACCCACACAGGGAAGATTGCTTCTAGAAGATGGGACAATCTTTGAAGGTGCCTCATTTGGATATGAGAGAGCGAGTGCGGGTGAGGTTGTCTTTAGCACGGGTATGGTCGGCTATCCAGAATCGTTGACCGACCCCTCCTTTGCCGGTCAAATTCTGGCCCTGACCTATCCACTCATTGGCAACTATGGAGTACCAGACCCCTCTATATGGGAAGACGATAAAATACATGTCTCCGGACTGATCGTTTCACATTATATTGACACCCCTTCGCATATACAGAGTACCATGAACCTGGGCACGTGGCTTAGGGAGGAAAAAATACCCGCTTTAGAGATCAAAGATACTCGTTTATTGACCAAACATATCCGCGCGCATGGCACTATGTTAGGCAAGATTGTTTTTGACGAGGATATTCCTTTCTATGACCACAATAGTGACAACCTGGTTGCGCAGGTCTCGACTGAGGAAGTGCTACAAGAGGGTAGTGGGGATACCACGATTGTGCTGGTTGACTGCGGAGCAAAGCATAATATTGTACGCTGCCTGCTGGCAAGAGACGTAAGTGTTCTCACTGTGCCCTGGGATTATGATCTCTTTTCGCGGGCGAATAGATTTCACTTTGATGGCATCATTATCTCTAATGGGCCAGGCAATCCGAAAATGGTGGATAAGACTATCCACACCATTCGGACGGCCCTGGAATTCAAAATTCCCACGCTTGGTATTTGCCTGGGTCATCAATTGCTTGCGCTTGCTGCTGGCGGCGACACCTTTAAGCTGAAATTTGGGCATAGAAGCCAGAACCAGCCCTGCCTTCTGCAAAATACAAAGCGTTGCTATATCACCACGCAGAATCATGGTTTTGCCGTCGTCACGTTACCAGCGGATTTTTCTCCCTGGTTCATCAACGCCAATGATGGCAGCAATGAAGGCATGAAACATACCCGCTATCCCTTTCTCTCGGTACAATTCCATCCAGAGGCCGCGCCCGGCCCAAAGGATACCGAGTGGATCTTCGATTACTTTCTGGAAAGAATAAGGCGAGGGTGAGGGGGCTAACGAACGTGAAATCACTTCGTAAAGTGTTGGTGCTGGGAGCGGGCGCCCTCAAAATTGGGCAGGCCGGAGAGTTTGACTACTCCGGCTCCCAGGCTCTCAAAGCTTTGCAGGAAGAGGGTATCTCCACCGTCTTAGTCAATCCCAATATCGCCACGGTTCAGACTTCGAAAAAGTTGGCAGATCAGGTCTATTTCTTGCCGGTAACAGCCTTTTTCGTCGAAAAAATTATCGAGAAAGAACGCCCTGAAGGCATTCTGCTCTCCTTTGGAGGGCAAACGGCATTGAATTGCGGAATTGAATTGTTTCATAAGGGGGTGCTGGATAAATACAATGTAAAAATTCTGGGTACCCCCATCTCGGCGATTATCCTCACCGAAGATCGAGAGGCTTTCGCGCAGCACCTACACAGCATCGATATTCCCACCCCTCGGAGTAGGAGCGCGACAACCCTCGAAGAGGCCATGCGTATTGGCACGGAGATCGGTTTTCCGGTCATGGTGCGAACTGGCTATGCATTGGGTGGCCAGGGTTCCGGTATCGCCCACCATAACGAAGAACTGGAACACATCGTCACTGGCGCCCTGGCTTTTGCTCCTCAGGTACTCATCGAGCAATACCTGCATCACTACAAAGAAGTGGAGTACGAAGTGGTGCGTGATATCCACGACAACTGTATCACCGTCTGTAACATGGAGAACATGGATCCACTGGGAATCCACACGGGCGAGTCTATTGTAATCGCTCCCAGCCAGACGCTCAGCAATGCCGAATATCACACACTGCGCACTGCTTCTATCGAGATTGGTCGAAGCCTGGGCATAGTCGGGGAATGCAACGTGCAGTTTGCCCTTGACCCCAGAACCCTGGCCTACTACGTGATTGAAGTCAATGCGCGACTCTCACGCAGTTCTGCTCTTGCCAGTAAAGCCACCGGCTATCCACTGGCCTATGTTGCAGCCAGGCTGGCCCTTGGCTACGGACTGACAGACCTCGCCAATAACGTTACGGGCGTCACCCAGGCGTGTTTTGAACCCAGCCTGGACTACCTGGTGGTGAAAATTCCTCGCTGGGACCTGGAGAAATTCAAAGGCGTGGACGAGACTATCGGCACCAGCATGAAATCCGTGGGCGAGGTCATGGGTATTGGCCGCACGTTTGAAGAGGCCTTTCAAAAAGCCATTCGCATGTTAGACCTGGATTTTGAGGGCGCAACCTCAGATCACATCTTTGACAGTGGCGAGAACGCGGCCGGTATCATCTCCAAATATCTCTATACGCCTACCCCTAAACGCGTGTTTGCCCTGGCAATGGCGATGCGTGACAATATCTCTATTGAAAAAATTGCTGATATCACCGGCATTGATCCCTGGTTTCTGCAGCGCATCAGGCATATCGTGGATGTAGAGCAGGAGCTGCAAGCCGACCAGCGCCTTTCCGCGACCCGGCTGCTGGCACTCAAACAGATGGGGATGTCAGATAAGCGTATCGGAGAGCTGACCGGCAAATCAGACTTACAGATACGCGCACTGCGCAAACAATACAATGTAGAGCCATCTGTGTTCCAGATCGATACTCTTGCTGGCGAATTTCCCTCGGGCACCAATTATCTCTATATGACTTACAATGGGCATCACCACGATGTATCGCCTGGTGGTGATGAGGGTGTGATTGTGCTGGGATCAGGACCCTACCGTATTGGCTCTTCAGTGGAGTTTGATTGGACGTGCGTCAGTGCTGTGCAGGCACTTCAAAAGCATCATAAACGCTCGATAGTGATTAACTGTAACCCCGAAACAGTTTCAACGGACTACGACATCTCTGATCGGCTGTATTTTGAAGAGCTTACTTTTGAGCGTATCGCCGACATTTGTGAATTTGAATCACCCCACGGCGTCACTGTCTCTGTGGGTGGGCAAACGCCTAATAACCGCGTTAAGGCCTTGCAGAGCTATGGGGTACCTATCCTGGGGACGGATGCTAACCATATCGACCAGGCGGAAGATCGTAACAAGTTTTCCAAACTGCTGGACACGCTTAACATTCGCCAGCCGGAATGGAACAGTTTCATCAATATTGCTGAACTGACTTTGTTCGCGGAAAGGGTGGGCTATCCGGTGCTTGTACGGCCATCATACGTTCTCTCAGGCAGTGCTATGAACATCTGCTATACTTCGGAGGAGTTGGAGCAGTTCACCAAAGAAGCGGCGGCGGTTTCGCCGGAGCATCCGGTCACTGTGACGAAGTTTTTTGAGAAGGTCAAAGAAGTCGAACTGGACGCGGTAGCCCAACATGGGCAGATCAAAGCCATGGTGATCTCCGAACACATCGAAAACGCGGGTGTGCATTCCGGTGACGCGACCATAGTTCTGCCGCTCCAGGATATCAATGCCGAAACTCAGAGTAAGATAGAAGAGGTTGGTCGTGCTATCGCTAGAGCTTTGGAGATCACCGGGCCATTTAATATTCAATTTCTCGCCAGAGACAACCAGGTCCATGTCATCGAGGTTAATTTGAGGGCATCGCGTACCTTCCCCTTCATCTCAAAAGTCACGGGAGTCAATTTGATCGAAATCTTTGTTGACGCCCTCTTTGAGGCGGAGGTTCCGGCAGTTACCATGCCCACTCTTCACTTTAGCGCGGTCAAAGCGCCGCAGTTCTCATTTTCACGACTGACGGGAGCTGACCCGGCCCTGCGCGTGGAGATGGCTTCAACGGGCGAGGTAGCATGTTTCGGTGAAGACGTGGAAGAAGCCTATCTCAAAGCTATTCTTGCCACCGGTGGAGGTATTCCCACAACAGGTATCTTTATCAGCCTGGGTGGCGATGATAAAAAAGCCCGCTTCCTGGAGAGTGCCAAACTCCTGGGTACTCTGGGTATACCATTGTATGCCACGGAAAAAACCTGTGCGTTCTTACATTCTTACGGTGTCGAGGCAACCATGCTCTACAAAATACATGAGCGGAGGTCTCCCAATGTGCTCAGCTACTTCCACGACAACAAGATTGACCTTGCCATCAATATCGTGGACGGGCATGTGAAGAAGGAGCTCGACGATGACTATGCTATGCGGCGTTACGCTGTCGATCACAATATTCCCCTGTTTACCAAAATCAAACAGGCACGCCTGTTTGTGCGGGCTATAATGCAGAAAGGCCTTGATACCATTCCAATCAAAGCCTGGAATGAATACTAAATAAGGAGGTTTATTAAGTCTTTGCAACACTCTACTCAAAGAATAAATACTGACATTCTAATTATTGGCTCAGGTGGATCAGGGTTACGAGCAGCTATTGCAGCCACTGAGCAAGGGGCACAGGTAGTAGTTGTAGCCAAAGAGCTTTTACGAGATTCTCATACAGGCTGGGCCATGGGCGGCCTCAATGTGGCTATGAAGGCGCCGGCAACACCCCAGATGCACTTTGAGGACACTGTCAATGGTGGCTGGTTTATCAATAATTATAAGCTCGTTAAGATATTTTCAGAAGAGATGCCTGATCGTATCCATGATTTAGAACAGTACGGCGTTAAATTTGATCGTTTACCAGATGGTTCATATTTTACCTGGGCAGGTGGTAAGCATACCGCTCCTTTAAATTTATGTGCGGGAGATTATACAGGCCGAGAGATGATGCAAGGCTTATTGGCAGAGATTGATCGACTTGCCATTCCATACCTGGAATATCATTATGTGACGAAATTGATCAAGCAAAGCGGCCGTGTTGTAGGCGCCTTTCTGATTGACGTGAAATCAGGAGAGTACAAAATTGTGCAGGCCAAAGCCACGATTGTAGCAACGGGTGGTGGGGGAAATATGTATCAGATCAATACCAATGCGCCCAGCAATACGGGTGAGGGGTATGCATGGGCATTAGACGTGGGAGCGGAACTTGTTGATATGGAAATGATCCAGTTTCATCCAACAGGCATGGCCTATCCGCCGGAAAAGCGCGGAAAACTTGTGACAGAGAAGGTGAGAGGTGGTGGTGTTAGCCGGGGTATACTTAAAAACAAGTCAGGTGAGCGCTTCATGCAACGCTACCAGCCTGAACGTCTCGAGCTGGCTGGCCGCGATGAAGTGACAAGAGCAATTTTTCAAGAAATCCAGGAAGGCAGAGGTACAGATCATGGAGCGGTCTATCTGGATGTTACCCATTGGGAAGACGGTGAAGCTGAAAGGATTGTTCCAGATGTCTTTGCCGAACATATGGGAATAGGCGTGGATATACGCAAACAAATGATGGAGATAACGCCCTCTATGCATCATATGATGGGTGGTTTTGTGATCAACGAGTGGGGTGAAACGAATATTGCGGGTCTCTACGCCATCGGCGAAGTAACCGCCAGTGTCCATGGTGCGAATCGTCTGGGTGGTAACTCATTGGCAGAAGGTCAAGTTTTTGGCAGGCGAGCCGGTATACGTGCGGCCGAATATAGTGAAAACTCGCAGCCACCATACATTGCACAGCAGGTGCTTGATGCAGAAGTCAGCCGCGTTGAAGCCTTTCTCCAACGCAGAACTGGAGCGAAAGCCGCCGATATTTTGAGCGAAATCAAGTCTATTATGTGGCATAAGGTTGGTATTATCAGAGATGCCGGAAAGCTCATCCTGGCCCGGCAAGAGATACATAAACTGCAGGACGAAGCGCACTCCTTGTGTGCGGAGGACAAAAGCCAGGTGCAATCCTGCCTGGAAATACAGGATATGTTGAAGACGGCAGAGGTAATCATCCTGGCCGCGTTGGAAAGGCAAGAGAGTAGAGGAGCGCATTACCGGTCTGATTATCCACAATTGGACCCGGCGTGGGAGAAAAACATCCGTATATATAGGGATCAGGAAGGAAAAATGGTGACGAAAGTTGTTCCTCCGGTGAAAGAGTAGGGAATGGCAGCAAGAGGTTCAGTATGTCTTCAACACTTATCGGGTCTATAGTTCTTCCTGATCACATTATGCAGGGAACGCTGTATATTGCGGATGGGACCATCAGGAAGATAGAGGAAGGTTACCCTAAAATCACGGAGGATATCTTTGATTTTCGCGGCAAGTATATTCTTCCAGGTTTAATTGAAGTGCATGGGCACCTGCGCGAACCTGGACTTGAACACAAAGAAGATATTCCTCACGGCACGCGGGCTGCCCTTGCTGGCGGCTACACAACGGTATTTGACATGCCCAATACACAACCTCCGACCACAACTGTCGCTCGTGTTGAGGATCAGATCAAAAGATATAGCGGTAGGTCTTATACCGATTTTGCTATCAACATGGGCGCCTCTGCCGGTGATATTGATGAGCTAAAGAAAATTGATACCGGACTGATTACAGGCGTAAAGATATTTACCGCCGGTCATGCTACCACGCCAACCACCATACCGCATCTCAGCGATGTTGCCCGGATTTTTGAGATTTTAGGTGCAAGAGAGATCATGGCACTGCTCCACGCGGAAAATCAGGAACTGGTGGACTATTTTACCCACCAATACCGGGATACCCTGGCGAGAAACGACCCTGCGGTATGGAGCGCTGCCAGAAATGCCTCTGTTGTCCTGACCTCTGCTCTTGAAATGATTGCGCTTGCAAAACACTTTGGCGTTAAGCTCTATCTCTTACATCTATCCACCCCAGAAGAGTTTGCGGCGGTGGAGTTTGGCAGGAAAATCGGGGTAGAGGTGTATGGTGAACTGGCTGCCTATCAGCTTGTCTTTACGACCAATGATTATGAAAGATACGGCAATTTGATCAACGTAGCTCCAGCGCTTCGTAGCCCTTTCGAGCAAGAAAAACTCTGGCAACTTCTACGCGATGGAAAAATTGATACGGTCATTTCTGAACATACGCCTCATATGCTTGAGGAAAAGCAAAAAGAGAGTGTATGGGAGGCGCCATCGGGTATGCCTGCTATGCAGGAAACGCTGCCAGCTTTACTCAGTAATTGGGTCAGGCAATTTGGCAACGATACGCTTGAAGAAGGGCTTGTGCGTATTGCTCAGGCGACCTCACAAAACATTGCATCAATCTTTGATTTTGCGCAAAAAGGAGGCCTGGTGGTTGGTAAAAATGCCGATATTGTCGTTGTTGATACCACACAGACATGGAACGTAAAAAAAGCAGATCTATTCACTAAAAATCATTGGTCTGCCTACGAGGGGATGAAACTGATTGGCAGGCCGGTAGCAACCTTCCTACGGGGCAAGCTGGTCTATCAAGATGGTAAGATAAGGGGTGATGCTCAAGGTCAACGGATTGCCAGGTCATCATTGGTATTTAGAGAAAGTTGGCATCAATGAATGATCCAGAGATTATGCAGATGTTTGTCGATGTTGGAGCTATTGTCAGCGACAGCCATTTCGTGTACAGTTCTGGTCGGCATAGCTCTGTCTATATCAACAAAGATGCGCTTTACCTGCATACTCAAGCGATAGCAACGCTCTGCCGGATGATGGCGCGTCCTTATTACGCCGATCAGATCGATGTTGTGGTAGGCCCGGTGCTGGGTGGCATTGTGCTCTCCCAATGGGTCGCTCACTCTCTTAACGCTAGCCGCTCATCAGGTGAAACACTGGCCGTGTATGCGGAGAAAGAGGGAGATGGACCAGGTAAAAAGTTTCTCTTCCGGCGTGGCTATGACAGGTGTATCCCTGGAAAAAATGTGCTGGTTGTCGAAGATGTGCTGACGACGGGAGGCTCGGCCCGGAGTGTGATTGAACTTGTGCGTATGCATGGCGGGAACGTTGTAGGATTGAGCGCGCTGTGCAATCGCGGAAGTGTAGAGCATCAAGATGTGGGTGATGTACCCATTCATACACTGATTACAGTAACGCTAGAGACTTTTACGGAAGCAGCGTGCCCTTTTTGCCGGCAACATATACCAATTAACACCGAGCTGGGCAAAGGCAGGGCATTCCTGGCAAAACAGAAAACGCCATAGCTAAAGGGAAATATGATCGACCAACCAGCAGCTTCACCCCCTACATTTGTCTCTAAATTAGAACTGCAGTGGCAACACGGCAATTTTGTCTGTGTCGGCCTGGATTCCGACTACGAGCGCATCCCTGCAGTAGTGAAAAGTAGAGGTTCCGTCGAAGAAGCACTGGTTGTCTTCAATCGGGACATTATCGATGCCACCCACGATCTCGTCTGTGCGTATAAACCCAATGCAGCCTTCTACGAAGCCCGGGGGGATCAGGGGTTTCGAGCGTTGTGCAGAACTGCAGAGTACATCAGAGAAACGTATCCTCACATTCCTGTGATCCTGGATGCCAAGCGAGCCGATATTGGCAGTACCAACGTAGGATACGTACAAGCTGCTTTTGATATCATAGGCGTTGATGCAATTACTGTACACCCCTATCTCGGCAAAGAAGCCCTCGCGCCTTTTCTTGCTCGCAAAGAGAAAGGCATAATCGTTTTAGCCAGAACATCAAATCCTGGCGCCGGTGAATTTCAAGACCTGCTCGTTGGGGATGCACGAGAACCACTCTATCAAGTGGTAGCACGCCATGTGGCGAATGCCTGGAACACTCACGGGAATTGTGCTATTGTCGTTGGAGCGACCTATCCAGCCGAGCTGGAGAAAGTGCGGGCAATAGTTGCAGATATGCCAATCCTCATCCCTGGCATTGGAGCACAGGGCGGCGAAATTGAAGCGACGGTGACCGCTGGAAAAGACAGTCGAGGCTGGGGCATGATTATCAGTGCATCGCGAAGTATTATCTTTGCCTCAAAAGGGAACGATTTTGCGCTGGCTGCCAGGAAGGCAACTGAAGAGTTGAGAGCAGAAATTAACAGGTATAGATAAGCTTGATTTCATCATCTTGCCCGTAAATTCTCCTCTTAAAATTAATTTGAATTTCCTTCTGCCGGATGATTTTTTTAGAAAATCTCTTTTTGCGCGTCTTCCAGAGTAGTGGCTACACGCGAACATATTATTTATGCCTGTTATTTTATATATGTGAATTATGTAAATGTTGATGTACAAAGAGGTCAAGTAATGTTATACTAAAATACACAAGATAGTGATAATTGGCGTCCCTGGCTAGTACAAATTTCTGCCATGTTTGCGAGAGTAACTGCCATGATGACATTACCCCAACGACATAAAGATGTTCAGAGAACGGATGCGAAACTGTCAAACTTTCATCACTCTGTGCGTTGGTACTATCGCATTGTCTTTGGATTTCTTATTGCTGGCATTCTCGAAAGCGTTGTTGAGGGTTTTTTTTGGAATCTGTTCGTAATTGGCAACTGGGCCTTTCGACCGTTTGAAAAGTACTATATCATCCATTTAGCGCTACAATATCCACTTTACTTCTATCCTCTCACTATTGTATTCGTGGGATTAGGTATCCTCGGCTTCACCTATGATACGCGTTTCACAAGGATGAAAAAGGCCTTTGAGCACGAACGCCTCAAGAATACTGTTGATCAGGTTCTAGAAGGGAAGGGGCCTGATATGATCCAGAATGCTGTTGAAAAAAGTATTGACCAGGATACCAGAATTCGGGAAGCTGTAAGAAGGGGCATCGAAGATACAGGTGTACTCAAAAGCGTCGTGAAAAAGGGGGTCGAAGAGGTACTTAAAGATGTAGATACCGTTTCTGGGGTACTGAAGAACGAAACATCAGTGAAAATTCCAATGGATATTGCTATTTTGCCTTTACCACCAGCAGCAAGTGGCCTTGTGGGGCGTGAAAAAGATCAAGAGTGGTTAGAAGCGTGCATAGCAGCAGGGAAGATCGTAGGTATATCAGGTATGGGAGGTGTTGGCAAGACCACGCTTGTTGCCGATACACTCAATAAGGTTGCATCTCAGTTTCATAGCGGGGGTATAGCAGTTGTTGTTGCCAATGATGTAACGAACCGTGCAACTATACTCCGCCAGCTTGTTGAGAAGTTTGTGCCGAATGGACAAGAATTATTGAGTAGGTCTGATACCAAGTTACCGATACTAAGTGAGGCGTTAAGTCATACCCTCAGGGAACGATGTAATGAGGGTGATCAGGTTCTTATTGTTATAGATAGCATCGAACCCAAACTCATCAAAGAAGATAGCTTGGAGGAACTGTGTGATATCTTCCGCAGTGTAAAAGCCAGTGTTGTTATTACCGCGCATGAACGATTATCTGGCCGTCTCGTACATGAGAGGCGAGAGCTGGATGTATTCACGAATGAGAATGCGAATGCTCTGCTCACCAAACTACTGCAGCACTCACTGGGGCGTCAATTGAGCGATTTAGAGAGGCATGATATTGCTGAGATTTGTGATATCGTAGGCAACCATGCACAAGCTATCGTACTGATCAATGCCTACTTTGAATATCATCCACAGGCATCGCTTGCTACTTACCTGCGACAATTAAAGGATACTCCAAGGATAGTCCTTGATCTGACGAATCGGCTCCGGGCCAGTGAAGCATCGCGTGGAGTGCGCCTTACGTTTGCCAACAGCTACTCTCAATTAGAGGAAGCGGCCCAACAACTCTTCGTCGCTCTAGGCGCCCTTACTGGTAGGAGCTGCACCTGCCTGGCGGTGCAGGCCCTGGGTTCAGCGCTGCGCCAATCTGAGGATGAGACACAGGCTAATCTTGAGGCCCTCATTCGCTCGAAACTCGTATTAAATCCTCCGACCGACCTTTCTGGTATGATAGATCGTGTTTATCTTCATCCGTTAGTACAGGAGTTTGCCCATGAACTCCTGCGTACCTCGCCCGACATTCTGGAAGAAACAGTCTATGAGGCACTTGCTGTACACTACGCCGAATGGGTGCAGAAGGCAAGCGAGGATATGTTGAGCGACGATGAAGCTAATATCATTGCTGCTTTGAGATGGGCAAAGGCTCACTTACCTCAAGCAGATATTGCTCTAGCAATTTGCAGAAGCCTTTACGTGGATCAATCTGGGTTGCGAGATAATGGAGCGTCTTGGTTCTAAATGGAACGAACAACGAGGCCAACTCATGTTTGCAATGGGAGCTCAGTATCAATGGAGAGGAGAGATGCGATGGGCTGAAAGCTGGTACACGAAGAGTTTGAGAATCTTTAAAAAGATCAAGTCCCAGGCCGGTACTGGTGAGCCTTTATCTGGCTTGGCCGCCCTGGCTTTGCAAAAAGGTGAGACGGAGGAGGCCCGCAGGAGTTATGAGAAAAGTCTTGCTATCTTCCGCAAAGCGCGTGACCTGCGTGGAGAAGCTGACGCTCTCTATAGACTGGGGGTTCTGGCTCTGGTGCATGGTGAGATAGATGCCGCACTGCAATACTATACGGATAGTCTCAACATCCGTCGCCTCGGCATCAGGAATGATCAGTGGGGCGAAGGAGTTATTTTCTATTCACTTGGCAACGTGTACCAGCAAATTGGGGATGTAAACAAGGCGCTTAACCACTATATTGATGGTCTTGAGATCTGCCAAAAGGTTGGCAATCGACGCGGCGAAGGCACAGTGCTCAAGGCGTTAGGCGATTTGGCCCTGCAAACGAGTGGCCCGGCAGATGCTGAGAGATATCTCACTCAAAGTCTGACTATTTTCGATGAGATTTTCGATTTGCAAAGTAAAGGTGTTACACTGTACAGTTTCGGATTTTTACACAGGCAAACTGGGAATATCGACGAGGCCAGGAAATCCTACAACGACAGTCTCGAAATTCGTGCAAAGGTCAATGATGAGCGAGGAAGAAGCTTCGTCCTCAAGGGGTTGGGCGACCTGGCGCGTCGCACCGGTGATATGCTAACCTCCAAACAGCAACTCGAAGATAGTCTCTTAATCAGCAAGAAAGTCAATGACCGGCGAAATGAAGGGGTAGTGCTATGGAGACCTGGCTTTGAAAGAAGGTGACAGGACTGCTGCCGATGATTATCTGAAACAGAGCTTTATCATCTTTCGCGAAGTACAATACCAGCGTGGCGAAGGAGTCACTCTCCACTCCCTGGGAATTCTGGCATTGGCAGATGGCGAAAAGTCTATTGCCCGGGAATATCTTGAGCAGAGCCTTCAGTTGATTCTAAAGTCCCAAGATCGACAGTCTGAAGGGGCTGTATTAAGCTCTTTAGCAATGTTGTATGAGGCGCAAGGCGACATTTTTTTATCCGAAAAAGAGTATCGTGACAGTGTTCATATTGCTAACGAATTACAGGCGGAGAACAATATTGCAGTCTCACAAGAAACTCTAGGGGATTTCCTGCTCAGGCACTATAGCCAGAATGGCAAAGAGGAAGGCAAGCTGAGGATGGTTAAGGCTGCAGAAACATACAGGCGACTGGACCAACACGACGCCGCCGAAAGAGTCGAGGAGCAGCGGGTAGGGAGATTCAGAACCCCTGAGCGAGATAGGGTAATACTTCCCCTTATTTACGATCTTGATGAAGGTCCTAATGGAATGAGTACGACTTCGATTCTGCACCAACAGGTTCAGGCCGGGATGACTTCTAAGGCACTGTATAAGTAATGGGCATGACTCCTTGTTCGTACATTGAGAGCTTTAACTACATGTCAGATTGCAAAGTATGACGCAACATCCCTTAATGCTTGTCACTGCCTTTGAACCATATGATGGCTCTCCAATAAATCCCGCAGAGCAAGTACTCAAACAGTTACCAGATACCATCAATGGTGTGAGTCTACGCAAGATAGCACTCGCTTGTGATAGTGTGCGAACACCGCTTCGAGTCACAGAGCTTGCTGGTGATCTTCTGGTCAATATGGTTGTCATCATCGGTGAAGACCGTCGTTATGCTGTGCCAACACTGGAAAGTATTGCTTACAATTGGCTACAATATGATGTTCCAGATAACCAGGGCCTGCAGCCGGTGGGAACAAGCATTGTGTCTCACGGTCCTGTATCGCTTGAAACTCCTGTTGATGTTGCTGCCATTCTCCTTGCCTTGACAAGAATAGGAACCCTGATCAATATATCTGACGATCCGGGGCGCCACCTGTGCAATCATGTCTATTATACAGTGCGCTATCACACCGACCCCAAACCAGTTCTCTTACTCCACTTGCCTCGCTTACCTGAGCAGCAGAACCATCCCAGCATGGAGCTTGCTGACTCTCTTCAGGTCACGTTTGATGTACTTATGCTTTTATCGTATTTGATAGAAGAACATCAATGATTTGACTCAAAATCTAAAAAGGTTGAGACTTGTGAGATTGTTTATGATAATATATAATGTTTTACCGAGGGGAAACCCAATAATATAATTAGGAGAATTCGTCATGCGGCTAAGTGAGAGTATTGATCCCGATTCAGAGTGGGCCTTGTTTTGTGAGGCTGCTCGGCCCGTTTTTCATCACGGTAAATCGGTTCTGGGTCCTGAAGTTGAGATGTTAGAAGAAGAAATGGCTAAGTGGCTTCAAACTAAGTATGCGGTTGGCTGTAATTCGGGCTTTGGAGCTCATCTCATTAGTCTTCTTGCGTTGGATTTACAACCTGGAGATCGAGTGTTGGTACCTGCATTCGCACCTTCCGATTTAGTAGGAATATTGCTTCGTAAGAAGCTTAAGCCGGTTCTGATTGACATACGTGCAGACGATTTTCAAATGGACGTTCGCGAACTCGCACGTCACATTGATGACACTATCAAAGCAATCATTGTTCATCATTTATTTGGCGGCATGGTGGATATGCATGAGGTGATGCATGTAGCTGGCAATATTCCGGTTATAGAGGTGCTGACATACTCGCTTGGAGCGCGAATAGGTGATCGCTATGCAGGCACTTTTGGCACACTAGGAACAGTAGACCTTCTTACAACTATGGGGGCCCGGGGGGATGCTGGTATGCTTTGGACGAACGATGGTTATCTGGCTGAGAAGTTACGTAAAATTCGTGTTGAAAACGTAATTACTGAGGTGTATACAGGTGTCGAGTCCGGGAACTTTCATCAAGATACTGTCCAGGCTGCATATCTCCTTCATAAACTTGGAAGTTGGGAGAAGAGAGCCAGGAAGCGATCAGAGCAAATTACAGTGTTTGCACAAACAGTACGAGATCGAAAAATCCGTGAAATTATTCTGCCCGCATTTTATAATCAGTTTGGTACCAATCTGGTTGTGCTTGCCGAAAATCGAAGTGAACTGGCGGAACACTTGCATATGCAGGGTATTGAGACATCCACCTGGTGGCCTTTGCCGATCCATTTGCAACCCGGATTTCAGCGTTTACAGCATAAGAGAGGAGACTTTCCTCAAGCAGAACGTGTGGCAAAGCAACTTTTACAACTGCCTGTACCTGGAAACGAAGAGGAAATTGACCGGTTAGTCACGTCTATCGCCAAATTTTATAGTTTTCGTCTACAGCGAGTTTATTGATGATACGTGGGTATCAAATTTTTTTATCTCTCCCTTACTCCTCCAACGAAATGCTTGATGCATGATGAGAGGGCGTGCTGATGCATATTTGTATTATTGGCCCTGGCTCTATCGGTTTATTTCTGGCAGCACACCTGGCTCAGCATGAGCAGGTTACTTTGGTTGGGCGGAGCTTTACAGCAGCAACAAAGCAATGCGTGCGTGTAGTTGGTTTGCTGGAGTGTCAAGCTGAAGTTGACATAAATCCTAACATAGTTGATGCTGACCTGATTATGGTCACGACCAAAGCTATACACCTTGATGCCGTGATACCATTACTCAAAAACTGCAGGTCTCCGGTTGTCTTCTGGCAAAATGGACTTGGCATCAATTACCTGGCAAAAACACAATTACCTGGAGTTCCGCTCATTCGTGCATTCAGTTGGATGGGTGTGGTTGGTGAAGGCCCATATACTGTGCATTGTAACGGCTTTTCACACCTTGCTTTGGGCTTATTACAAGGAGATGATACCAGCCTGCATACATTACAATCAAGCTTGCTCAATGCAGGACTCAAAACCGAGGTAGCTGATGATGTTGACTACGCTGAATGGGAGAAGTCGCTCTTGAATGTGGGCGTCAATGGACTCTGTGCTATCACTGGTGAACGTAATGGTGTAGTTGTTGAGAGTTCACATCTGCATGAAATGCTTGTTCAGCTTGTTCGTGAAGCGCAAGCAGTGGCTCGTGTTGTCGGATACAATGTAGATTTAGAAGAGTCCATAATCCGCCTGACACGTGCTACAGCCGCAAATGTTAACAGTATGTTGCAAGATATTCGGGCAGGGCGTATGACCGAAATCGATTATCTGAACGGGTATGTGATGCGCCTGGGAGAGCAGGTTGGCGTCAGTACCCCTTACAATACAGCTGTTTATCACCTGGTCAAACATATTGAAATGAGGCGTTTGGATGAGATTAGTTGACTTGTCTCAACCCTGGGGATATGATACTCCGCCTTTTCCAGGGCAATCTGGTCCAACAATTATATGGATAAAACGCTTGCCTACAGATCGAGTCAATATTCAGCATATCAATACGACGTTACATGTTGGCACTCATTTGGACGCTCCATTGCATTTCGTTTCTGCCGGGAAAGACATCGAATCTATAAGGCTTGACCAGCTTTATGGATCCGCCGTTATAGCAGATATCAGTTCGTTTGTTTCTGACTATAGCATCTATACTCCAGAACTCGTTCAGTCAGTAGTAGATGTGAGGCCTGGCGATATGTTGTTTATTCATACAGGGTACCATCGTTACTTTACTTACGGAACTATGCCAGATGAAGAACGGTATTTTTGCAAACACCCTGGCCCAGATTGTTCCTTCGTCGAATGGTGCCTGGAAATGAAATTCCGCTTGTTGGTATTGATACCAGTTCGATGGATCATCCTATGAATACTATTATCCGTCGACTGCGACCTGATTTGGCACTGGAAGCTGAAAAAAATTTGGGGGAAAAACTCGACAATATTTTCACAACATCGGATTTTCAATGCATGCATACTCAGTTATTTCCGCATGACCTTGTTCATGTTGAAAATGTCGGTGGTGATATTGCTCTGTTACTCAACCAGCGGGTTACAATCGGTGTCTTTCCCTGGCGGTTTCGAGGTGGAGAAGCAGCGATGTGTCGCGTAGTTGCGTTTCTTGATGATTAGCCTTACGAACTTCCAAACGGAATTGGCGCCAAATCATATAAGCGTTTACAACTAAAGAGGGAGTGGGGGATATTGGAGAGATTGTCGGGGCAGCTTTGTAGCGTAGCTAAAGCTGATTACTCTACTTCAACGCCAGCGACATCGTTCTATTCATACCCTCCATCCCCTGCCGTTCATAGAAAGCCATGGCGTCTTTGTTGAACTCCCAGACCATCAAATCCAGGCTGTCCGCTTCCTTGGCCTTTGCCCATTCGACGCATTTTTGAAAAAGAGCGTATCCAATACCCTTCCCCTGGTGACTTTTCATAACGGCGATATCAGCAATGAAAGCTACCTTCCGGGGTACCAAAATATCCAGATATGCTACGTTGCTGAGTTCCATGATTACATATCCGACAATGCTCCGCTCGACTTCCGCTACATACACGACCTTTGATCCGCCCTTTAAAAGCCCGAGGTAATACTTTTCTGGTAATCCGGCAGTTCCACTTTGGAAGATATGCGGAAGCGCTTGTATGTGTTTTTCCTGGGTTTCACGGGCAATTGGCAGGAGGGATACATAATCTTCCTTCGTTGCAGCGCGGACATGGATGCTCATGATGGAATACCTCTTCCTTAGTTCGAAAGAATGCGAGGCGGCTATCCTATGAACTCCGCCGCCAAAGGTTCAGCCACTTCGACCGCCAGTCGTCGCACTATGCCCTCTGCATAGGGCGCTCTCAAGTTCAGTATGATATGCGTCGCGCCAACCTCGATGAAACTTCGCGCTATGTCGCGTGTCTCTTGCAGGTCGTTGAGGTTAATGAACAGTTGCACGGATCGCTCGATGCTGGATGGGTCGCGCCCGATGGCTGCGCAGTGTTCATCGAGCACCGAGCTTTTATGCTGCAACATATCGATCGGGCCGCCTGGCAGATTCCAGATGTCCGCGTACTGCGCAACCATCCGCAGCGTTAACTTCTCCCCGCCTCCACCAATCACAATGGGGGGGTACGGTTTTTGCACAGGTTTCGGCTCGCAGTACGCGTTCTGCAACTGGTAGTACTTCCCATCGAAATTGGCCGACGTCTCGGTCCACAGGCGTTTTATCACTTCACAAGCTTCGCCTAGACGCCGGATTCTCTCGCCCGGCGCGTACAGCGGAATGCCGTACATTTGATGCTCTAGCTCGTTCCAGCCCGCACCAATGCCGAAATCGAGCCGCCCATGAGAGATAATATCTATCGTCGCCGCCATGTTTGCCAGCACCGCCGGGTGGCGATACGTGTTGCCTGTTACCATCACTCCCACACGCAATCTCTCGGTGCGCGCCGCCAATGCGGCCAGCAGCGTCCATCCCTCCAGGCACGCGCCCGTCGAATCGGCGCCCAGGGGAATGAAGTGATCAAATACCCAGGCGTGTTCAAAAACAGGGATGCTATCTGCCTCAAGCCAGATTCGCAGTATATCTTCGTATGTTGTATATTGTGGGGCCGTCTTAATACCGAAGCGCGGCTTTTTTTGCGTTGACATATGCTCTCTTGCCCTCTTTTCTCCTGTTGAATATTTCATGCATCTACCCATTGAGCATCAACGTATGCTTGCAACTAAGCCACAAGCATACGTTTCCCCGGGCGCCTCATCACATACTTTCCAGTGGCACAAAACCCAGCACTCTGAGCGCATTGCCCATCGTCTGCACCGTTGCGCTGACCAACCAGGCGCGGAATGCCTTGACATGCTCATCCGTCTCCTTGATGATTGGCGGCGTATGCTCGTAGAAATCGCTAAAGTGCGCGGCTAGATCGTAGCCAAACGCGGCAAGCATATTCGGCGCGAGCTTTGCGCTGGCTTCCGCCAGGCTGCGCGGGTAGGCGTCGATGTGGCGCAGCAGTTCCCATTCGCTCTGTTCAAGCTGTGCAGGGAGCGCCTCCAGCCCTTCTGCTAGCTGATAGCCGCTCTTATCGAGTTTTCTTAGAATACTGTTCGCCCTGGCATAGGCATATTGCAGGTAGACACCTGTGTCTCCATTGGCGCGCAGCGCCTCGTCTATATCCAGTGCGATAACCTGCTGTAAATTGTAGCGCACCATAAAGTAGCGGATAGCGGAGGCAGCCGCGATGGCCGCCTTTTCCGGCGATAATTCTGGTTTCGTCTCCTGTATTCTCTCGATGGCGGCATTGATCAGGTCATCGGCTTTGATCTCGATACCCTTGCGACCGCTCATGGCATAGAAGTCGTGCTCATCGGAGGTGTCTACTCCCAACTGTTTCGCCGTTGCCGCGGAGAGTGTGACTACTTCGTAGGCGAGGTGCGTTGAGTTGTCCGCCTGCTCCGTATAGCCCAGCCTGCGCAGACTTTCATAAAGCACCTGTTGCAGATACGACTGGCGCACATCGATCACGTTAATGACGCGTCTGGCATGGCCGAAACGTTTGGGGTCAACTTCCGCGGTTGTTCCATCATGCTCGTTCTCCTGGTCAGGTGTCCTCATGCTCCACAGCAGGCGTCCATCGTGCTGCCGCCCCCAGGGCGCAAATGAGAACTCGACACTCATCTGTGGGTCGTCAAAGAGGCCGAATTTCCAGAGCTGGTAGGCAATGTCTTTGGCTGTATAGGTCGCGGTGCCGTCGCTCCTGACAAGAATCTTATCGCTCGTGCGGTCGCCCTCTTCTGTTTGCACATCTCCTTCGCCAAAGGGCAGTACCCAGCATCCTGCCGCCTTGCCGGTCTCCGGCCTCTCCAACAGCCCTCTATCTTTCAGCATCTCGAAGGTGTGTTTCCATAGTCCGGAGTGCAGCACGGCAGATTCCCACGTCAACAGGTCGTACGAGACATTCAGCCGGGACATCGTTTGCAGGTGCGCCTTGACGATCCGGTGCGAAAGGTCAGCGGCCAGGACCGGGTAATCTGGTCCGCTCTCCGGCTCGCCGCCGTGTTCGATGGCGTGCAGCACCGTCTTGCGCCAGTCCTTGAGTTCTTGCAGCTTCTCCGGCTGGTCTTCTTTGACCTTCTCGGCTTCATCAAATGCCTTCCCCACCGCGACATAGACTCGCGAACAATAAT
>WNGK01003702.1_pt2 | contig 20736 bp, 25 predicted proteins | sample 5400601 | NCBI WGS metagenome assembly WNGK01 (sample SAMN13153376, study PRJNA577476) | soil metagenome | isolation source: 60 cm soil or saprolite under Garry oak tree replicate 1 | place: USA:California | collected 2016-06-15
TGGGCCTCCTCGAGCAGGAGATGCTGGCCGATCGGCTCGCCCGGGCGATGCGAGTGCCCGAGGTGGACATCGTGATGCTCGATCGTTCGCCGCTCGAGCTCAGGGGCCGGGTGATCCAGGAGGGCCGGCCGATCCACAGTTCGGACGAGCCTCGGCGGGTGGCCTTCGAGGTTCGAACCCGGTCCGAATACTTCGACTTCCTTCCGACGCTCGAGGCCCACACCGCGCGGTTCATCAAGAACGTGGCGCGCGAGGGCCTCGGTGGTTGACCTCCCGCGGGTTCGTCGGCTCTTGGACGCGCTCGCCCGGTACAGGAACGATTGGCAAGTCTCTCTGAGATGCCCGTCGAGCGGTACGTCTCGCAGGAGGCGTTTGCCGGACGGTATCTGGTTCAAGCAGCCGCGCAGGTGTGCATCGACCTGGCGAACCACCTCATCTCTTCGGAGGGATGGCGAGTGCCGAGCGACTTCCGCGACGCGTTCACCGTCCTTGAGGCGTCCCCTCGATGGAAAGGGGGCGGGCCGCCGAAGGCGGCCCGCCCCTGTGGTTCGCCCGGTGCATGACTCCGCACCGGGATCGATCGGTGGAACCTACGGCTTCCAGCTCGCCGTCTCCATGTCCTCGTTCTTGTTCCCGACCCGGGAGTCCGTCCACACGCCCTGGAAGAAGTTCAGCCCGGTGGAGGTCACGGCGGCCGAGATGCCCTGGTAGTCGCCGTAGTCGTTCGGGTCACCGGGGCCGGACTCGTCCGACATCGCGGTGGTGACCTTCTGGTTGGCGCTCCAGCTGACCCCGCAGTTCGTGGAGGACGCGGCGTACTGGTCGGTCTTCTTGTTCGTCGCGTCGTTGCGGGTGTCGTAGAACGAGATGCCCACCGTTCCGTTCGGCGATACGGAGATCGCCGGGTGGAAGTGATACGCGGTGGTCGAGCCGTCGTTCACCTGGATCTCCGACGACCAGGTCGAACCGCCGTTGTCCGAGTAGCGCTCGTAGATGTTGGTGTTCGAGCCGGTGGTCGACTTGTCCAGGTACGTTACGTACAAGCGGCCCGCGCAGGCGGTCCCGGCAGGAGCTGTCGCCGTCATGGGCATGGGAAGCACGCCTCGGTCGGGCTGCGGCGGGATGGAGATGAAGAACGACGTCGTGTTGATCCGGTAGTTCGTGACGACGTGGTCGGTGCCCCACGTGGCCCCGCCGTTGGTCGACTTGTCCGTCCAGATCTTCTTCCCGTTGAAGTCCTCCCACGTGGCGTACACCGTCCCGTCGGGACCGACCGCGGCGTTCACCCCGATGGTCGGGTTGCCATCGTTGATCTTCGGGCTCTTCGTCCAACTGCCGAAGCCGTTCGCCGAGTACATCACCTGGGCGGAGTTGTTGTTGCCGTTGTCGTCGTAGCCGATGTACACGGCGCCGTAGTGCGGGCTGGTCGAGGTTCGGTCGACGGTGGCCATGTCCCGGTCGGGGAAGGATCCAGCGACCAGGGTCGTCTTGGTCCACGTGGTCTGCCCGACCTTCTTGTAGGCGATCCGCTCATCCGAGCACTCGTAGGAGACGAACTCGTCGCCGACCGCGTTGAAGGCGAGCCACGTGTCGTAGGAGAACGGCAGTCCGCTCAGGCCGGCGTTCGTCCACGTGAGCCCACGGTCGAACGACTCGTAGACCGTGGCCGTGCTCGTGAGGTCGTTGACCGCGGTCAGCTGGTGCTTGAAGTTCGTCGGGTCCACGGCCACCGAGGTCTCGCTCTGGGCCCCCGACTTGTTCGTGACGTTCTCGTTCGGTCCGACGGCGTCCGGGCTGAAATGCCCGGCCGGCCCGTTGGCCCCGAAGGTACGAGCCGGAAACGCGCCGGACCCTACAACCTGCGGCCGGAATCTGACGGGCCGCGTCCGCCGGGGGAGGTCACCATGGCGTGGACTGGCCGCCGTTGGCGCGCCAGATCTGGCCCGTGCACCACCTCGACGCGTCGCTGGCCAGGAACAGGATCAGGTAGGCCTGGTCGATCGGCTCGCCCACCTTCTTGAGCGGCGAGAGCCGCCGCATCTGTTCGACGAACCGCTCGTAGCGATCCTGGTTCAGGGTGCCGTCGGGATCGTAGGCGTGCCGGCTGGTGAAGGGCGTGATGGTTGCCCCCGGAGCGATCGTGTTGACCCGCACCCCGCTCCGGCCGACCTCCAGGGCGAGGGTCATCGTGAGCATCGCCACGGCCGCCTTCGTCATCGAGTAGACGCCGTAGGCCGGGGATGGCCGGTCGATCGCCGTCGACGACACGTTCACGATGGAGCCCGAACCCTGCGGCACCATGACCCGGCACGCGGCCTGGCAGCCGAAGAGCACGCCCTTCAGGTTCACCGCGATGGCGGCGTCGAGCTCCTCCTCGGAAGTTTCGGCGATCAGGCCGTCGCCGGCCACGCCGGCCACGTTGCACATCACGTCGACCCGGCCGAACTCATCGACCGCCCGGTCGACCATGGCTTCGACGTCGGCCTTCGACGTGACGTCGACCCGGTGGGCGACCGCCTTCCCGCCGGCCTCCTCGATGCCGCGGGCGACCTCTTGGGCTCCGTCCGAGGCCACGTCCGCCACGACCACCCCCGCCCCGGCACCCGCCAGGACTTCGGCGGTGGCCCGGCCGATCCCGCTGGCGCCGCCGGTGACCACGGCGGCCCGGCCGGTGAGGTCGAACACCGACAGCACGCTGTCCATCCGATCCGGAGGATAGCCGCCCGGGGGCGGCCGGTGAGCGATGCCGAGGACGCCGCACATCCTCATGGACGTCTGCGCGGCCCTGTCCTAGCAGCGCCCCTGCGGTCAGACGAAGCGTGGCCGTCTCAGTGGGGCGGCCACGCTTCGTTCATAGGACGCTCGCCTCTGTCGAGCCGTTGACTGATCGTCGGCTCAGGCGTATGGTGTGGCCTGGTATTCGATATTTCAATCAGATGTTCGATATAGTGAACACCACCGATCCAGGGGCCGCGAGGCCCACGGCGACCTTCTCTTCCATCGAGGAGGCGGTGGCGGCCATCCGGCGGGGCCACGTCGTCATCGTGGTGGACGACCCCGACCGAGAGAACGAGGGTGACTTCGTCATGGCGGCCGAACGGGTCACGCCCGAAGCCGTCAACTTCATGGTCACCCACGGGCGGGGGCTGGTGTGCCTGCCGATGGCGGGGGAACTCATCGACCGGCTCGGCCTGAAGGCGATGGCCGAACCCGACGCGAGCCAGGCCGACGCGACGGCGTTCACCCAGTCGATCGACCTCCGGGACCCGCCGAACACCGGCATCTCGGCGTTCGACCGGGCCCGCTGCATCGCCCGGGCCGTCGCCCCGGGGGTCCGCCCCTCGGACTTCCGCTCACCGGGTCACGTCTTCCCTCTTCGGGCCCGCCCCAGCGGGGTCCTCCGGCGCGCCGGCCACACGGAGGCGGCCGTCGACCTGGCCCTCCTGGCCGGCCTCGAACCCGCCGGAGTGATCTGCGAGATCATGAACGCCGACGGCTCCATGGCCCGCCTGCCGGACCTCCGCGAGGTGGCGGCCCTACACGGACTCCACCTCATCACCACCGCCGATCTCATCGCCCACCGCCTGAAGCGCGAACGACTGGTCCGGGCGGTCGCCGAGGCCCGCATCCCCACGCCGTTCGGCCCCGCCCGGGCCCGCTGCTACGAGTCTCAGTTCGACGGGCGACAGCACATCGTCCTGCTGTTCGGCCGCCCGGAGGGCAAGCCGGACGTCCTGGTGCGGATGCATTCCGAATGCCTCACGGGAGACGTGTTCGGGTCCCTGCGATGCGACTGCGGGCAGCAGCTCGAGAACGCCATGCGACGGATCGCCGTCCACGGCGAGGGCGTGGTGGTGTACCTCCGCGGCCACGAGGGGCGCGGCATCGGGCTCATGCACAAGCTCCAGGCCTACACGCTCCAGGACGGAGGTGCCGACACCGTCGAGGCGAACCATCAGCTTGGCTTCCCGGCCGACGTTCGGGACTACGGGACGGGGGCCCAGATCCTTGTGGACCTGGGGCTCTCCACGCTACGGCTGCTGACGAACAATCCGTCGAAGCGCGCCGGGCTCGAGGGCTACGGCCTCGAGGTCCTCGAGCAGGTCCCGCTGGAGACCATGCCCACCGAGCACAACATCCGCTACCTCCGAGCGAAGCGCGACCGCCTGGGCCACCAGCTCACCGCGCTGGAGGGGACCCTGGCCGCACCCGACGCGTTCGACCCGTACGTCGAGATGGCCCTTCCGGTGCCAAGCTAGCCATGGACGTGCGAACCCCTCATGTGCTCGGCATCGGGGGGACCACCCGCCCGGGCTCCTCCACGGAGAGGGCGCTCCGGTACGTCCTGGCCGCGTGCGAGGAAGAGGGCTCCACCACCGTGGCCTTCACCGGGGCCGAGCTGGCGCAGCTCCCCCACTACGCACCGGAGAGCCCACTCCGCACGCCTCTGGCCCAGCGCCTCGTCGAGGAGTTCCGAAGGGCCGACGGCATGGTGGTGGCCTCGCCCGGCTACCACGGAGGCGTGAGCGGCTTGGTGAAGAACGCGCTCGACTACGCCGAGGACCTGAAGGACGACTCCCGCGTCTACTTCTCCGGGGTCCCCGTCGGCTGCATCGCCACGGGGGCGGGCTGGCAGGGGGTCATCACCACGCTGGGGGCGCTGCGTTCGATCGTGCACGCGCTTCGCGGGTGGCCTACCCCGATGGGCGCGGCCATCAACGCCGCGCTGAACCCGTTCGGTCCGGACGGCACCCTGACCGACGAACGGGTGAGGTTCCAATTGAACATGGTGGCCCAGGAGGTCATGACGTTCGTCCGGTGGCGCCTGGCCGCCGCCGAGCCCCTGGAAATCTGAGGCCCGGCTCGGGTACGGTCGCGCCGTGGACTTCGACTACTCGGCCGGGGAGAAGGCCTTCCAGCGCGAGGTCCGCGAGTTCATCCGGGAGCACTCCTCGCCGGAGGTGACCGACCCCACCCGCGAGGGCATGGCCCAGTTGGTCGACTCGCCCGAGCGGCGGGTGTTCATGAAGGCGCTGGCCGCGCGGGGATGGCTGGGCATGTCGTGGCCCGTCGAGTACGGCGGCGCGGCGAAACCCGGCATCTACGAGTACCTGCTGAACGAGGAGCTGGCCGCGGCCGGCGCGCCTCTCATCGGCAAGGGCGTGGGCATCGTGGGCAAGACCATCATCCGCCACGGCAGCGAGGCGATGAAGAGGGAGTTCCTGCCGAAGATCCTGAACGCCGAGATCGAGTTCGCCATCGGGTACAGCGAGCCGAACGCGGGCAGCGACCTGGCCTCTCTGCAATTGCGAGCGGCGCGGGACGGCGGGGCAGGCGGCGGGTGGGTCCTGAACGGCCAGAAGCGGTTCACCACGTCCGCCCATTTCGCCGACTGGTACTGGGTGGCCGCCCGGACCGGCCCCTCCGCGCCGAAGCACAAGGGGATCACGCTGTTCCTCATCCCGATGGACGCGCCGGGGATCACCGTTCAGGCCATGGACACCATCGGGGACGAGCGCACCAACGAGGTCTTCCTCGACGACGTGCGGGCCGGTGACGAGGCCGTGGTCGGCGAGGTCGGCAAGGGCTGGTACTACATCTCCGAGGCCCTGGACTTCGAACGCTTCACCCTGTTCACGGTGAGCGCCTACGTGAAGAAGTACGAGGCGTTGCGGGCCTACGTTCGCCAGGCGGAGCGGGACGGGCGGCCGATGCGGCGCGATCCGGTGGTGCGGCGCCAGGTGGCCTGGCTGGCCACCCACGTCGAGGTGGCGAGGATGCACTGCCTCCGGGTGATCGCGAAGGCCTCGGCGGGCCAGGTTCCGAACATCGAGGCCGCCATGTTCAAGCTGTGGACGACGCAGGTGGGCCAGCGCCTGGCCGACGAACTCCTGACCATGGCGGGTCCTTCCGGCGCGCTGAAGCGCGGAGCTTTGGGGGCGCCGGCGGACGGCCGGTTCGAGCACATCTACCGCTACAGCGTGGTCGACACCGTCGGCGCGGGCACCAGCGAGGTCCAGCGGAACATCATCGCCCGGCGGGGCCTGGGGCTCCCCGTCGAGACCTGAAGCCTGCGGGCCGTGAGCGAACACGAACAGCTCTCGGGCATCACGGTTCTGGACCTGTCCTCGGTGGGCCCGGCCAGCCGGTGCACCGGGGCCTTGGCCGACCTCGGGGCCACCGTGATGAAGATCGCCGCCCCGGCGCAGGCCGGCCGCACGGAGCCGCCGTGGTTCGCCTACGGCGCCGGGCGGGGGACCCGGCGGGTGCGGATCGACCTCCAGGACGAACGCGGCCGCGAGGTGTTCCTTCGTCTGTGCAGCGGGGCCGACGTGGTGGTGGAGAGCTTTCGGCCGGGCGTGGCCGACCGCCTCGGCATCGGCTACGACGCGGTCAAGGGTTCGAACCCCGCGGTGATCTACTGCGCCATCACCGGCTACGGGCGGGCCGGCCCGTACGCGAAGTGGGCGGGGCATGACCTGAACTACCTGGCCGTGGGAGGTTACCTCGGGATGCAGGGCCTTCGGGAGGACGGCGGCCCGGCCCTGCCCGGAGCGACCGTGGCCGACAGCGCCGGCGGCGGCCTCCAGGCGGCCCTGGCCGTGGCGGCCGCGCTGTACCGGCGGACCATCACCGGCGAGGGCTGCTTCCTCGACGTCTCCACAACCGAGGGGGTGCTGTGGTTGATGTCGTTGCTCGTCGACGAGTACCTGGCCACGGGGACCGAACCCCAGCCCGGCACGGCGTTGCTTACCGGAGGGTTCGCCTGCTACGACGTCTACCGGTGCCGGGATGGCCGGTGGCTCGCCGTGGCCGCGCTGGAGTCCTCGTTCTTCGGCAACCTGTGCCGGGCCCTGGGCTGCGACGAATGGATCCCGCATCAGGGCGACCCGTCACGCCAGGGGTCGATCCGCGCGGCCTTCCGGTCCGCCTTTGCCCGGCGAGACCGCGACGAGTGGGTCACCGGTCTCGGACCGAACGACACGTGCGTGGCCCCGGTTCTTTCGATCTCCGAGGTCGGGGAGAACCCCCACCTCGCGGCGCGCGGGGCGTTCGATGAGATCGACCATCCCGAGCGTGGCCGGGTTCGCCAGGTCGGACGGGTCATCGCCGGAAACGCCGGGCCGGACGGGCCGGCCAGGATCGGTGGCGAGCCCTCTTCCGTTTCGATCCTTTCCGGCGCTGGCTACACGGACGAGGAGATCGAGGCCCTCGTGGTCGCGGGAGTGGTGGAGTGATGCCCTCGGCCTCGGCCCCGGCGGACCCGAAGGAGTGGCTCGGCCGGACGTTCGACGCCGGGCCGGGCGAGGCGCAAGTCGAATCCGGGTTCGTCCAGCACTGGCTGGAGGCGACGGAGAACGCCAACCCGCTCTACTGGAACCCCGCCGTGGCCGAGGCCGTCACGGGTGGGCCGGTCGCGCCGCCGTCGATGCTGTCGGTATGGATGCGTCCGTTGACGTGGCATCCCGACCGCGCCGCGCCGCGCCGGCCGTTGGAGCTGCACTTCCAGTTGAAGGAGGCGTTCGGGTTGCCCGAGGGCATCGTGAAGGGCGTCGACATGGCGTTCGGCGAACCGGTCCGTCCGGGCGACCGGATCGGCACCTCGGAGAGGGTGGAGATGATCGGCGACGAACGTTCGACCCGGCTGGGGAAGGGTCGGGAATGGGTCGTCGCCGTGACCTACCGGAACCAGCAGGGGGATGTGGTAGGCGTGGAGACGTATCGGATGTTCGCCTACCGGAGAGCGGCATGATCGTCGCGACGCAGGTCGAGGTGGGTTTGCGGCTGCCGCCGATGGAGCTCACGGTGACCGCGCGGACCGTGATCATGGGGGCCTCGGCCAGCCGCGACTGGCAGCCGCAGCACCACGACCGCGACTGGGCGGTGCAGCGGGCCGGGACCCGCGACATCTTCCTCAACACCCCGACCCAGGCCGGCTGGATCGAACGCTACCTGACGGACTGGACGGGCCCCCGAGGGCGGCTGGGCCGGATGTTCTTCAGGATGCGCCGGCCCATCTGCCCGGGCGACACGGTGGCGTTCGAGGGAACGGTTTCCGGCGTGAAGGCGGATCCCGAGGGCTGCCTCTGGGTCACCGTGGACGTTCGGCTGCTGGTGGACGGTGACGCAGCGACGGAGTCGACGGTTCGAATGGCCATTCCGAAGGACGACGCCGACAACCCGTGGGCGAGGCGCGAGTCGGCGTGGGATCCCTGGAGCGCGTGACCGATGGACCTCGACCTCACCGAGGAGCAGCGGCTGCTCCGACAGACGGTGCGCGATCTCTGCGCCAGGCACTCCACGCCGGAGATCGTGCGGGCGCTGGAGACCGATCCGCTCGGATACCGGCCGGAGCTGTGGGCCGAGCTGGGCCGGTCGGGGCTGCTGGGGCTGACGGTGCCGGAGGAGTTCGGCGGGTCGGGCCTGGGTGCGCTGGACCTGGCGGTCGTGTACGAGGAGTTCGGGCGGGCCCTGTGCCCGTCGCCGCACTTCGTGTCGGGCGTGGTGGCGGCCGGCGTGCTGCGCGCCGGGGCGTCGCAGGAGGTGCAGTCCGAATGGCTCCCGCGTGTGGCGTCGGGTGAGGTAGTGGTGAGCGTGGCCTGGCTGGAGCCCGGTGGCGGGGCCGGCCCGGAGGGGGTCCAGGCCGAGGCCACCGGTGGTGAAATCAGTGAGCTGCCACAAAATGTGGCACCTTTTGTGGCGTCCCCCTCCACCAGGATCACCGGGACCAAGCTCCTGGTGCCGTTCGCGTCCTCCGCGATGCAGCTGCTGGTGACGGCTCGAACAGGCGACGGGGTCGGGATCTTCACGGTCGACCCAAGAGCCCCCGGCGTGGAGATCACGCCCCAGCCCACGCTCGCCGCCGACGCCTCCTTCCAGGTTCGGTTCGACGATGCCGAAGCCGGCGCACGGGTCGGCGACTGGTCCGCCTGGGAACGAGCCATCCCCGACGCGCTGATCGCGCTGGCGGCCCAGGCCGTCGGCGGTGCGGTCCGCGCCCACGAGATGGCCACCGCCTACGCCAAGGAGCGGGTACAGTTCGACCGCCCCATCGGCAGCTTCCAGGCCATCGCCCACCCGCTGGCCGAGATGGCCATGGAGATCGAGGGCGCCCGAGCCCTCACCCACGAGGCCGCGTGGGCCAGAAGCACCGGCCGCCCGGCCACGACCCTCGCCGCGATGGCCAAGCTCTACGCCTGCGACGTGTTCCGCCGCACCACGAAGCTGGGCCAGCAGGTGTTCGGCGGGATCGGCTTCACCACCGACATCGACATGCAGCTGTACTTCCGGCGGGCCAAGCAGCTCGAGATCACGTGGTGGGAGCCCCGCTACCTGGAGGCGTTGATCGCGGAGGCCGAACTCGACGCCGAGCAACCGTTCGTCGGCATCGACGCCGACTGAGGCGCCTTGCAGGTCAGACTTTGATCACGGGGAGGCCCGGGATTTCGACGTAATCGGAATCTTGCGTGACGACCGGCACCCCGAGGGCCATGGCCGTCGCTGCGATCCACGAGTCGTTCACCGGCATCCGCTGGTGCGTATCTCGAAGGAGAAGCCGGAGTCCGGCCCACGACTCGGCCACACGATTGTCGATGGGGATCGGGTCGAGGGAGAGCGCCTCCGTCAGTGTGGCGAGCCGCCGAACGCGGGTATCGGCATCGTCGGCAGCGAGGACTCCCGCCCGCAGCTCGCCGATCGTGATCACCGAAACACCGATCTCCTCAGGAAGGCGGTCGGCCTCGAACGGCCGTGCCGTCTCCCGGGCGATGAAGACGCTCGTGTCGGCGAGCCCCCGGCTCATCGCAGAGGCAGATCGTCCGTGGAATCGGGCGCCAGGTCGGCGAGGTCCCGCCTGAGCCCTGCGTCCGCCTGGCGTGAGCCGATGCGGTGGACGAACTCCTCCCGCGGCAGCCACCGCGGCCGGCGCCCGACGGGCTGAAGGATCGCCACCGGGCGCCCGTTGACCGTGATCGTGACCGCCTCTCCGGCTTCGACCCTGGCCAGCAGCGCCCTGGTGTTGTTGCGCAACTCTCGCGAGGCAACGTTCGACATGCCACGATCGTAGCACCTATGCGACGAGTGCCGGCCGCAGCGATGGGGTCAGTCGCTCCCGCCGATGTACCGGCTCGAGAATCGGCGGAGCGCTTCGATCCTCGATTCGACGGAGGGATTGGATTCCTGACCGATCCATGGCGCGACGATGACTCCGGTGAGGCCCTTCGATGAGAGATGCTCGTAGATCGCGTCGTCGGGCAGAGCCATCAGCGGGATGATCGCTTCGGAGTCGACTCGCTCTCGGCCGATCTCCAGCCGAAGGGCACGCAACCGCTCGAGGTAGTGTTCGGCCAGGTCCACGGTCTGGGCGTTGGCGACCCAGCCGTCGCCCAGGCTGGCCGCCCTGCGGAGCGCCGCCGGGGACTCGCCCCCGACGTAGATCGGGATCGGCTCCGTCGGAACCGGGGAGATCCTCACCTCCCCCACGCCTTCGACCTCCGTCCATTCGCCTGCCCACAACGACCGAAGCGCGGGGATCATCTCGTCCAGCCGGCGCCCGCGTCCCTCGAAGTCCTGCCCCGTGGCGTCGAACTCCTCGCGCATCCAGCCCGCGGCGAACCCCGCGGCGACCCTCCCGCCCGACAACACCGCGGCCGTCGATACGGCCTTGGCCACGGTGAGGAGGTCCCTCGCCGGCGCCACGTACACGTTCGTGGTGAAGCGCAGCCGCGCCGTGACCGCAGCCATCGCCGCGATGGCCACCCAGGGGTCGGGCCAGGGAGTGTCCGGGCCGAACGGCGGGCGGCCGTCGGGAGCGTAGGGGTAGGCCGACCGCAGTTCGCGCGGGTACAGCAGGTGGTCCGACAGCGTGATGCCCTCGAACCCGCATTCGTCGGCGGCTCTCGCGATGTCCAGGAGCTCCTGGGGCGGCAGGTAGGCCCCGGCCAGCCAGAAGCGCATCAGTGGAACCAGTGGCCGGCGTTCACGTCGAGCGACTGCCCGGTGATCCCGCTGGCCAGGTCGCTTGCCAGGAACACCACGGCCTTGGCCACCTCCTCGGACGTGGGGATGCGCCGCAGGGCGGTCTCCGCGGCGACCTCCTCGTACACCTCCTCGGCACTCCGCCCGGACCTCTTCGCCAGGTGCTCGAAGTACCACCGGAGCGACGGGCCCCACACGTAGCCCGGCACCACCGAGTTCACCCGGATCCTGTCGGGGCCGAGCTCGCGGGCCAGCGTTCGGGCCGCCGTGAGCAGCGCCGACTTGGTGGCCGAGTAGGCCCCGCTTCCCTCGCCGGCCCGGCGGGCCGACATCGAGTTGATGAACACGATCGAACCCGACCCCTGCTCCCGCATCGAGGGGACCACGGCTTTCGTCATGTTGAGCGAGCCGAGGACGTTCACCTCGAACGCCTCGCGCCACGCCCCGGCGCCGGTGCTCTCAACGGAGCCGAACCGCGTGTGGACGAACGCGTTGCTCACCAGCACGTCGATCCGGCCGAACGCCTCCAGCGCCGCCCGGGACAGGGCCGCGCACTGCTCCGGCGACGTGACGTCGGTGGCCGCCCACACCGCCTTGCCCCCGGCCTCCCCGACCGCGGCGGCGACCTCCTCCAGCGTGGCCGCGGTCCGGGCTCCCAAGGCCACCGACGCACCCTCGCGCGCACATGCCAGGGCGATCTCCCGGCCGATGCCGGGGCCGACGCCGGAGACGACGGCGACGCGGTCCTGGAGGAGATTCGACAAAGGTAGAACGTGTTCTACTCTGGCCCCGGCGGCGCCGCAACCGCGGGGAGCCGGTGCATCCAGGCCATCGACACCATGTGCTCGACGATCCGCCAGCCCTGGGGCGTGCGGCGGTATCTCGTTTCGTACCGGCCGCCCACCAGCAGCAGATCGCCGCCGTCGGCGAACGTCATCGGGTTGAACAGCAACGCGGTCGAGGAGGCCTCGTCGCCGTCCACCCGGATCCGGCGGTTCGCGATGACGTGCTGGGTCTGGGAGAACCGCGACAGGCCGCGTTCGATCCACGGGATGACCTCGGCGGGCGACCCCGCCAGCCCGCCGGTGCCCGTGTAGTCGAGGACGGCGTCTGCGACGAACACGCCCGCCACGAGGTCCCAGTCCCGCGAGTCCACCCCGGCCGCGTAGGTGTCGAGCAGCTCGCTGATCTCGAACCGGTCGGAGATCTCCTGCATCGAAAGCGCCACGGCGCCGCACAGGCTACCCCCCGGGCCGTCCGCGGCGTGGCGCCCTTCGTGTACCCTTCGGCCGGGGTCGCCATGGGCATCACGCACACGGTCGAGGACGGCATCGCCGAGGTCGTGATCGACGTCCCGCCGGTGAACGCGCTGCCGGCGCAGGCGTGGTTCGACCTGGCCGACACGGTCAGGCTCCTCGGCGACGACCCGGAAGTCCGGGTGCTCATCATCCGGGGCAAGGGCCGGGGGTTCTGCGCGGGGGTCGACCTCAAGGAGCTGCAGGGCGACACCTCGCACCAGGCGCTCATCGCGGTGAACCGGGGGTGCGCGGCGGCCTTCGCCTCGGTCTACGAGTGCGCGGTCCCCGTGATCGCCGCGGTCCACGGCTACTGCCTCGGGGGCGGGATCGGGCTGGCCGGGTGCGCCGACATGATCGTGGCCTCGCGCGACGCCGAGTTCGGCCTGCCCGAGGTGGACCGCGGGGCCCTCGGCGCGGCCACCCACCTGGCCCGGCTGGTCCCCCAGCACCGCATGCGGGCCATGGTCTATACGGGCGAACGGGCCACGGCCAAGGAGCTCAAGGGCTATGGCTCGGTGGCCCGGGTGGTCGACCCCGAACGACTGGTGAAGGCGGCCCACGACCTGGCCGCCCTCATCGCGGCCAAGCACCCCACGATCATCCGGCGGGCCAAGGAGTCCCTGAACGGCATCGACCCCACCGACGTCCGGCGGAGCTACCGGTTCGAACAGGGCTTCACGTTCGAGCTGAACCTGACCGACGTGGGGCGGGAGGTCCGGGGGGCCTACCTGAAGAAGCCCCCCAAGCGCGGCTGACCCACGGCAGCGTGGCGGACAAGCGCCTCACCCACGAGGAGTTCGCCGCCGAGCTTCGCGACGGCATGACCATCGGCATCGGCGGGTGGGGCTCGCGCCGCAAGCCCATGTCGCTGGTGCGGGCGGTCCTCCGCAGCAGCGTGACGGACCTCACGGTAGTCTCCTTCGGCGGCCCGGACGTGGGCCTGCTGTGCCGCGCCGGGAAGGTCCGGAGGGTGGTGTTCGGGTTCGTCTCGCTGGACTCGATCCCCCTGGAGCCGAACTTCCGGAGGGCCCGCGAGCGCGGAGAGATCGAGGCCACGGAGCTGGACGAGGGCATGCTCTACCTGGGCCTGCAGGCCGCGGCGTGGCGCCTGCCGTTCCTCCCCACCCGGGCCGGCCTGGGCTCGGACGTGTTGAAGGTGAACCCGCAGATCCGAACGGTCATGTCCCCATACGAGGACGCCGAAGAGCTGGTGGCCATGCCGGCCATCCCGCTGGACGTGGCCCTGATCCACGTGAACCGGGCCGACGCCGGGGGCAACGGCCAGATCCTGGGGCCCGACCCGTACTTCGACGACCTCTTCTGCCTGGCCGCGTCGAAGCGGTTCATGTCGTGCGAGGAGATCGTGGCCACAGGCGAGCCGGCCACCGAGGGAGGCCTCCATACCCTGAGGATCAACCGTTCGATGACCGACGGGGTGATCCTCGCTCCCGGCGGGGCGCACTTCACGAGCTGTGAACCGAACTACGGACGTGACGAACACTTCCAGGGCGAGTACTCCACTGCGTCCGCGGACGACGAGGCCTGGGCCACGTTCCGCGGCCGATACCTCGATCTCCCCACCGAGGACGCCTACCAGGCGGCGATCCCGCGATGACCGTCGAATTCACCCGGGCGGAGGTGTGCGCGGTGGCGTGCGCCGAGGCCTGGCGGGGCGACGGCGAGATCCTGGCCAGCCCGTTCGGCATCATCCCATCGGTCGGCGCCCGGCTGGCCAGGGCCACGTTCGAGCCCGACCTGCTGCTCTCCGACGGGGAGGCCCTCCTGGTGTCGAACGCCATCCCGGTCGGGGCCGTGGCTTCACGGGACAAGGTGGTCGAAGGGTGGCTGCCGTTCCGGGCAGTGTTCGACCTGGCGTGGGCCGGGCGGCGGCACGCCATGATGGGCGCGGCGCAGCTCGACCGGTTCGGCAACCAGAACCTGTCGTGCATCGGCCCGCACGAGCGTCCCACGGTCCAGCTCATCGGGGCCCGCGGCGCCCCCGGCAACACGGTGAACCATGCCGTCAGCTACTGGATCCCGAACCACTCGCCGAGGGTGTTCGTCGAACGGGTCGACTTCGTCTCCGGCGTGGGTAACCGGCGGGGACCAGGCTCGCCGCCCACAGCCGGCCAGATCCGAGGCGTGGTGACGAACCTCTGCGTCATGGATTTCGAACCGGCCACCTCGGCCCTGCGGGTCCGGTCGCTGCACCCCGGAGTAGCGCTGGAGGATGTCCAACGGAATACGGGGTTCGAGCTCGTCCCCTCGGACGCGATCGCGGAGACCCGCACGCCAACGGAAGAGGAGCTGCGGCTGATCCGCGAGGTGTTCGACCCGGACGGCCTGAGGGACTCGGAGGCCCCTCCGTGACCGCAGGCGTCTTGCGGACCCGTGTGTGCGAGCTGTTCGGCTGCGACCACCCGATCGTGCAGACCGGCATGGGTTGGGTGTCGAACCCCACGCTGACGGCGGCCACGAGCAACGCGGGGGGGTTCGGCATCCTGGGGGCCGCCACGATGTCGCTGCCGGAGATGGAGGCCGCCATCCAGGAAACGAAGTCGCTCACCGTGCGGACGTTCGGGGTGAACCTCCGCTCCGATCAGCCCGACGTCGAACAGCGGGCCGACGTTCTCATCCGCGAGGGCGTTCGGGTGGCGTCGTTCGCCATGGCCCCTCTGCCCAAGGTCGTGGCGAGGCTGCGCGGCGGCGGCGTTCTGGTGGTCCCGACCGTCGGCGCCAGGCGCCATGCGGAGAAGGTCGCCGAGCTGGGCGTGGACTCCGTGATCGTCCAGGGTGGCGAGGGCGGCGGCCACACCGGTCCGGTGGCCACCGCGATCCTGCTGCCCCAGGTCGTCGACGCGGTCGGCGACGGGCTTCCGGTCATCGCCGCGGGCGGGTTCTTCGACGGCCGCGGCCTGGTGGCGGCGCTGGCCTACGGCGCGGCGGGCATCGCCATGGGCACGAGGTTCGTCCTGACGAAGGAGAGCCCCGTGCCCGACGAGGTCAAGCGGCTCTACCTGTCGAAGTCGGTCACCGACACCGTGGTGACGACGAAGGTGGACGGCGTTCCCCACCGCGTCCTGAGGACGGAGTTCGTCGACCGGCTCCAGCGGGCGGGTCGCACAGCCACCCTCATCCGGGCCCTGTCGAACGCGCGGGCCTACCGCCGGTACTCGCGAACGCCGTGGCGTGCCATGCTCCGCGAGGGGCTGGCCATGCGGCGGACGTTCGATCTCTCGTGGGGTCAACTGCTCATGGCGGCGAACACCCCGATGCTGCTGCGGGCGGCCATGGTCGAAGGACGGCTCGAGTTCGGGGTCATGGCCAGCGGCCAGGTGGTCGGGGTCATCGAGGACCTGCCGTCGGTGAAGCAGCTCATCGACCGCATCGTCGAGGAGGCCGAACGAGCCCTGGAGCGACTGTCGTGACCTCCGCGGACGCGCCCTGGCAGGGCGACGCCTGCTCGCTGGTGGACGCCTTCCGGCGGGGCGAGCGCTCCCCCGCCGAGGAGCTGGAGGCCACGCTCGCCGCCATCGAGGGCAGCGCCCTCAACGCGTTCACGTTCGTCGACGCCGAACGCGCCCGGGAGGCCGCGGCGCACGCCGACGTGACCCGGGCCTTCGGCGGCGTGCCCGTCGGGCTGAAGGAGCTCGACCACGTCGAGAGCTGGCCGAACACCCTGGCCTCGCTGGTGTTTCGAAATCGAACCTCCGACGGCGACGACACCTACGTGACCCGCCTGCGCGACGCCGGGGCGGTGTTCGTCGGGCAGACCTTCGCCAGCGAGTTCGGCGGGCTCAACGTCGGAGTGAACCGTCTGAACGGCGTGTGTGGCAACCCGTGGAACCCGCAGCGGTCGCCGGGGGGCTCGTCCGCCGGGAGCTCGGCCGCGGTGGCGGGCGGCCTGGTCAGCATCGCCTCGGGCGGGGACGGTGGCGGTTCGATCCGGATCCCCGCCGGCTTCACCGGGCTGCTCGGGATGAAGGGAACCGTCGGCCGGATCCCCCGGGGCCCCCGCACCGACATCTCTCCGATGACCATCGTGCTGGGATGCCTGGCCCGCAGCGTCCGTGACGTGGCCCGGTGGTTCGACGTCTGCGCCGGGTACCACCCGCGCGATCCCTACAGCCTGCCGAGGATCCCGGGCGGCTGGGAGCGCGCCCTCGGCTCGCACGACCTCCACGGTATGACGGCCTGCATCTCGCCCGACCTCGGCGGCACGCCGCGGCCGGCCTCCGCCTGGTGGACGCCGCGCCGAAGCTCCCGCCCCTCAGCGTGGAGTGGGCCCTGTCGAACCTGGTGCAACTGCGGCGGGAGCTGGGCGACCTGTGGCCCGGGTGCCGCGACCAGCTGACCGCGGAGATCGCGTTCGGCATGGACATCGCCCAGGAGCACTTCGGCCTCGACGCGGCGGCGCGGGTGGAGGCGCAGCGGATCGAGGCGAACGAGGCCATGGCGGACCTGTTCGATCAGGTGGACTTCGTGATCTGCGCCACGAACCCCGACGTGGCCTTCGGGGCCGAGGTGACCATCAACTTCCAGGTGGGCGACGTGCAGGTGGGACCGGAGAACAACGGCGCCCTGACCATCCCGGCGAACATCACCGGCAACCCGGCGGTGTCCATCCCGATCGGCCTGTTCGAGGGCCTGCCGGTGGGGATGCAGGTCATGGCCCTGCACCACCGCGACGCCCTGCTCCTTGACCTCGCGCTCTGCATGGAACGCGAACGCCCCTGGCCGTTGGTCGCGCCCGGCGCGCCGCTGTGATCTCGCGGTCGCCCGCTGGCCCTCACGTTCGAAACGGATTCTCGACCAGCACCCCGCCCAGGCGCCGCCCGGACTGAAGATCCTCGGACACGACGCGACCGGCGCCCGCTCGATGGGCGGCCCGCAGGACGAGCGCGTCCCAGAAGGAGAGCTGGTGGCGCTCCTCGAGCTCCGAGGCCGCCAGGATCATCGCCACATCCACCCGAACGACGCGCCACGCGGAGTAGGCGGCGACCACCTCGCGGGCCGCCCTTCGCGACATCGGAGGGTCGAACTTCCGGGTCGCCACCACGTAGAACTCCTGGAGGACCTGCGTGCTCACCACGCCGGTTCGGCTCCGCCACAGCTCATCGAGCAGCGCCTGGGCCATCGGTCTGCGTCGAGTCTCGGACAGGTCGTGGGCGTAGGCGAGGACGTTCGTGTCCACGAACGTGAGGGAGTCGCTTTCGCCGCCGGACCTCACCGGTCGTACAGGTCCTCACGCCGCCACGTCCGGCCGCCCCTCGAGCCCGCCTCACCCATCGCCTTGCGGGCGCGGCGCCAGGCATCCTCGTAGCGCTCGTCCGAGGCGACGATCTCCTCCAACTGCCGGGCAACCAGCCCACTCACCGAGGTGCCGCGTTTGGCCGCCACGACCTTGGCGCGACGGATGATGTCGTCCTCGACCTGAACGGTGATGTTCCGTTTGCCCATTGCGAGACCTCCAGGGTTCCCTGTGGTCCACAGGCTAGCACGTGGACTTCCTCGGAGACGACAGCGCTTGGGGCACAGAGGCTTCAGGAGGGTCTGCAGGCGTCGAGCGGAAGGCCTACAGGCGTTCGATGATCGTGACGTTCGCCTGGCCGCCGCCCTCGCACATGGTCTGAAGGCCCCACCGGCCGCCGGTTCGTTCGAGCTCGTGGAGCAGCGTGGTCATCAGCCTGGCCCCGGTGGCCCCGATGGGGTGGCCCAGCGCGATGGCCCCGCCGTTCACGTTGACCTTCGACAGGTCGGCGCCCGTCTCCTGCTGCCACGCCAGCACCACCGAGGCGAAGGCCTCGTTGATCTCGATCAGGTCGATGTCATCGAGGGCCATCCCGGTGCGCTCCAGCGCCCTCGCCGTGGCCGGGATCGGGCCGGTCAGCATGAAGATGGGGTCGTCGGCCCGAACGCTGATGTGGTGGATGCGGGCTCGCGGCGTCAGCCCGTGGGCCTTCACCGCGCGGTCGTTCGCCACCAGCACCGCGGCCGAGGCGTCGGAGATCTGCGACGAGACGGCGGCGGTCAGCCTCGAGCAGTTCGGCAGCACGGTCAGGCCCGCCATGATCTCCATCGAGGTGTCGCGAGGCCCCTCGTCCCGACCCACCCCGTCCAGCGGCACGATCTCCCGGTCGAACCGCCCCTCGGCCTGGGCCTGCTTGGCCCGCCGGTGGCTCTCCAGGGCGAACGCCTCCATGTCCTCCCGGGTGATGGCCCACTTGTCGCAGATCAGCTCGGCGGCGTGGAACTGCGAGACGGGTTCGTCGCCGTACCGGGCCAGCCACCCCGGCGACTGGGAGAACGGGTCGGTGAAGCCGAGCTCCACCGCCGCCTTGCGGGTGGACGTCCCGATGGGGATGGCGCTCATGTTCTGCACCCCGCCCGCGACCAGCAGGTCCTGGGTCCCGCTCATGACGGCCTGGGCGGCGAACTGGATGGCCTGCTGGGCCGACCCGCACTGGCGGTCGATGGTCACCCCGGGAACCTCCTCGGGGAACCCCGCCACCAGCCATGAGGTGCGGGCGATGTCGCCGGCGTTCGGCCCGACCGCGTCCACACACCCGAAGATCACGTCGTCCACGGCGGCGGGATCGACGTCGGCCCGCCGGATCAGCTCCTTCAGGACGTGGGCCCCGAGGTCGGCGGGGTGGACCTTGGCCAGCCCGCCGCCCCGCCTGCCCACCGGGGTTCGAACCGCCTCGACGATGTAGGCCTCGCTCACGCGCATCGCCGCATCACCTCACGAGGATGACGGAAGAGCCGTGTCCGAACAAACCCTGATTCACCGTCAGGCCGACCCGGGCCCCCTCGACCTGCCTGCCAACCGCCTGCCCCCGGAGCTGCCATGCCACCTCACACACCTGGGCGATGGCCTGGGCCGGCACGGCCTCCCCGAAGCACGCCAATCCGCCGCTCGGGTTCACCGGGATGCGCCCGCCTAGCGTCGTGTCGCCGTCGCGCAGCAGGCGTTCGGCCTCTCCCTGCTTGCACAGGCCGATGGCCTCGTACCAGTCGAACTCGTAGGCGGTGGAGAGGTCGTAGACCTCGGCCAGGTCGAGCTCCTCCGGTCCGAGGCCGGCCTCCTCGTAGGCCGCCGCGGCGATGGACTCGCGGTAGCCCACCTCCGGCGAGGGGACCGTCGCGGAGGAATCCGAGGCGAAGGCGGGGAGGTCGATCAGCGTGTTGGGGAACCGAGGAGTGACCGTGGAGACCGCGGCCACCCGCACGGCGTCGGGCGCCCCGTGGATCTGGGCGAACTCCATGCTGGACAGCACCACCGCCGCCCCGCCGTCGCTGGTGGCGCAGATGTCCAGCAGGTGCAGGGGCTCCGAGACCATGGGTGAGGCCAGCACCTCCTCCTCGGTGACCTCGGCCCGGTACCGGGCGTTCGGGTTGTGCAGCCCGTGGCGGCTGTTCTTGGCCTTCACCCCGGCGAAGTCCCGCTCGGTGGCGCCGAACAGCTCCATGCGCCGCCGCGCATACAGGGCGAAGTACGTCGGGTTCGTCGCCCCCAGCAGCTTGAACCGGAGCCAGTCGGGGTCGTCGGGGCGCTCCCCGCCGGTGGGCGCCAGGAACCCTTTCGGCGTGGTGTCCGCCCCTACCACCAGTGCCACGTCGCTCAGTCCGGCCAGGATACGGGCCCGGGCGACGTCGATGGCGGCCGCCCCCGACGCGCACGCCGCGTAGCACGTGGCCACCCGCGCCCCCGACCACCCCAGGGCCTGGGCGAAGGTCGAGCCCGCCACGAACCCCGGGTAACCGTTCCGAACGGTCTCGGCGCCGACGATGTAGTCCACCTGCGGCCACTCGAGGCCGGCATCGGCCAGAGCCTCGCGGGCGGCGTGCAGGCCGTACTCGGCGAACGGCCGCCCCCACTTCCCCCAGGGGTGCATCCCGACCCCGAGGACGGCGACCTCAGCCATCGGAGGCCACCGGCTCCCACGTCCACGCCTGCCCGTCCGGCGTGAGCGCGACCTCGACGACGTCGCCGATCCGAACCGCCGCGCCGGGGGCGGTTCGCCCCAGCACCACCATCCGCTCCTCGGCCAGCTCGACCGCGGCGATCCCGTACGGCTCGAACGGCTCGGCGGGCTCGAACGGCGGCGGCGCGGCGTAGTGGTTGACCGTCCACGACCACACCTTGCCATGGCGCGAGAGGCTCACCGATCTGAGCCAGTCGCCTCCGCACGAGGGGTTGGGACATGAGGTCCGGGTGGGCGGGAACGCGAACGACCCGCAGGCATCGCAGCGCTGCCCAACGAGGTGAGCCCCGACCGCGTCTGAATCGACCCAGGCAGGCATGGAGGATCCCATTGTCGCCGACGGCGGACCGACCGCGGGATGCCCTCAGCTCATTGCAGGATGAAGATCGTGTCCCCGCCGTCCGCCTTGTTGTAGTTGATGCCGTGGGCGTTCAGCCGGATGCCCTCCTCCTTACCGGCCGGAGGATTCCCCA
>WNGK01004919.1_pt1 | contig 20734 bp, 21 predicted proteins | sample 5400601 | NCBI WGS metagenome assembly WNGK01 (sample SAMN13153376, study PRJNA577476) | soil metagenome | isolation source: 60 cm soil or saprolite under Garry oak tree replicate 1 | place: USA:California | collected 2016-06-15
ATTTTGGCACGGCGCAAGAGAAAAAGCGCACCGTGCTCCAGTCCCAATACACTCAGTTCGATGCCTTGAGCTATTGTTCCTGTAAAGTGTGTGAGAGTTGTAAGCAATACATGTCCCTTTGGCATCAAAGGAAGAAAATCGTGAAGTATCTGGGGATCATCAGTATTGTCGAGAATCAAAAGCCAGCGCGTTAAGGCATCAAGCCAGCGCTTCACCACCGGGACCGAATCTTGATCTTCCTTTTCCTTCTCTAAATGCAGTAATACTGCGATAGCTGCAAAATCCGAGATGAGTACTTCGCGGGATTCGGCCCTTGCCCAGAGCACAGCCTGGTACTCATGAGCATACCGATAGGCATATTCGAGAGCAACCTGCGTCTTGCCAATACCGCCCAAACCACTAATTGCGTATACTTTTGTCCAGTTAGCTGCCTTAGCTGTTCTAAACTTCTCATGCAAATCCTCAAGAATATCTTCTCTTCCTGTAAAGTAAGGATTCCGGCGAAAAGGCACATTCCAGTATGGAACCTCTTTCTTGACGAACCCCAACTCTCTAGCACTTCTTCCGTAGAGGGTACATAATGGTTGCCGGTAACGAGAACTTGGTATTACTCCTTCCCGTTCCCATCTGGCCACCATTCTATAGTCGGGAGCTCCAGTCTGCTCAGCTAAATCCTCACGAGACCAACCACGTCGTTCGCGCTCATATTGTAATAATTCATTGGGTTTGCCGTTGTCAGTCTCCGCCATAGTGAGGCAGACCTCTCATTTGCTCGTTTGCTTTATTAAACATAAAGATTAGTGTAATTATCGTAATTTTAAATAAGCCTTGTTGAACTAGATAGTATATTACATATAAAGACGCTTATTATCGATGAGAATCAATTATCCATTCTTCTCAACTTGCCCCTAAATGCCATTTTATGTGGCCCTCCGTTCAAGTTAATCTGGCTCCTGAATACCCGGTAAAGGCCTGGTTCAGAAAGGCACTTTGCGAGAACTTTCGCGGTAACTTTGCAGAGCTCATTGAGTAAAAAAGGATGTGAATATGCCCCCCAACATTCGCTTTTCTTCACGGTTCGCGAAACGACTGCTATCGCTACTCTTCATCCCTTTCTTCCTGATACTGATAGCGTCTATCCCTGACTTTAATCCGCCGGAACTTCCTCCACCACCGTCAAACGACGAGGAGACAATACTGGACATTGTGAGAAAGGCTCGGGAAGGTGACGAAACCTCTTTCACACAGCTCTACCAACGGTACTACACAGAAATCTACAAACACCTGCTCCGGCTGGTGGGCAATCACGAGGACGCCGCAGACCTGGCAGCAGTGACCTTCACCAGAGCCTGGCGCAGGCTGCCGGGTATTCACGATGGTCGGCACTTCCGTGGCTGGCTCTACAAAATAGCCACTAATGTAGCAATTGATCACCTTCGTAATAAAAAGAAGAAGTTCTTCTTGTGGGGAAGTGCCAATGAAGATCCTACCAACGAGTACACAGAACGCTTTGAAGAGAAGATCGAGGTAGAAGAGCTAACATGGCTCGCATTAAAGCAAGTAGCGCCCAAACCACGAGCTTGCCTGGTCTTACACATGGCAGGCTTCAGCCATCAGGAGATTGCCATGTTTATGGGATTGAAGGAAAAGAGCGTAGGAACCTATCTCAGTACTGCTCGCGAGCAGTTCCTCCGAACCTACCACGGATTGAGAGATAAGTAATACGCTCACATATTTTTCGTTCAATATGAGAGTTTCGAGTATTTGCAAATGAAAAGAAAATTATGGAATCTATTGCATATTTTTCGTCATACATAATAGATAAAGCTGGAAGGAGTAAACCAACACACTCGTACCCAAGAGAGGAAGATCAGTTTAATGAAGAAACGCGTGCCCAAACCATGTAGCACCTGGGCAAATAAACTTGCTGCAACCTATCCAGGCAGTCTCTCTCCATCTGAACAAGCTGCCCTTGAAGACCATCTCAAGCATTGTACAGCATGTGCAGCCACCCGTGATGAATACTACCAGATGGACGCGCTTATTCGCGCCTTTCCTTCCGACGAGTCCCTGGCCCACCTTTCTCCTCCTCCATTGAGCATCTGGGAGCCAGGAAACTACGACGTTCACTCGCCAGCGCCCGCGTTAGATAAGATCTACAAAGAATCGGCATCTAGATATACCTGGATGCCAGGAAACAATTTGATTCCCCATTTTCGATGGGCTAGTGTCTTTATCACTCTCATAATTCTCAGCTTTTTAGTCACGCTGATCTGGGGCATTTATCAGTTAATGCTGTAGTCATTCCCCTTGAAGACAGGCCATAACTTCCTATGCATTATAAAGGTGTGTTTAATGACTCCAAGAAAGATATCTCATTCGGAATATGAGTTACACCATCATCGTTTGCTTCTTAGACGCCAGACCGAGCGCAGGCATGGGATCATCCTCGTGATAACGGGCGGAACAGGCATGATCTACTTTCTCTTGACGCTTATCCGTTTGCTTCCACTCTTCTTTCTTCACAGTATAGGATTCGCGCTCCCAATTGTGTGTATCGCTGGCATTGCTATCTCTCTCTATTTTGTGTTCAGTGGGGTCCTCTCGCTTCGTTCGGGTTGGCAGCCTGTCACAAGCAAAGAGGTGTATCAATGGCGACATAAAGCGCGTCTTGCTTTGTTCCGGCAGGCACAGGGAGATCTGCCTCCTGGTTACACCTTCATGGGGAGGATGAAAACGTTGCTGATTGGGAGCAGCATCACCTTCATAGGCTCATTGATCATGTGGCTCATACTTAGCGGCATCCCTGAACTTCTCCTGGCGCGTACTTTCCTGGTCGTGGCGTCACTCCTGGTGGAACTGCTGTTGATCCTGGACACACTTTACCTTAGAGTGAGAGAAGCCAGAAATCTTCCCGCTCAAAGCGCTCAAGACCTCTCTCTCCTTTTAGCTACGGGTGAACTGACAACGGGAGAGATACCGGAGGAGCAATCCCCTGGATAAAACGATACCTGGGTCTAATCGGTTTTCTCCTGAGAAATCAACTGGCAATGCCGGGATTATCCATCGCAGACCTGCTCTGCCACACCACCGGCCTGCGCAATACCTGGGACCTGACCATCTGGCTCATCCTCCACCGCGGGCAGAGCAGCGAGGCAAGTTCTGAGGAGCGGGCAAATGGGAAGAATATTGCCGAACCGGCTGGATGAAAAGTTGTGGGTCACAGAGCAAGGGTGAAGTGGACGAAGGATTATACACTGTAGAACATGACGAGGAAAGATTATATAGCAAGACTGAGGCATGAAGATCATGGGGCTGGGGAGACTCGAACTCCCGACCTAATATTTAGGAAACATTTGCTCTATCCACTGAGCTACAGCCCCTTCAAACAAATATTACCACAAGAGGTCAACACATGTTCAATCTCTTGAATTATCGGGTACACTCCGCAATGGACGTGTATGCACCATGCACTATCCTCCATCTTTCAACAGGCGGGCGACTTCTTGGAGCAACACCCTGGTATCGAAGGGCTTGCCGAGATGAGCCGTACACCCGGCAGCCATGGCACGCTCTTCTTCAAAGGGAGAGACATGAGCGGTGACGGCAAGAATGGGGGTAGTACGAAACTCGCTCGTCTTGCGCAAGTGCCCGACCGCTTCCCAGCCATCGATATCCGGTAACGACAGGTCCATCAGGATGAGATCAGGATGGTGCAATTTGGCCTGGGTGAGGGACGTCTGTCCATCGTCGGCAAAAACGACGCGGTAGCCTGCCCTCTCAAGGAGCTGTCCAAGCAGCACACGCATATCCTCGCTATCATCAACGACCAGGAGATGTTTTTTTATCTCGGCAGAGGTATTTTCGTTCATAACGCTCCTTCGAATTCAATCCTACCATGGGGTCGGTACCCTGATGCTGGAAGTGTCTCTCCACCCGCCAGGTCTCATCCTTGCTGGCTTGAGAGAGGGTTCTGCGCTGCAATGACGTGCTGAAGAGTCCTGAGCACAACACCGGTTTTAAAAGGCTTAATCACGTAAGCGTCCGCGCCTAACACATAGCCCGTTGTCGGTTCTGAGAGCACCGTAATCATCACGACTGGAATAGAAGCGGTGGCTGCGTTGGCCTTCAACTGGTGGAGAATTTGCCAGCCATTGACATCCGGCATCTTGACATCAAGCGTGATAGCACAGGGGTGCAACTCCTGCACCATTTGCATCACCTGTAGGGGGTCTAGCGCCCCGACAACTCGATAGGGCGTGTCCCGTAAGGAAGCTGTGATGAGGGCGATGACATCCGGGTTGTCATCCACCGCCAGCACCACATTGGTTTGTCCATCCGTGGCTTCTCGTTGCGCAGGCACTGGAAATACCTCGCGGGGAATGCCCGGCATGCACTCATCAGAAGAGGGAGCGCGCGCGGGAACATCCTCTTGTTGCCCTGTATGCAAACGCGGGGTCTCTTGCCCAACTGGTTGTTGAACGGCCTTGATGGGCAGGATCACCGTAAAGGTGCTGCCCTGCCCTGGCGCGCTTTCGAGCTCTATCCTTCCTCCCAACAGTGTCGTCAACTGGCTCACGGACAGCACTCGTCTCGCCGACACCGTCACCTCCCCCTGTGGTGTGAACTTCAGGGCATTGGAGACCAGATTGAGCAGGATCTGGCGTAATTTCAGCGGGTTGCTTTCGAGGAAGTCAACTCCTTCTTCCACCTCTGCTCTCAAGATCAGGTGCTGCGCGAGAGCAATGGACGAGGTCTCTTCGACTACCGAGGTCAGCAGTTCTCTCACATCCACCCGGCTGTACTTGACCAGCATACGACCCGCCGCAATTTTCGTCAGATCCAGCGCATCGTTAATCAGACCGAGCAAGTGTTGACCATTTTTGAGAATGCGCTCCAGGTTGTTTTGTTGTTGCCGGGTCAAATGGTCTTTTTCTGCATCTTCCAAGGCAAACTGGCTGAAGCCGATGATGGAGGCCAGCGGCGTGCGCAATTCATGCGACATCGTGGAGAAGAACTGTTTGCCTCGATTGGCTTCTTCAACGGTCAAGTTCAAGAGGGCGAGTTCATCATGCTGCCTGCGGAGTTCCTGGTTCATGCGTTCCAGTTCACGGCTACGTCTTGCCAGTTCCCTGGCGATCTGCTTCTGTTCCGTAATATCGTGAGCAATCGTTGAAGCACCGATGATTCTCTTTTCACCATCCAGAATAGGAGAGATCGTGACTGAGATCTCTACAGGGGTTCCATCCTCTCTCACCCTCGCTTTCCCAAAGCGCTGAAGGGTTTCTCCCATCTTGATCCGCTCCACTATTTCCAGTCCTTCTTTGTGGCGATCAGGCAGGACGAGGAGAGAGACGGATTTGCCGAGAACCTCATCGGCAGGATAGCCATAGAGCTTCTCTGCGCTCCCATTCCAACTGGTAATCACGCCTTCCAGAGTTTCGCTGAAAATAGCATCGCCTGAAGACTCGACGATGGATGCCAGTCGGTGTATGGCTTCTTCTGCTTGCTTACGTTCCGTAATATCTTTCGAGGAGACGACGACGGACTCGACTTCCCCATACTCATCAACAATCGGCTTCGCGACAAATTCGAACCATCTCATTCCCATGGCGACTGGAAAAAGTATTTCTTCAACGACAGTTTGACCCGTCGCCATGACCTTGCGGCGATGGACTTCAAATGGTTCCATAAACTCCGCCGGCAGCCCGAGCTCTTGCCACGTTGTCCCCAGAAAATCGCTTTGTTTCAGGCCGAGTAAGTGCGCGCCAGCCTCGCTGGCAAAGCGATATCTGCCCTGCTTATCAAACAGATAGATGAATGCTGTTGTGGCTGAAAGAATCGTGTTGAGTGTGTGTATCTGCTGTTCATCGCTCGGTGCTTGTTTCTGCTGGTTGGGTAGATGCTGCGAGGCGAGTTCAGTTTCCATGAGTCATTCTCCGCTTGTTATGGTATTTCTCTGGGCATAGGTAGAACTATCGGCACATTCAGCCAAAGAATGAGGCAGTTCCTAACTCTTCCTCTTCCAAATCAGGTACAATGCAAGAAAACCATTGACCAGAAAGAGGAACCCACACCCATGCAACCCACAACCGACATTGTCATCATCGGCGGCGGCGTAATCGGCTGTGCCATCGCCTACCACCTGCGCAAAGCAGGCGTGGCCGTCAGCGTCGTAGACCAGGGCGAAATTGGCGGAGAGGCATCGAGCGCGGCGGCTGGCCTACTCGCGCCTCTGGGATCGCTGTCCGGCCCAGGACCGCTCGCGGATTTAATGCTCGCCAGTTTCGCGCTTTTCCCCGCACTCGTGCCGGAGCTTGAGGACGCTAGCGGTATACCTATGGAATACGAACAGACGGGGGCGTTACGCGTAGTGCGCAACCCGGCGAACATCCCCAACCTGCGCAAGCGCATGAAGGCGTGGCAGCCGCTGGGCCTGCACATGTACTGGCTGACGGGCGAAGAAGCGCGCCAGCGCGAATCAACGCTCTCACCGGATATACGAGCGGGCCTCTACGCCCCCGAGGAAGCGCAGATCAAGGCGCCGCAGGTCGTCAAAGCCTTCGCGCAGGCTGCCGCCAACCTCGGCGCGACTCTGCGCGGCCACACACGCGTTACCGGCATACAGCACCAACAGAACAGAGTGACGGCTATCACAACAGCACAGGGTGAAACGCTCGCCTGCAATCACCTCGTCATTGCGGCAGGCGCGTGGGCGGCGCAGTGGAGCGAGTGGCTGCACTCGCGCCCAAACAGGATGGAACGGTTATCGTAGGCGCGACCAGAGAAGAAGTGGGCTTTGAAAAGCACCTGACGGCTGGCGGCGTAGCATGGCTCTTGAATACGGCGGCCAGGCTCATCCCCTCGTTAGAGCAGAGCGACATTGAACGTTTGTGGGTAGGGCTACGCCCGAAGACGCCCGATAACCAGCCCATCCTCGGAACCACGCCGGGTTGGGAGAACGTAACCCTGGCAACGGGTCACGGCAGTGTCGGCATCATGCTCAGCGCGATCACGGGCAAAACACTTGCCGAATTGATCGTCACAGGAGCCGCGCCGGAGCTTATCCGCCCCTTCGCCGTAGACAGGCCGGCAGGCTCAATCGCAGCAGACGCGCACAGCGAGTGGTAATGAACCGCCACAGGTGGATGTCATATTTTTGAAGCTTGTGCTAGTCAGAGCAACCAGGGCGGGGGCAAGCCCGGCCCTGGTTACGTGATACGTTTTGTGATGCCAACGACCAGAATGATACCAGAGAGTGTGATAAGATGGAAGTGTGATATCCATTACCGTAGCGCATTACTGGCAAAGTAGAGTGAGTGATACGCGTATGCAATCAACAGCAAGAGAACCCTTTTTGCAGGTCAATACATCCAGGGGGAATCCCATTCCAACTCGTTATGGGCAAATCGTCCCCGTCGCAAGAGTGGTGAAGTTGCGCTGGCCTGGCGGCGGATTGAACTGGAATCGACCGGCAGCCATTGAGGTGCAGCAAGGCCAGTCTTCGCGCAGGGTGCCTATCAACGACGCTACCTCGCGCACTATTTTCACCATCGTATTGACCGGATTGGCAGTAGCCCTCGGTATGTCAACATTTCTGAAGAGAAGAAGGAGACACAAACATGATTGATGAGAAAATCGCAAAGGCCCCCGTAACAGGTTCTGTAGAGCAAGTTATGACTGAACTTGTGCGCAGTGCAAATGTAAACGCCGTCTTTGGACAGCCAGTAGAACGTGAAGGAGCAACCATCATCCCTTGCTCCGAAATCGCTGTAGGCCTCGGTATGGGCTCTGGCGCAGGTCCTGTCGATGAACGAGGAAACCCCACCGGCGGTGGCAGTGGTGCCGGTGGTGGCAGCCGGGGACGGCCCATTGCCGTCATCGTCGTGACTAGAGACGGCGTGCGCGTCGAACCAATACTCGACCTCACGAAAGTTGCCCTGGCTGGCCTCACCACCGGAGCTTTCATGCTTATATGGCTTGGCAGGCTCATCGGCCTCGGTCGCAAAGGCAAAGGCCCTTCTTTCTCTAAGTTAGAGAAAGCCATCAAAGGATAACAGGAACAACACCGTATACATGGCACCTACCCGCCCTGCCAACGCTGCTTCGCAGCTAGTGCTGCGCACTCAGGCAGGACGATAGGAGAACGAGAAAGCCAGCCATCTCAATGAGGTGGCTGGCTTTCTCGTTACGGGTGCTTCATTCGTTCACGTCACATACCACCGCGCGTTACATGTCTCTTGCTCTCGCCGCAGCGCACAAGAAATGCTACACGCCTAGCGGAAAATGAAGGTCACTCCAGGACCGGGAGTAAACTCTACATCCGTGACTTGCCAGGGATACGCGCCCCAACTCATATTGCTCGCGATCACATGACCATTACTTAAAATCTTCTCGACAACGGCTACATGTCCCAGTCCAGAGGCCCCCTGCACACCTGACTGTAGATCAATGATGGCTCCCACCACCGGCTTGCTGGACACATGCCAGCCAAATTCATACGCGCGAGCCGTCCATTCCCAGGCATTCGCCTGTGTGTGCCACGGCACAAATACTCCGTGCAATTGGAAATAGCGCTGATCCGCCCACCAGGTACAACTCCCATAGGGGAACACATTCCCGCCACCCGTCGTACCCGTTGGTGGTGCAGTTGTAGTTGGCGTACTCTGCGTTGATGTTGCAGTTGTAGTTGGCGTACCCTGCGTTGGTCCGTTCTGGACCCCTGCACTTTGTGACGGTTGACTTCTCAGCGGAGTGACATGTACAGCCACTTTCCCAGCTGCGCGGCGCGGGGGCTTCCATTGTAATGCTGCCTGGTGGTGTATCCCTGTATCATCCGACACCTGGTAGACCGTACTGGTATCTGTCACCTGATACGCTGTACACGGAGAACAGGGCGAAAATGTTTGAGCATGTGTCCTCCCCAACTGCATACTCTGGCTATACGCGAAAACAGTCACACCCAGCAACGCTACTGTCCCAAAACCTGTTACTACATTTGACGCTTTACGTGATTGAAAGAATTTCCAAACTCGTTGGTGTATTCGCAAAATACCTTTCCTTTGGTGTTCAACTTGCAGCACCCGCAAGCGATTGCCCACGTGCTTCCATATGGCAAGCAGCACCTACTGCAAACTTACAACGGGGAAACATTGGCAACATTGCTTATATTACCACATGCAATTTGAGACACCATGAAACAAGTTGAAATATAGCAAAAATTGGCTATAGAAATAGGATTTGAGAGAGATAAGTATAGTAACGGGTAAAGTAGATTTTTCCAGTGATTGAGAAAATAATTCAAAAGTCAATAACAGCCTTCCAGCCTGGTACTTCAGGGCCATTAGACCCTAACAATCCTACCTCACTCGTTGCATAATTGGGGGTAAAGGACACTTTTTGTCCTTCTACCAACTGATAGTTATCAAACATATCAGGTCGTCTTACGGAAGGATGATAGATGCGAGTACTGATCACAGGCGCCACCGGTTTGCTCGGTGGACACCTGATTAAAGAATTACAGCAGCGCGGTGAGGATATTCGCGCGCTGGTGCTGCCCGTAGAAAATGCAGATAAATTGACAAAGCAAGGTGTTGAAGTCGTGCGGGGAGATATCACCGACGCGCACTCGCTGGCGCCCGCTGTCAAAGATGTCGAGCTGGTTTTCCACCTGGCCGCAATGATGGGCGTGTGGCGTCCCATTGCGGATTACCGGCTGGTGAACGTGACCGGCTCAGAAAATCTCTATCAAGCGGCCCAGGCGGCAGGTGTGCGCCGCTACGTCCATACCAGTTCGCATTGCGTCTATGGCATGGGATTTGGGCGTTTCTTGACGGAAAAAGACGCTTTGCGGCCCGATACCCACCCATATAGCGTCACGAAAGCGGAGGGTGATCGTTTGATGCGACGCCTCATGCTGAACAGCAAGGTCGAGACCGTCATTCTTCGTCCAGGTAGTTTCTTTGGCCCCGGAGACCGCCTGAACTTTGGTCGTATGGCCCAAAGGATGAAAGATGGCAAGGGCGTTATTATCGGGCGCGGCGATAATCACCTGCCATTCTGCTACATCACCGATATTGTACAGGGCTTCATGCTGGCTGCCTATCACGAGAACGCCCCTGGCAACGTCTACAATATCACCAATGACCGCCCACTGACCCAGCTGGAGATGTTCAACGAGATCGCCGACGCAGTAAATGGCATCCGCCCAACGCGGCATCTTCCTTATCTGCCCATCTACTACGGTAGTATCGTTGCGGAGAAGGTAGTTGCTCCGGTGACACGCAGGGAGCCATTCGTGACAACACACGGCGCCTTGATGTTCGGCAGCGACAACAAGCACAGCATAGAGAAGGCGCGGCGCGAACTAGGCTTTGAGCCAAAAGTAGACCTGCGTACCGGCATCAGATTCGCGGCTGAGTGGTTCAAAGCGGGTGGTATGAATGAAGTGGCTGTTACTCAGGCCAGCCAGCACGCGCCTCTGGCAGGCGCGATGAAATAATCACACAAAATGGCCTGCTGACAAGCGCCAGCAGGCCATTTTGTGTGATATCCCTATTCTGCTGTGGTAGAGACCTTCTTCCCTGCTCCCTTGAAGCCAAACTTCTTGATAGTGGAGCGCAGCCAGGCAACAGTCGGGCCATCATCGATCTTCTTGCTCGTCTGTACAAGAAATGAGGCCGACTGCGGTCGCGGCGGGAGTTGATTGGATTCACGCAGCGAAGCAAGTTCTGAATAATGCTGGAAGGCCCAGTACATATTCACCCGGCACCCTTTGCAATTTTTCACATCATCATCATTTTCGGTTCCGCACTGTGGACATACTGTCATGGTTGTTTTCCCCTTTGCGTACATACACCCTATAAGGGTTATCGGTTCATTCAAGGATCAAATCAAATCAGGCCCATACGCATGGCCTCGGCGACGGCCTGCGCTCTATCGGTCACCTGCAATTTGCGATAGATATCCTGCATCTTGCGTTTGACCGTAACCTCGCTCCAAAACTGGCGCGCTGCAATCTCTTTATTGCTGCAACCCTCCGCCGCGAGCCGCACCAATTCTATTTCAATATCGCTCAAGCCTGAACGCACTCGTTCCTGTTCTTTCGTAAGTCGTTCAAATTCGCCCAATACCTGGGTGATCGCATGTGGTTCACCAACCACCCGCTCGCCCTGATACACCGAGCGTAACGATGCCAATAGCTCATCGATGGGTAACGCCTTCTGCAGATAGCCATGCACACCCAGGCGCATAGCGCGGAAAAGATGCCCATCATCCATCATGCCGGTGACGATCACAATGCGTGTGTTTGGACAGGCACGCAGTAATTGCTGCGCGATATCAAGTCCATTCGCATTTCCCAGAAAAATGTCGAGCAAGACAATATCTGGCTGCAGTTGCTTCGCCAGCATCACGGCTGCATTTCCAGTCGCGGCCTGCCCTACCACCTCAAAATCTTCCTGTTCGCTCAGCATAGTGCAGAGGCCTTTACGGACAATCTCGTGGTCATCCACGACCAGGACTCTTATCTCCGCCTGTTGTGTTTGGCTTTCCATGTATTACCTTGCTCTTCTGTTTCGCCATGCTCTTCATTACTATTTAACGACGCTCTCATCTCTCCTTCATGTTTATAGGATATTCTTCCTAACAAAGCAAGCATCCTGCTCAAATGATTGATACGAATGTGCAACTTTCAAGATACGGTTGGGATTTGCGCTAAAAAGAGCCATACAGGATAATATGCTGTGTATATCACAGAATTTCATTGCAGGAGAGAAATGATGAATAATCGAAAACAGCACGTAGAGCAGACTGAGCATGCAGATCAGCAGGAAAAGCCCACTATTGGAAACGAGGACCGCCCGCGATTGCATATCGACCAGGGAAACATCGCCTACGAGCTATTGCTCCTGCAACAACGCCTGGTTGCCTACGAACAATTACATCTCGAAGAGATGACCGAACTGCGGCAAGAAATCGAACGTCTCCGCCGCACCTTCCTCCAAGAAACCAGCCCACATCTACGCAAAATCGATGCCTGATGATTAAAACATCCATTCTGTATGGTCGGGGTGGTGGAAGGCATGCCTTCCACCACCCCGACCATACAGAATATTAAACCTTACGCGTTCGCCTCCACGTTGTCATCGCTATGATGTCCGTTTCCATTCGATAGAGACGCATCAACGGCCATATTGATGACCGGCAGAAAGGTTGCCGCTTTACCATTTCCATTCCCACCATTATATATACGCGCCTCATCTGCCGCGTTGATGACCGGCAGCTCGCGCAACCTCGCGGATTTACCACCGAGCTTGCTCTCAATCACAGCTCCGGCAGTCCCTTTCGCCACATCGATAGCCACACTCGTCAGTGTAGGAACATGGCAGAGCATATTGGTGTACGAGGCGTTGGCCAGTGGGCAATAACACTCGCCCGCCTTGATGCTCCTGCGCAGTTCGCTGGCCTTCACCGTCGTCCAGGTTGAGCGAAAATCGTAGTTATGCTCGCGCAGGTTGCCAACCGATTCCGCGCGGATACAGCACGTCCACACATCCCCATTGGGAGCAATCTGCGCGGACGCCACACCCGCCAGGCAGGGAATGATCTGCCGCTTCTCGACCAGCGTGCGCTTCACAATGTCATAATAGCGATCACGGAATGCCTGTGTAATGCGCGAAACGCCGTTGAATTCGGCATTCCGAATGCCCTCCTGCAAGCGCTCGATCACCGGCTGATACTTCTGGATTGGCGGCGTAATGCCCATCCCAACGGTATCCAGTTCGACGCGCTCCTCCGCGATCTCGCTGATGAAGGAATCGGGTTTGAGTTCGTCCCGTACAAATGCGTAGATGTTCTCGAACTCGTCTACATTGAAATTCGAGATGACGGTATGCACGCCCAATGTGAAGTTCTTATAGCGCCCCTTCAAAGCCTTCAGACCGGCATACGTGCGCATGGCACGCTCGAAATTGCCCTTGACGCCGCGCACGATATCATGCTTCACTCCAATACCATCCAATGAAAGGTTGATAATCACATCAGAGGTGGGAGCAGCTTTCAAGACGCGCTCGATGCGGTCCGGGATGATCTTATCCTGGATGCCATTAGTAGGAATATTGATAATACCCGGACGGCAATGGCGATAAGCGGCCTCGACCATTTCCGGCAGGTCTTTGCGCAGCGTCGGCTCACCCCCGCTAAAGGTAAACCAGTAGGCATCTCTGCCGATAGACGCAAAGGTCTTGTCGTACTCTTCAATGGTGAAATCATCATTTGGACGCTGCCAGACATTACACGTTTTACAACGCGAGTTACAGCGATAGCTCACACTAATCGTGAGATTCATTGGAAGAGCAAGAGGTTTGCCCAGTGCATACGACGCCTGCATCTTCGCAATTTTTGGTAGAACTTCAAGCACGTCTAATTTCCTTCCCTTCAGCCAGATAGCATGATGGATTCATATACTTCTCTCTCTATCTTACCTTCGGCCAGAAATACCTAAACCTGAGAGTTGTCGGTCTTTTTTTGCCTTTTCCCCCAGCAATAGTCTTCTTTTCACACAGCATTGACTCTGCGGAGCGTCCCGTCCCCTCAGTTTATAGAACGATTGATATATGCACAAGCAACGTTGGTATCATGCCGGAAGTACCATTGTATCTTTGAGCCTTTGCTTACCAGGACAACTGCGAGGGTGCTTACACGGGTAGGTTTTTTTTGGCGTGTAGGGACAGGGGGAAGAGTGGGTGAGGGGAGGGGGCCTTGTGCCTGTCCTCCATGGAGGCGCCCAGGACCAGGACAAGCACAAGGCCCCCTCCCCTCCACTCCGCCACCCCTTGTCCCTACACCTTTGCAGCGACATGTGATAAAGTACAGGTACAAACCATTTCCGTTTTCTCGTCGCAAAAAAGAATAAGTAGGCAGTGAGCCACTGAAAAGCTAAGCTCTACTCTATATTTTTGGGGGAAACAATGATCGATTTACAAGACCCCACCCTCAAAGAACGGTTGCGCCGCCGCACACCGGAAGGCCGCTATGAGATCAGCGAAATCGACCTGGTGCTGGCTATTCGCGCATTGGAGGCCAGCGAAAATCGAGAGGGGTCGCGCATGCTCTCCGAAGTGCTGCTGGAACGCAGCGCGCCGGAGTTCCAGCGCCATACCTGGGGTTTGCGCCACCGACCAGAACTGCGCGAAGAGGCCATCGCCAATATGAGCGAACACCTGCTGCGCGAAGCTATGAACCCGAAAGAAATTTTTATTACGCAAAATTTTATTCACTACCTGCGCTGCCTGTGCGTCGATGAATTCAATCGCATGTTGCGACAGGAAGGGCTGCGTTACCCGCGCGACGACGAGGGACGACCAACCGGGCGACCACACCACGTGCCGCGCTCACTGATGGAGCCGTTGCAGCCCGTGCCCACCGACAGCGACACCCTGCCATCAGCCGATGTCGCCGACCCGCAGGACCCATATGAACACCTGCACGCGCGTGAAGAAAGCCTGCGCATCCTGACCTTTTTACCCGATCCGCTGGATCGCAAAATCATGGTCTTACGCGCCATCGAAGGCATGAAATGGGATGATATCGCGCTCCTATGCAAACGCACCGAGCGCACTACCCGTCTACGTTACGAGCGCGCGCGCAGCTACTTACGTGATTGCCTGGTGAAAGAACAGGCGACAGCCTATATACACACAACACCAATGGTTTGATGGCGAGAGGACATATGTTATGAATACCAACGAATTGCAACAGATCAAAATAGCCTGGCTAGCCGCCGAAGAAGCTGGCGACAAGCAGGCCCAGTTCGCGCTCCTGCGTGATCACCCCGACGCCCAGGATGCCCTGATCGATTTCATTGCTGCCTATCACATTACCGACCCGGCAGGATCAGAGGCCGTGCTTTTGCCCTTAACACAGCGCGCCTATCAATCGGCTCTGGAGCGCGTCTTCAACGACCAGGCCACTGTAGCCAGAGCCGCCAACCTGCGCGAACTGCGCGCCCACCAGGGATTGAGCATGGTCCAGGCGGCACGCGGCCTGCGCCTGGGCATCGATGTTTGGAAAAAGTTTGAGGATGGCATTATCGAAGCGGCCAGCCTGAGCGAACGCCAGTTGAATCGCCTTGCGCAATTTTTCCACGTCACGGCTGAGCAGTTTGGAAAAATACTCCTTACCAGCCAGCCCGTCATGACCCTCAATCGCCGCCAAACCGCCCAGGCCGCCCGCAGCAGCCAGCAACACTCCCAAAAGCAATCGTTCGCCGAAGCTCTTGATAAGAGCACCATGTCCAGGCAAGAGAAAGAAATGTGGTTAGATGACTGACACCATTCATTAGTATTTGCTCGATTGTGATCTATTCCACTTCCAACGTGTTACAACACTCCTTCTCATAACGTCTATGCATATGTATAATAAGCGCATCAGCTTGCACTTGCTTGCTTGCAGATAAGTGAGGAAAATGCGCACCTTATGCGTATAGTTATTACTCTATAGAAATATGTTGCCCGGAGGAATTCATCAATGATTGGACCTTTTGACTGGATAGACTTACTGTTTCTCGTCACTATCGCACTGCTCGTCTTTAATGGCATACGCAACGGCGCAGTTTTCAGCCTGCTGCACCTGCTCAGCATCCCTATTGCGTTTGGCATAGCCTACTTCTTTGGCAAGCCCTTTACACTTTTCCTGGCGAGCAATAACCTCCCTGTCTCACCCTTAATCGGGTATATTATCGTGTTTTTTGGCGCAGTACTTATACTGCATATTATTGGCACCATGTTACGTGGCGTCATGCGCGCTATCCCATTACTGGGCCTGGGAGATGTTGTTCTCGGCGGGCTGATCGGGTTCGTTGAAGCCTGGTTATTATGGCTTGTCATATTACTGGTGATAGGCGGGTTTTTGCATGACGTGCAGAACGCAATGACAACCGGAAGCCATGTTATTCCCGGTCTCAATATCACCGTGTCACAGTATCAGACCTGGCACGATGCCTACAACGAAGCCGTCAACCATAGCATCTTTGCCAATGTCAACAGCTTTTTCATCAAAGCCTTACCCGCGCTCCCTAAATTAAGCGGCTTGTAGATGATACAATATCAATAGAGACTGTTAATCATTGTAAGGGCGGGGGGCTGGACAGTAGTATCAAATCAGGACGCGATAAATCGCGTCCCTACACGGAGGGAAATTACGCCAAAACAACGACTTTTCGAAAATGGCTCTCGCGGCAAGCACGAACACGCCTTCCTGGTTGCAGTCGAGCATGACGAGAGCGAAAGTATGTGGAGTGTTGAAGACTCGCTCAGTGAACTGGGAACATTGGCGCGTACTGCTGGCGCGGACGTAGTGGGAACCATGATTCAGCGTATGCGCCATCCCGATGTCGCCACCTACATCGGCAAGGGACGCGCCCAGGAACTATGCGACACCGAAAAACAACTGAATTTCGACCTTGTCATCTTTGATGAAGAGCTTTCCCCCTCACAGCAGCGCAACCTTGAGAAAATGCTGCATGCCCGCGTGCTTGATCGTACGGCCCTCATCCTCGACATCTTCGCTCAACACGCTCGCACCCGCGAGGGCCGCTTACAGGTAGAACTCGCCCAACTCGAATATCGCCTGCCGCGCCTTGCCGGACACGGCACGGAGTTCTCCCGGCAGGTCGGCGGTTCGCGCGGCGCGGGAGCCGGAGGAGCCGGTAGCGTGGGCGGCGCAGGCGGCGCCATTGGCGTGCGCGGCCCGGGTGAAACAAAACTCGAAATAGATCGACGCCGCATTCGCAGCCGTATCTCTGAACTGCGCGAAGAAATTGAAGCGGTACGCGGACAGCGTAAAATCCATCGCCAGCAGCGCACCGCCCAGGCCATTCCCGTCGTAGCCGTCGTTGGCTATACCAATGCCGGCAAATCCACCCTGTTCAATGCCCTCACTGAAGCCGAAGTAGTCACCGAAAATAAACTGTTTGCCACACTTGATCCGACCACGCGCCACGTCCTACTACCGGGCAATCAAGAAGCCCTGCTCACCGATACGGTCGGCTTCATCCAGAAACTGCCCACCAAACTGATCGCCGCCTTTCGCGCCACCCTCGAAGAAGTCAACGACGCCGACATGCTCTTAGAAGTGGTGGATGTCAGCCACGAAAACGCCATCGAGCAGAGTGAAACCGTGAGCGACATATTGCACGAATTAGAAGCCGATGATAAACCGCGCGTCACCGCCCTCAACAAAATCGACCTGCTGGAAGAGCCATCGGAGGTCGACACCTCGCTCTACCCCAACGCCGTACCCGTCTCCGCCCTGCAAAAAGTGGGCCTGGACGCCCTGCGCGAAAAAATCGCTGAAGTGCTTGCCGCCAGCATGGAAGCCGTGCGCGTCCTGATCCCATTTGACAAAAGCGAGTTAGTAGAGCTTTTCCATCGCCGGGGCCACGTGGATCAGGAGGAACATCAAGCGGAAGGCACTTTGCTGGTCGGGCGCATCCCCCGCTCGTTACGGGGATATTACAAATCATACATGATATAAAGTGAGGAGGAACCCGATCAACCGCGTTCCTCCTGATTCTAAGGTATCAACACTACTTGCAGAACTCTAAACATCTGCCAATTCCTCTGTGTTGCGCTGCGTCTTTACGCCATCGATGTAGATGCGGCGCAACCCTTGCAGGATACGTCCCTGTGAGAAGCCGCGCTCCTGGCGTTGGAAGTGATAGAACATGGGGTGAAGTGTCGCCAGGATAGCATCTGCCGTGTAGGGGACATCAAGCGAGGCCAGTTCTCCCCGTTCTACCGCCTCAGCGAGCAGATCTGCTATGAGTTCTTGCAGCCAGACAAAATACCCCGCGTGCTGGAGCGAAAAGCGCCTGGAGTTGTCAGATTCGCCACAGAGCCCATATCGCGCATCTGTTCCGGCAACGGGTATTAACAAAGCGCCCTGCTCTTCGAGTAATGCAACAACATGCGTCAGTACACCATCCAGCCGTTCGAGCGCGGTAGATGTAGCCGTTGCCGTGAGCAACGCCGCGATCTCCTCTCCTAAGCGCTCTTGACGCTGCTGCAACAGGTCCATGCAAAGCTCGCCTTTATGAGCGTAACGGCGATAGAGCGTCCCCTGTCCAATTTTAGCGTCCCTGGCAATCTGATGCATGCTGACTGCCTCGACGCCATGCTCAGCGAAGAGCCGCCTCGCAACCTCCAGGATGCGCTGGCGATGCTCCGCTGCATCGCGCCGTTCATGCCGCCGGTGGGACTCGAACAGCCCTGGTATGCCAGACGGCCATGGGCAATCATGAACTTCTTCTCTCACAACTCTTCCCTCTTCCCTCTTGACAAGTGGACAATTGTCCGGTACAATTACATATGGACAGATGTCCACTTAAATTGTAACACATTGTCACATGGTGGTCAATACTGGCAGCGTCATTTTTTGCAATAAGCCTGTGGCGGTAGCAAAGCTGGACAGAGCCGCCCATACCCTATACCTGCCGGTTCGTGCGTCTTATAGGGTACAGGCGCGGGTTTATCCCCTTTAGCTTGCTCCCACCTGGTCACGTGCAAAAATGTAATGCTCACCCGTCTATCTCTTTACGAGTAGATGCCAAATTTACCAAATTGCGGCGATATATCCCCCGCATTCATGAGCGGGTATGAATGCCGCGCTGCCTAGAGGCAGAATAGGTGTTTCCAGTTTTAGCACGACAAAAAGAATAGTGTAAGAGTCCCCTTGCACATTTTCAACAGCGGGGAGTCGCCACTTGTCCGCCTTACCGCCAATGTCTGTTCGAATCCCGGCGGCGGAGGCATCAGCAAAGGAAATGTACTATGTCAAACAGACCGGCCATTCTGGCCGAAGGACTACAAAAATATTACGGAAAGACCCGCGCCCTTGCCGGGCTTGACCTGGCCGCCGAGGAAGGAACCGTACTTGGCCTCCTCGGGCCAAACGGCGCAGGCAAGACTACCGCCGTGCGCATCCTGACCACGCTCTTGAAACCCGACGCGGGTCGGGCAGAGGTTGCCGGGCTTGATGTCGTCAAACACGCCGACGCCATCCGCGCGCGCATCGGCCTGGCTGGTCAATATGCCGCCGTTGATGAAAACCTCACCGGCTACGAAAACCTGGTGATGTTCGGGCAACTCTATCATTTATCAGGGAAAGTAGCGCGGCAACGAGCGAACGATCTTCTCGAACGTTTTGACCTTGTCGACGCTGCCAGGCGCACCGTGAAAACTTACTCAGGAGGCATGCGCCGGCGCCTCGACCTGGCGGCGAGCCTGATCCTGACCCCTCCTGTGCTCTTCCTGGACGAGCCGACGACCGGTCTTGACATACGCGGACGCCTCGCCATGTGGGAGATCATCAGCGCGCTCGTAGCCGACGGCACAACCGTATTACTCACCACCCAGTACCTTGAGGAGGCCGATCAACTGGCGAATCAGATAGCCGTCGTTGACCTTGGGCGCGTGATTGCCAGAGGCACTTCCGACGAACTGAAAGCCCAGGTAGGAGGCGAGCGGCTCGAGTTCACGGTGGCGTATGGAGGAAATCTGGATGCCGCAGAACAGGCAATGCGCCCCTATAGCGTAGGCGAAATCCAGGTCATTGCGGATGACCGCCATCTCGTCGTGCCGGTATCCAATGGCGCGCAGCTCCTGGCCTCCGTTGTGCGCGATCTCGATGCCGCCCAGATTCCTGTAGAGGATCTGGCGCTGCGCCGTCCCACTCTGGACGATGTCTTCCTGGCGCTCACCGGGCGCACTACTACTACAGGCGACCTGTCCAAAGATATGCCAGCTCCCCAGCTCATGGCAAGGAGTACCCGATGAACATCACTGACTTCCGCATAACGCAATCATTAAAACCGGTTGCGCGTCCCAGGCTCTACTGGACAATCGCTGACGCGCTCGTCCTGGCGAAGCGCCACCTGATCCAGATTCCGCGCATCCCTGAAGAGCTGGTCTTCGCGACGATCCAGCCCATCATGTTCGTGCTGCTCTTCCGCTACGTGTTTGGCGGAGCAATCGCAGTCAGCGGCACCAGCTATGTCAATTACCTGATGGCAGGCATCTTCGCCCAGACCGTCATCTTCGGCGCGACCACCACCGGCATCGGCCTGGCCACAGACCTGCAGCGCGGCCTCGTTGACCGCTTTCGCTCGTTGCCCATGGCCAAATCGGCCGTCCTCACAGGGCGCACCCTCTCCGACCTGGTACGCAACACCTTCGTGGTCATCGTAATGTGGTCGGTCGGCCTGCTGGTTGGCTTCCGGCCCGAAGGACTAGTCATTTCCTGGTTCGCGGCAGCAGCCATCCTCCTGCTCACCAGCTTCGCCTTCTCATGGATCTCAGCCACCATCGGCTTGCTCGTGAGCAGCGTAGAGGCTGCACAATCCGCCGGCTTCATCTGGCTCTTCCCGCTGACCTTCGCCAGCAGCGCGTTCGTTCCCACCCAGAGCATGCCCGGCTGGCTGCGCGCCTTCGCTGAACACCAGCCGGTCTCGTTGATCGTCAACGCCGTACGCGGCCTGCTCCTCAACAAGCCCGACGTCACGACGATCTGGCAGGCCCTGGCCTGGTGCGTAGGCATTCTCGTGGTATTCATACCCCTGGCAGTCTGGGCCTATGGACGCCGAACTGCGCGGTAGGTAGGGATCGAATCAAGAATCAAAGGGCTACTCAACAACGATTGAGTAGCCCTTTGATTAGCCATACTATAATGTGTGCAA